>Ga0187892_10001624_pt1 | contig 50085 bp, 27 predicted proteins | sample MA1701073metaG_FD_139345 | JGI IMG/M metagenome (GOLD analysis project Ga0187892, IMG submission 139345) | Bio-ooze microbial communities from a basaltic lava cave in the Kipuka Kanohina Cave System on the Island of Hawaii, USA - MA170107-3 metaG ...
TCCGCCCGGAGGGCGGACGGATCGTGCATTCGTTGACGCCCGGAGGGCGCACGATCGTAGCCAGGGTTTTCAAACCCTGGACCGAATCGGCCCGAAACCGGATCCGCCCGGAGGGCGGACGAGAGGTTCGAAATGATGCGTGACGTTCGTCCGCCCTCCGGGCGGGGAAAAAACACGGCGAACCGTCAACCAGGGGCTCCAAGCCCCTGGCTACGGTCGTGCGCCCTCCGGGCGAAGGGCGACGTCGGCTACCGAACTCGCCGTCACGCCGACATCCGTGTCGGCGAGTTGGAGGTGGGAACTCAGGACTCAGTACTCAGGACTCAGTACTGGCCTTTGTGGTACTGGCCGTTGTCGCTGCCCGTCGCCCCTTTTTGAGTCGTGCTCGGGCGACGTTGTTCGATAGCGCCGCCGGCTGCCGGCCGGCGGCGCACGCGTGAGTCGCAAGGACAGGACCGAGGCTGAGCAATACTCAGTACTCAGGACTGCCTTTGTGGGGGGCCGCAGGAGGCGCGGCCCGGCAACAACGCATTGGCGTAAACGGCTGCCGCGTGCAGCCGAATCGGTCTGCGCAAAAGAGAGGGGCGCAGGCGCGCGGGGAACTTGCGCGCCCAGCCCAAATCGGGGCCGCTGCCACTTTGCGCGATTTTAATGTGAATTTAACCTGATTTTCTCGGCACAAGCTATTGCATTGATTACACCGAATGTGTTAAAACAGCGCCACGGGCCGACTTGAGCTGCCGGTCGTGGCCCGCCGTTGGCTTGTCATAACTTGGAGAGGCTCTCCTATGTGTAGCTTCGCCGGTCGTTGCTGTCCACGGACTCTTTGGGCCGTCGCGTTTTGTTTCCTCGGCGCATCGGGCAAACACGCGCTCGCCGACAATACCGCCCAGTCACTGCCGTTCTCACAGAACTGGTCCAACACTGGGTTGATAACAGCGAACGACGACTGGAGCGGCGTTCCCGGCATTGAAGGGTACCGCGGCGACGACTTGACTGCTGCAAATGACGTCGACCCTCAGACGGTCCTCGCGTTTTCCGGTTCGCCTGCCGGCCCCGTCCTGGATGTTAACGCGAACGCGACGAATCCAAACACCAACACAACTGGCGGAGTAACGGAGTTTCACATCGCCGATCCAGTGGTCGCGTTGCAGGGCAGTGGTACCGCCGACGCTCCATTTATTTTGCTGCACATCAACACGTTGTTACACCAGTCTATCAATGTGACGTACAACCTGCGTGACATTGACGGTTCGACTGATAATGCAGTTCAGCAAGTCGCGCTACAGTTTCGAGTAGGGAACTCAGGCAATTTCACAAATGTTTTGGCAGGTTACGTAGGCGACGCGACAACCGGACCCAGTTTGGCGACGCTTGTAACGCCTGTCACTGCTACGCTTCCGTCCCTTGCCGATAACAAGGCACTTGTACAGATTCGCATTATCACGACGAACGCGAGCAATAACGACGAATGGGTCGGAATCGACGACATCAACATTACGGGCGTTCAAGGCGTCTGCTGCGAGATCAATGGAGACTGCTCGATTGGTACGGAGGCCACGTGCAATGGCTCGTGGTCCGAGGGTGGAAGCTGCTCGCCGTTCCCGTGCCCACCGCCCGACGAGCCAGTCACGACGCACACGGACACGACCGCCACCGGAGCGACCAACGATGGGATGCTGGGTGCAAGCGAATACGGCAGCAACGCATATATCTATACAGGCGGCGGGACGGGGTTCGGCGGCGCCGTTGGTGACGGGAAGATATACCTAGACAGCGATCGCTCGAATCTTTACATCGGGTACGACCCCGGCAATGCGCTCAACGATAATGTGGCGCTGCTGCTTGACACTCAGACCGGCGGGTTTGTCGATGCCGACATGAATGACACGGCGGACGGGGGTCGGATGGCGGTGTCGAACCAGGCCGTCAATGCGAACGACCCGTACGCAGCTTCGTTCCTACCCGACTACGGGATCGCGATCGGCAGCTTCGGACTGGTGCTGTTCCAGCTCACGGCCGGGAACACACCTGGACACCTGATCTTTGTGAGCTTCGACGGGACGTGGACCGGAACGGACGGCAGCAGTCCGCAAGTGCGCGAATGGATGATTCCACTGGCGACGCTCGGCGTGTCTGGCGGAGGCACGATCGACTTTTTCGCCGGCTATGTCAGCAACAGCGGCTTCGGTTCGAACGAGTCCATTCCCCCGTGGGCGGCGATGAATGGGCAGCCGAGCATCGGGTTCAACACATTCTCGCCGGGCTACCGTTTCGATCGTTTCGTCGTCTACACGCCGACATGCGGCGACGGAGTCGTCAACGCCGGCGAGGAGTGTGATGACGGCAACACCAGCAACTGCGATACCTGCGTAAATTGCCAGACAACGTTCGGCGACTGCACCACGCACGGGACGTGCGTCGGCGGTCTGTGCGAGTGCTTTCCGGCGTACAGCGGCTTGACGTGCGAAGCATTCTGCGGCGAGTCGGGAGTGGGGGGGTTCGAGGAGTGCGACGACAACAACTTCGTGGCTGGCGACGGGTGCTCGATGTGCACGATTGATCCCGGCTACCAATGTACCGGGCAAGTCAGCGTGTGCACGCCGATCTGTGGCGACGGGCTGATCGTCGGCGGCGAAGTCTGCGATGACGGTGGTACCGCCAGCGGCGACGGCTGCTCGTCCGACTGCCACACCATCGAGCCGGGCTACAACTGCACCGGTCAGCCGAGCATGTGCGTCGTCACCGGCTGCAACTCCGACGCCGACTGCGCCGCGGGCGAAGTCTGCATATCCGGCCAGTGCGTGCCCGGCACGCTCGTACCGGCCGGGCAGGACTGCTTCCGTACGACGTGTGGGGAGTCCAACGTCGACCTCGGGGACCCCGACGCCGACCCGATCCCGGCCGGGTTCTTCGACCCCGGCTCCGAGCCGTTTGACGGGATCATCTTGCTGGGCGGCGGAAGCTCCAACGACACCGATACCGTCGTGCAGCGCATGCAGTCGATGACCTTCCCCGATCCGCTGCCGAGCACACAGCAGGTGCCGATCGAGCTCGTCTCGCTTAATCTGGTGAGCTGCCAGCCGATCACGGTGCGCTACTGCAACGGGCAGCCCAGCGAGCTGTGGAACGTCGCCGTGAGCCTGTCGTCAACGCCGGCGCCGTCGGGCCAGATGACCGTCACCAAGACCCACCCGAACGGCGGCGTGTTCACCTCACAGTTCTTCGTCCGGCCGGTCTTCACCTTCACGCGCCCCGGCGACGGTGCGACGCGCGTGCTCGACACGGGGGCCGTCGGCATCCCGCCGGTCATGCTGCACAGCACGGAACCGGCGCCGTGGGTCCACCAGGCGATGATTCCGGTGACGCCGCTGTGCGGCGTGAACTTCGTGCCGGGCGTGCAGGCGGCCAATGTCTCTTCCGGCCCGGGTATGTGCGTCAGCACGCAGCAGTGCTCGCGGCAGGTCGGGCATGAAGGTCCGGGCCACCTGCACGTGACCGGAACGATTTCCGAGCCGTGCCCGTGCGGCGCCTGCTGCAACGGCGGCACGTGCAGCGAGGGTGTGACGCATGGCGACTGCGACGCCCAGGGCGGCTACTACTTCGGCGATAACAGCACCTGCCCGCCGGCGCCCTGCTGCATCGACAGCGGCTACTGCAACGAATTCGCCGGCGAGACGTGCGGACCGGCCCACCTGTGCGTGTGCGGCGGCGGCCTGACGCAGTGCGGCACGGAGGAAGCCTGCGCGGCGCCCGATAACGGCAGCGGAACAGCCACCTTCCCGTTCCTGAGCGGCCCGAACGTCGCCCCCTGTCCGTCGGGGCACTCCTGGCCGGGCGGCGATCCGTTCCTGAGCGGTGGGCTGATGCCACCAGGCAGCGGCACCGTCGATACACGGCCCGGCACGCTGATGGCGACCACCAGCGTGACCGAGACGCTGAACCCCGATGGCAGCAGCGACTCGTTCTTCGACATCGAGTACAGCATCAGGCTGCAGGGGACGGGTGCCTTCTGTGATTATTCGCGCGACCTGACGATCATGATCGCGGGAGCGCACGTGCATGCCGCGCCGCGCATGCCGGGGCAGCCCGTGCAGTCGTTCGATACCGAGATGCTGTCGCTGGACGGCACGCTCGCGCAGCCCGCCATGGGCGATCCGGACTTCGACCTGCTGCGGATCACGGCCGGCAGCGCGTTCGCCATGCCCAGCCCGGGCCACACGACCCTGACGCAACTGCCCGGTGGCAACTGGGCGGTGGACAGCTTCTTTGACATCGAATATCGCATCGACTTCGTCGGCCGCGCCGGCCGCCGCTTCGGCGGCATGTCGGGCAGCACGACCGGCACGATCCGCATGAGCGCCGGCCACGGCTGTCACGACGTGCAGACGGATCCCGACTACTGCGGCGGCTGCGGCGTCACCTGCGGCGCCGGCCAGACGTGCTCGGCCGGCGTGTGCGGCTGCACCGGCGGATTGACCGACTGCGGTGGCGTGTGCGTGGATACGCAGACCGATCCGAACAACTGCGGCGCGTGCGGCGTCTCGTGCCCGTCGGGTTCGTGCAGCGGCGGCATGTGCAACGTGGGCGCCTGCGTAACCGACGCCGACTGCGACGACGGCACGCCGTGCACGTGGGACCAGTGCGGACCGGGCGGCGCCTGCTCGAATACGCTCGCCGCAGCGCCGGGCGACGATGCGTTCCATACGCCTGCGGCCGGCGGCCATACGCACGTGCAGCTTGACCTGCCGCCAGGGTTCTTCGGGCCGGGTTCCGATCCGTTCACCGGCGAGGTGGTGCTGCAGGGCGCGCCGATGGCCGGCGCTCCGCCGGGCATCGACACGGTGGTTCGCCGGCTCCAGGCTGCTGACCTGGATGGCGATGGGATCGACACCGTCCCGATCCAGGTCGTGGCACTCAGCCTGCAGAGCGTCGAGCCCCTCACCGTCAGCTTCAACGACGGCGCCAACAACGAGAATTGGAGCTTCCGTGTCGCGCTGTCGTCCATGCAGCCGCAGCAGGTCGGCGCGATGACCGTGGAACTGCAGTGCCGCGGCAGCGAGGGCAGCGGGGCGGGCAAAGGCTCGTTCTCGTCGACGCTGCCGGTCACGCCGCGCATGACGTTCCAGCGGCAGAACGAGCCGTCGATCGCCATCGCGATCGATCCGGCCCCGACGCTGGTGTTCCAGGCGTCCGGCGTTCCGTTCGTGTGCGAGGCCGATCCGTCGCTGCAGATCACCGAGTTGCCGCCGGTGCAAGTAGACAGCAATGGCGACGGCATCCCCGATGTGGTGGTCGCCGGGCGGACGAACTTCGTGCCCGGCGTGCTCGACTTCAGTTGCTCGTGCATGGGCGGCGCGCAGGTCAAGCGCCTGACCGAAGAGCAGGCCATGCTGGATGCGCACGGCGTGCTGCCGCCGCAGCAGTGCGTGCCGGGCGATGGCGACATGGACGGCTTCTGCGACGACGCCGACAACTGCCCCGAGACGCCCAACGCCGACCAGGCCGACACCGACGGCGACGGCCACGGCGACGCCTGCGATAGTTGCCCGACGCTGCCGAACCCATGCCAGGAATTCTCGTGCATCCCGGCCGGCACCGACTGCTGGGTCACGCAGTGCGGCACGACGCACGCCAGCTTCACCGACACGCCGATTCCGGCCGGCTTCTTCGACCCGGGTTCCGAGCCGTTCACCGGCATCATTCTGTTCGGTGGCACCAGCGATGGTCTGCCTGACACGCAGGTCGAGCGGCAAGCGCCCATCTTTTTTGACTCGGGGTTAGGGTTGCCCCAGGCGGCGATGCCGATTGCGATCGAGATCGTTTCGCTGAGCCTGACGAGCTGCTCGCCGATCACGGTGCGCAACTGCGACGGTTCCGACACGCTGTGGAACGTGGCGGTCGACCTGTCCTCGACCGATCCGCCGCCCGGCACGATGATCGTCACCAAGACGCACGCCAATGGCGGCACGTTTGACTCAACGTTCTTCGTGCAGCCGCGGTTCACGTTCACGCAAGTTGGGAACCCGGGCAACGTGCTTGTGCTCGATACCGCGACCGCGATGCCGCCGATTCCGCCGATTCTGCTCGAAAGCACCAGCCCGGCCCCATGGGTGCATCAGCTTGCCCCAGGCTTCGTGCTCGACCCGGCCCCGTGCGGGACGAACTTTGTGCCGGGCGTGATCGATGCCGGCCAGTCCATCCCGGGCACGATGTGCATCAGCCCGCAGATGTGCACGCGCGAGGTGGGCCACGAGGGTCCGGGCCACCTGCACGTGACCGGCCACGTGACCGAGCCTTGTCCATGCGGGGCCTGCTGCAACGGCGGAACGTGCACGGAAGGTGTCAATGAGGGCGACTGCCAGGCGATGGGCGGCTTCTACTTCGGCGATAACAGCACCTGCCCGCCGGACGATTGCTGCATCGATGGCGGCTACTGCAACGGGCTTGGCGGCGAGGTGTGCGGGCCGGATCACTTGTGCGTGTGCGGACCCGGCCTGACCGAGTGCGGTGGCGAGGCGTCATGCACAGAGCCCGACAGCGGCGGAACCACCAGCTCTCCGCCCGTCAGTGGCGCGCAGTGCGCCAGCGGATATGAATGGCCCGGCGGCGATCCATTCCTGAGCAACGGGCTGCTGCCGCCGGGGTCGGGAACCGTGGATACCGCTCCGGGCACGCAGATGGAGGTCACGTCCGTCACCGAAACGCCGAATCCTGACGGCTCCACCGACTCGTTCTTCGACATTGAGTACCGGGTCAGCCTGCAAGGGACATGCGGGTTCAACGATTATTCGCGCGAGCTGACGATCACGTGCACCGCGCAGTCGCACAGCGCCCCGCGGTTGCCGGGTCAGCCGGTGCAGTCGTTCGACACCGAGATGCTGTCGCTGGAAGGCACTCTCGCGCAGCCACCGGGTGGCGATCCGGATTTCGACCTGCTGCGGATCACGGCCGGAACCGCTCTCGGCCTGCCCAGCCCGGGCCACACGACCCTGACGCAACTGCCCGGTGGCAACTGGGCGGTCGATAGCTTCTTTGACATCGAATATCGCATCGACTTTGTCGGCCGCGCGGGTCGCCGCTTCGGCGGCATGTCGGGCAGCACGACCGGCACCATCCGCATGAGCGCCGGCCACGGCTGCGTCAACTTGCAGACCGATCCGGACCATTGCGGCGGCTGCGGGACGGCCTGCAGCGCCGGCCAAATCTGCTCGAGTGGTGGGTGCACGGGCTGCTCGGTGGATTCGGATTGCCCCGTGAATCAGATCTGCCTCGCGGGCAACTGCGTCTCGTCGGGCTTCATCCCGGCCGGCGACGATTGCTGGACCACGCAGTGCGGTGCGACCGCCTACGACTTCGACAACACGCCGATTCCGGCCGGCTTCTTCGATCCCGGCTCGGAGCCGTTTGACGGCATTGTGCTGCTGGGTGGCAGCAATGACGGCATGCCCGACACCGTCGTGCATCGGGAAATGGACTTGACGTTGGCCTCCGTTCCGTCGAGCGGACAGGTGCCGATCGAGATCGTCTCGCTCAGCCTGGTGAGCTGTCAGCCGATCACCGTTCGCTATTGCAACGGCCAGCCGGACGAGACCTGGAACCTGGCGGTCAGCTCGTTACGCGGGCATCACGGGCACGTAACGATCCTCAAGTCGCACCAGAACGGCGGCACATTCACGTCGTCATTGCCCGTGCAGCCGATCTTCACGTTCACGCGCGTTGGCGATGGTCAAATGCGCATCATCGACACGGGGGCGCAGGGTTTGCCGCCGGTCATGCTGGACACGACCAGCCCGGCGCCGTGGGTGCACCAGACCAATCCGGGCCTGCTGTCGGGCCCGCCGTGTGGTTTGAACTTTGTGCCGGGTGTGCAGGAGGGCGGCCCCGAGGGCGCAACGGGTGGCTGCGTCAGCCCGTTCCAGTGCTGCAAGCCGGTCGGCCACCAGGGCCCCGGCCACCTGCACGTGACCGGCCAGGAATGCACGCCGTGCCCGTGCGGGGCTTGCTGCGACCCGGCCAGCGGGGCATGCACCGAAGTCTCGGGAATGGACGTCGCGGGCGCGGCGCTTGCGTGTACCGACCCGCCGCCACCGGCCGGCAGCGGCCTGGGCGGTGTGTTCCACGGCATCGGCTCGAGCTGCGCTGATTCCGACGGCGACACCATCCCGGATGCCTACGAGACAAACTCGTGCTGCGCCGGCGGCGACTGCGGCACGGCCAGTGCGTGTTCATCGCCGACCAGCCCGACCAACGCCGACACCGACGGCGACGGCATCGCCGACAACCTGGATGCGGCGCCTTGCGATCCAAGCCCGACGCCGGTCGACTGCAACATGAACGGACATTGCGACGCCTGCGACATCGCCACGGGCGTCAGCCTCGATTGCAACAACAACGGCATTCCCGACGAGTGCGAAACGGGCGCCTGCTGCACGCCGGGCGGTTGCCTCGAAGGGCTCACGCCGGCCGAATGTATCGCGGCGGGCGGCTTCTTCTACGGCGAGGGCACGACCTGCCCAGACTGCGACGACATGAACCCGTGCACCGACGACGGCTGCGATCCGGCCTCGGGGATGTGCACACATACGCCGGTGGCCGACGGCACCGACTGCCCGGATGATCCGCTGTTCTGCAACGGGACCGAGTCGTGCGTGGGCGGCATGTGCGTATCGCCGGGCAACCCGTGCCTGCCGCCGACACCGCGTTGCGACGAGGTCAACGACACGTGCGTCGAGTGCCTGACGGCCTCGCAGTGCGACGACGGCGATCCGTGCAACGGCGCCGAGCAGTGCGTCGGGTTCATGTGTCAGGCCGGCACGCCGGTCGTCTGCGACCCGCCGGATCAGTGTCAGCAGGCGGGCGTGTGCGACCCGGCCACGGGCACGTGCGATTACGCGCCGCAGCCGGCCGGCACGATGTGCAGCGACGACTTCAACTGCACCACCAACGATGTGTGCGATGGGATGGGCGGCTGTGCCGGCACCGCTGTCGTCTGCGATGACGGCAACGACTGCACCGACGACAGTTGCAACCCGGCCACCGGCATGTGCGAGGCCGTCAACGACGATACCAACCCGTGCGACGACGGCAACCCGTGCACCAACGACGACCACTGCGACGCCGGCCTGTGCGTGGCCGGGCCGGAATGCAGCGGCAACGGGATGTGCGTCATGGGCGTTTGCCAGTGCAACATGGGCTTCAGCGGTCCGCGCTGCGAAGTTGCCGGCTGCACGCAGGATTCGGAGTGCGACGACAACGACGCCTGCACGAACGATTCGTGCATTACGGCCACCGGCCAGTGCGAATACACGCCGGTGAGTTGCGACAACGGGTTGTTCTGTGACGGCGTCGAAACCTGCGACCCGGCGACGGGCTGCCAGGACGGACCCGACCCATGCAGGAACGGGGCGACTTGCAACGAAATGACGGATATGTGCGAACCCGTTGTTGTGTCCGTCGACATCGAGCTCGAGTCGGCGTTCGAGCCGGTCAGCCGCTGCCTGAGGGTGACGTCGTGGGATTCGACCTGCGCGATCGACAGCTTCTTCGACGTGTTCGCCGACTTCCTGATCGACCCGATGGACCCGATGGGCCCGGTCAAGGCGCACATCGAGCTCGAGATCGGTCCCGGCCAGTCGTCGATTTGCGTTAAGGACACCAAGCACACGCTGACCGTCTCGGGCAACCTGACCGTGTCCGGTGACCTGTACGTGACGGGCGGCACGTTGAGCATGGAGGGCGGCGACAACGACGACGACGACGACGTGGACATCAACGATCTGACGTTCCTGATGTTCCACTTCGGCGAGCTGGTGCCGCCGCAGGAGGAGCCGTGCCCGGACAATATGCCCGCGCGCGATTCCGACTTCGACAACGACGGGGCCATGGGTACGCCCGACTTCACGATCCTGTCCGACAACTGGCTGCACTTTGCCTCGTGCCTGTGCACGGTGCCGAGCGTGGGCAAGCCCGGGCCGGACCGCCGAACGTCGATCCCGGCCCGCGAGCTGTCGTCCAACGTGGCCGCCCGCGTCGACCTGAACAAAGACGGCGTGTTCAACGCCGACGACGTGGAGATGTTCGAGAAGAAACACGGGCTGGATCATCGCTTGTCGAGCCGACTGCGCGGCATTCGCAGCCGGTAGAGCGAAGCCAGCACGCAAGCGTGATTCGGAGGAGGTAGCGGCGTATGCGCATCAACATGCGAGTTGGGTGGGGTATTGCGCTGGCGAGTCTGGCCGTTCTGCTCTCTGGTTCGCCGAGAGCTTTAGCCGGCGGCCCGTTCTGCGGCGACGCCGTTGTCCAGACCGGCGAGGAGTGCGACAACGGCATGGCCAACGGGCCTTGCGCGGGCTGTGAGCTGGATTGCACGCTGTCGCAAGTGTGCGGCAACGGCGTGGCTGAGTGCTTCGAAGAGTGCGACGACGCAAACACGATGTCCGGCGACGGGTGCAGCAACGTTTGCGTCATCGAGTTCTGCGGCGATGGCGTGGTCAACAACGGTCCGCCCGGCCCCGGCGAGCAATGTGACGACGGCGGCACGATGGCCTGCGACGGCTGCTCGGCCACGTGCCAGACGGAGGTCGATACCGACGGCGACGGGACGTTCGACCCCTGCGACGCCGACGACGACAACGACGGGGTCGATGACGGCGCCGACCCGGCTCCGCTCGACCCGGACATCTGTGGCAATATCGACGGCGACGATTGCGACGACTGCTCCGTCGGCAGCGATGACTTCGGCGCGATGTCCGACCAGATGCCGTTCAACGACGGAGCCGATGCGGATGGCGACGGCATTTGCGATGACGACGACGCCGACATCGACAACGATTGCGTGCTCAACGCCGCCGATCCAGACGACTTCGACCCTAATGTGTGCGGCGACAGCGACGGCGACGACTGCGACGACTGCAGCGGCCCGGGCGGCGATGGGTTCGGCGTGGGGTGCGACAACTTCCCGCTGGACGATGGGCCAGATCAGGATGGCGACGGCCTTTGCGACGACGGCGACCCGGACATCGACGGCGACGGCGTGGCCAATGACGACGACAACTGCCCGCTGGTCTCCAACGCCGACCAAGCCGATCGCGACGAGGACGGCGATGGCGACGTGTGCGATCCGCCGACGGTAATGGGCACGAACGTGCTCTACCTGGAGAGCGAGGCCGGGCCGCAGTGCCTGGGCGAGACCGGCGACATCATCCAGGTCAAGGTCTGGATGCTGAACATCGACTCCGACCCGATGATGATGGGCAACCAGCCGGTCTCCGGCTTCCAGGCCTTCCTGACGTTCAACGACGACCTGCTGGACTACCTGCCGCCAACAATGCCCACGACGGATGGCAGCAGCTACACGGCCACACCGTTCCCGACTCACGTGCCGGCCGCGCCCATCTACACGCCTGGAAGCATGTCGACGCCGGGTAAGCTCAGTTTGAGCGGTTCGGCCGATATCAACGATCCGGGAACAGCGGCCGACTCGCTGTTGGCCACGCTGCGGTTCATGGTCGTGTCCGAAGCGTGCCAGGATTCAGCCATCGCTTATGACCCCGACCCCGTGGCGCCCATGGACCCGTTCCAGTCGGAGCTCAGCACGCCTACCGGCGCCGTCGCGACGACGCTGCTGCCGGCCGGAGGCGTCGTAATCGAGGACACGATGCCGCCGACCGTCAGCGGTCCGGCCGGGCCGATCATGGTCATCGCCGATGCCGGCGGCTGCGACGCCGAGGTCACCTACACGGTGACGGCCTCCGACAACTGTGATGGCGACGTCATGCCCGATTGCACGCCGCCCAGCGGCTCGACGTTCCCGAGCGGTCCGACGATGGTGAGCTGCACGGCCACGGATGATTGCGGCAATGTGTCGGCCCCGCACACGTTTACGGTCGACGTGCAGGCCGTCAACGAGGTCACCGCCACGGTCGTGCTCGACGACGTCGACGCGACCGTCGCGCCGATGGGCATGGTCACGCGCTGCATCAAGTTCATCGCCAAGAACGGCTCGACCTGCGCCGCGCCGGTCTTCGTCGAGATGACGTTCACCGGCGGTCCGATTCCGATGATGCCGGGCACCGGCGCCACGGCCACCGCGACGTTCGAGGTCCCGTGCGGCGATTGGGACGAGCTGTGCGCCAAGGACGAGCAGCACACGCTCTACGACACGCAGCCGCTGAGCATCAGCGGAACGTCTTTCTCGGCCACCAGCTCCCTGGTCCTGCTGGGCGGCGACACGGACAACGACAGCGACGTCGACATCCTCGACGTGACGTACCTGCTGTTCCGGATCAACGACAACCTGTTGGCGGCCACGCCGCAGGGTGCTTGTGGTCCGTGGAGCCTGGCCGAGCGCGATGCCGACTTCAGCAACAACGGCAACATCGGCACGGAAGACTTCAGCATCCAGTCGGCCAACTGGCAGGCCAGCACGACGTGTGGGTGCGCGTCCGCGGCCCAAGGCGGTGGTCCGGATCGACGCACCTCCATACCGACGTCTGAACTGGACCCAATCGTCGCGTCCGGCGCCGACCTGAACCGCGACGGCGTCATCGACACCAAAGACGTGGAGGCGTTCGAGTCGAGGCATCAACTCTCGCCGCGGCTCTCCAGAGTGCTCCGACGGTCGGCCGAGCCCCGAGGCAAGTAGCAGCGGAGGCGCGCCAATTGCTCAGCCGATGGTGCGCACCGTTTTCAACGAAAACCGTAATTGATGCGTCATAGAGGACAGAGTTTCGAAGCCAAGTGGAGGAGACACGAATCATGCAGCGCGGAGTGGTTACAAACCTCAGTACGGAGATCAGACAGGCGCGTAGAATTGCACCGCTCGCAGCGATGGTTGCGGTGTCAACGATGGCACTGGCTGCCGTCGAGGCGCGAGCTACGCTGACCATCACCAGCGCAACGCTCAGCCCGCGTGCCGTGCACAACCCGACCAACACGTACGTGCCCAATCAGCAGATCATGGTTTCGGTGTCGGTCACCGGCTCGTCGGATACCTGGGGATCGATCTCCTACGACACCGGCGGCGGCCCAACGTGTGCGAATGTGCCGGCGCCGGACGTGGTGGTCGGTTCGCACACCGACACGGTGACGTTCAATGCTCCCATGACGCCGGGCATGTACACGCTCACCCTGATCGCCTACTCGTCGACCAACGACTGCATGGGCGGTGCCTCGGCGCCGTTCATGGTCATGTTCACCGTCTGCGGCGACACGGACGACGACGATGTCTGTAACGATACTGACAACTGTCCCTCGGTCAGCAACCCTGGCCAGGCCAACGCCGACGGCGACGACTTCGGCGACGCCTGCGACAACTGCCTGAACACACCGAACAACGACCAGACCAATGCCGACATGGACGACTTCGGCGACGCCTGCGACAACTGCGTGAACACGCCAAATAACGACCAAACCAACAGCGATACCGACAACTTCGGCGACGCCTGCGACAACTGCGACTTGGTGGACAACAACGATCAGGCCGACGCGGACATGGACAGCTTGGGCGACGCGTGCGACGCTTTCCCTAACGACCCCAACAATGACCGTGACGGCGATGGGATTCCTTCGCCGCCGGACAATTGTCCGCAGGTTCCGAATGCCGATCAGCTCAACACGGACATGGACGCGTTCGGTGACGCTTGCGATCCGTGCCCGTTAGATGCAGCTAATGATGCCGATGGCGACGGCGTCTGCGGCGACGGAGACCTCTGCCCTGGTACGCCGCTGGGCCACCCGGTCGACGTCGACGGATGCTCGTGCATCCAAACCAATCAGATGATGTTCGGTTGCCCCACCACGGCGTACGTCGACGACGACTGGTCGATGGTTCAACCGGGTACCGACCCGAACGGGCCCATGGATCCGCCCACTTGCTTCGGCTATGACGGCTTCGCCACCATCCAAGAGGCCATTGATGCGGTGTGCGCGAGCACCGTCAACGTCGCCGCGGGAACTTACAACGAGAACATTGTGCTCAACAAGAGCGTCACACTGAACGGCGCGCAGAGTGGTGTCGATGCGTGCGATCGAATGGCGACGGAGTCGATCATCACGCCGGCTGACGCCATGCTGTCCACCATCGAATTGCGGACCGGGTGCGCGGGCTCCATCATCGACGGGTTTACATTCTCAGGAGGATCGACAACCGCAGGGAACGCTCCCATCGCCTCAACGAGCGGTCCGCTGAACAACTTGCAGATTCTCAACAACCGATTCGTGTCAATTACACGCAACGCCGTGTTTCTTAACGATACTGGCACGGACATTACCGTCCACCAGAATTCGCTTGACGGAAGCAGCAACACGACAGCAGTGAGCGGCTTCTTCCACCTCGATACCGACAACTTCAATGGGTTCCATTTCACGGATAACTGTGTGTTCGGCGCTCAGTTCACCGAGGGGTTCTTCGTTGACGGCAATCACAACGTTGGGCCCAGTGCCATGCGCAACCCACTGATCGACGGCAACCTGTTTGATAACAACAGTTCCGGGGCGAACTTGGGTACGCGCGCGTTTGGATCACAGTTTACACCGAACGCGGGCACGATCAGCGACAACACTTTCAGCAACAATCTGAATGATGGCTTGCAAGGCGGTCCGCAGAACGTACTGATCACACGGAACACGTTCTCGGGCAATCTGCGGTGGGGGTTGGCCCTCACAAGCTTCGGGAACATGAACGCGGACCGTGGTGCGCAGAACTGCTCTATTACCGAGAACTGCTTCTCGAATAACGGGGGTGGCATGGCCGCGGCGCGCGGTGACGTGCTCTTTTCGGCGACTCAGGCGCCGGGAACGATCTCTACTAATCATTTGAACGGAAATACTCTCGGCAGTTCTAGAGCTGTTCACTATGACGAGCTGACAGTGGGCCAGGAGGAGACCATCGATTGCAGCGCCAACTGGTGGGGAAGCAATTCAGGACCGACATTGGCCACCCATCCCAGCGGCACGGGTGGCATGATCACTGGCACCACTTCCAACAGAATTGACTTCACGCCGTGGTTTGACACCGGCATGGACACGATGGGCACCTGCAGCGACGGCTTCCAGGGCGACTTCTCGACGCTGCACGTCGACGACGATAGCCCGCAGTTTGGTCCCGTCGCCCGCATCCAGGAAGGACACGACTTGGTATCGACCAGCACGGTGATCGTGCACCCTGGCACATACACGGAGCTGGTCAACGTAACTAAGAGCGTGACCTTCTTGGGCGAACAGGATGGCGTCTCAGGCTGCGACGTTTCGCGCCCGGCGATGGGCAACGAGTCAATCGTCGACAACTCGGGCGGTGGTTTCCAGGTCCTCGCCAACGGAGTCACCATCGACGGCTTCATCATCGAAGACGCTACGATGCTCCCGCTCGGCTGTGCGGTCTACCTGTCGCCCGGCTTCAGCGGTCACGTATTCAAGAACAACATCGTCCGCGACAACGTCTTTGGGCTCTACCTAAACAGCAACGGCGTCACCACGAGCACTGTGGAGCGCAATCGCTTCCATGACAATAACGTGGCCGGTCCAGCCAACGGGAACGGCATTTACTCCGACCAGGGTTTGTCCAACGCGGACATCACCGATAACTGCTTTAACGGCGACAACTTCAATACCGGCGTGCTGCTGACGACCAGCGTCGGAAATCCGCCAGTCACTGACGTGGACATTACGACGAACACGTTCACGGACAGTCTTAACCGCGTGCTGCTGTTCAATACGCACATGTCGAGTGTCACCGGCAACGCGTTCACCAACGGTGACGCAGCCCGCGCCGTGCTTCTGGCCGGCGGCTGCGACGACGTTGAAATCAGCGGCAACACGATGACCAACCGCACCAGCCGGGCCATTGGCGCCGCGGATTTCCTTTTTGGGTTTGGCCCCAACTCCAGCCTGACGGTTTCGGAGAACATCATTACGCAGGACGTTTCGCTCCTGGCCGGCAGCGGCGCGATGATCGATCTGGCGGACGTTGCTGGGACGTCCGTCGTGGATGACAATGAGATCACGCTGAGTGGTATGGTCGGCGGGCCGGTTACCTTCATCCACGCCCTCTCCCTGAGCGGGGCGGCTACCGGAACGATCGACGTGACCAACAACGACTTTCATGGAGGCAATATCGACGCGCCCGGCGGCGGGTCAGAGAGCGACGGCATCCGGCTGGCCAGCGACTTGGGCATGACGGCGGTCATCACGATCGGTGACGCGACCGACAATGCCGAGCACAACACTATTACCGGGTTCGTGAATGGCGTCGAGTCAGAGACGTACGCCGGCCCGACGGTCCTGGTCAACCGTAACCGCATCTTCGGCAATTCGCTCGGCTATCGCAGCGCCACCGCCGCGGCGGTCGACGCCGAGAATAACTGGTGGGGCGCCGCCAGCGGACCGCTCGACACCGTTCCAACGATGGGAGGCTCCGAAGCCGATCACGACATCCTGCCGGCCTCGTGTGTGGCTATGGTAAATACGCAGACCAATGTTGACGGCGCCGGCAACGGCGTCACCAGCAACGTCGACTACTGCCCGTGGCTGACCGAGAGCCCGGATCCGGCCCCGGCCAATCACGTCTTCATGACGGCCACAACCTGCCCGCCGGACGACTCCGTGACGATCGAGCTGCGCATGGAAGACCTCGGCGAGTTGGTCACCGGCTACGATTTCACGCTCGAGTTCGACCCGAGCCTGCTGTCGTTCGTCAGCGGCGCGTATAACCCGATGGCCATCTTCGACATCCACCTGAACAGCCCGATCACGGTCACGGGCGGCAACCGCATCGAGCTGGACGGCTCGTGCATCTGCGCCGGCACGATGGCCGACGAACTGCTGGTCACGCTGACGTTCGACAAGCTGCCGGCCATGACGCCCACCATCTGCGACCAGACCACGATCAGCTTCGTGGCCAACGGCACGCTCTACCAGGGCCTGGCCTTCCAGGGCGATCCGGTCCCGACCAAGATGGAAGACCTGACGTTCGAGCTCGATTCGGACCCGCCCGAGATCGACTGCCCGGCCAAGGTCGCCGAGCAGTGCGAAGAGGGCATTCCGGCCCCGTTTGCCGACCTCACCGCCTTCACCATGGCGGGCGGAAGCGTCGTGGATGACTGCGATGCCGATCCGGACTTCGCGCTGTTCAGCGACTCAGGCTATGTCGGCGACGCGTGCAGCGGCACCGTGACCCGCGTCTATCGCGCGACGGATGCTTGCGGCAACTCGGCCGATTGCACCCACCTCGTCAACGTCGAGGACACGATCGATCCGACCGTCAGTTGCCCGGCCGGCTTCAGCGTCCAGTGCGAGGACGACGTGCCCGCGCCGTATGCCGACCTCGCGGCGTTCACGATGGCCGGCGGCATGTCCGACGACAACTGCGACGATGACCTCACCTTGTCATTGTTCAGCGACACAGGTCTGGTCGGCGGCGGCTGCGGCGGTACCGTGACGCGTACGTATCGCGTCACCGACGACTGCGGCAACTTCGCCGACTGCATGCAGGTCATCACGGTCGACGACACGATGCCGCCGGTGTTCGACATGCCGACGCAGGCGGATATCACCACCAACGCCGACGCCGGCGGCTGCACCGCCTCGGTCATGTTTGAGTCGACCGCGACGGACAACTGCGACGACACGCCGACCATCGAGTACACGGCCGATTTCGGCATGGGTCCGGTCGTGATCACCAGTCCGCATGCATTCCCGGTCGGCACGTGGACCGTCACCGCCACGGCCAGCGACGATTGCATGAATTCGGCGACCGACACCTTCACGGTCACCGTGAATGCTGTCAACGACGCGACCGTCACCGTCGTGCTCGACGACGTGACCGTGGCCACCACCCGCTGCATCAAGTTCATCGCCAAGAACGGCTCGAACTGTGCCGCGCCGGTCTTCGCGACGGCGATGTTCACGCCAAGCATGATGGCTGGCGGCGCCGTGGCCACGTTCAACCTGGAGGTTCCGTGCGGCGATTGGACCGAGATCTGTGCCAAGGACGAGCAGCACACGCTCTACGACACGGTCACGCTCACCGACGCCGGCACGACGTTCACCGGCGATGCCGACCTGGTGCTGCTCGGCGGCGATACGGACAACGACAGCGACGTCGACATCCTCGACGTGACGTTCCTGCTGTTCCGCATCAACTCGAACACCTTGTGTTCCACCTGTCAGTGCGCCGCGGGTGGTACGACCAGCGCCTCGATGGACGGGATGCCTCCGTGTACGGCACCGTGTCCCATGTGTGCGTGCGAAGCCTGGACGGTGGCCCAGCGTGACGCCGACTTCAGCAATAACGGCAACATCGGCACGGAAGACTTCAGCATCCAGTCGGCCAACTGGCAGCAGGCCAGCTCGTGCACGTGCGCTGCTCCGGCCAGCGGCGGACCCGATGGCCGCAAGTCGGTCCCGATCCGCGAGCTGCCGGCGGACGTCGGCGCGAGCGTGGACACGAACGGCGACGGCGTCTTTGACGTGAAGGACATCGAGGAGTTCGAGACCCGGCACGGGCTCGACCGGTCGCTCTCCAGCCGGCTCCGCTCGACCGGCCACGGCGTCGGCAGCACGAGCCGTAATCGGTAGAAAGCAACTGCAAGACGGCGCTCGGGCCTACTCCGAGCGCCGTCTTCGCGGCTCGTTTTTTGTACGCAGGTTTCCAAACCTGCTTTGGATACAGCCGGCCGCCGGCCGTCGCCGCGCCGGAGGCCCGCCAGACGTCGCAGCCCCGTCAGTTGGTGGCGGAGTCGGGCGTCGTTGGAGTCAACTGCCGTTGTCGCACGCGTCAGGGCTTGGCCACCGCGTCAGCTCCGTGTGCACCAGAACGCCCGATCGAGCGCGTGACGTACATCGCTCGGTCCGCCGGAGGAGGTAGAAGTCATGTTGGACGGTTCGTTTATTGGCAGGCTGGGTGCCGTGGTGACTTGTTGCGCCGCCATACTAGCTGTCGCGCCAGCGGCAAGTGGACAGAGCTGCGCCGGCAACTGTGAGGGGTCGCCGGATGACAACTGCTTCTGCGACGAACTGTGTGACGTCTTCGACGACTGCTGCGATGACGTCTGCGATGCCTGCCCTGAGTTAAGCTTCTGCGACGCCGGCGGCGGCTCAAGCTGCGCCGGGAACTGCGGGAGTTCGGCGGATACCTGCTTCTGTGACGAAGATTGTGCTTTCTTCGAGGACTGCTGTGATGACGTCTGCGACGAATGCCCCGAGTTATCCTTCTGCGGCGGAGGTGGCGGCTCTAATTGCTGCGAGGACCATGGCGGTTTCGGTTGCGACGATCCGACCTGTGAGGCGTGCGTCTGCGCTATTGACTCGTTCTGTTGCGACGTCGCATGGGACGGCCTCTGTGCCGACATAGCCGGTCCGAGCGGTGAGTGCTGTGGCTCGTGCCCGTGTGGCGTTCGTCCAACGCCCCCGCCCAATGACGCATGTGCGGACCGGATGGACATTCCTGATGGTTCTACCGCGTTCAGCAACGTCGGCGCCACGACGGATGGGCCGGCCATCAACGACACGGGTGGCTGCACATCGGTTGAAGCGGACATCTGGTTCAATTACACGGCCACGTGCTCTGGTTTGGTGACGGTCAGCCTGTGCGCGAGCGATTACGACACTGCCATCGCCGTCTACGATGGCTGTGATTGCCCCGCGTCGACAGCCAACCAAGTCGCTTGCAACGACGACTTGTGCGGGGTTCAATCGGAGGTGACGTTCACAGCCGCCGATAACTGCTGCTACAAGATTCGCGTCGGAGGCTTTGCCGGAGAGCAGGGTAGCGGCACGATCGCGATCACGCCGGGCATGGCGTGCGTACCCACGCGCGAGTGCGGCAACGGCATGCTCGAATGTGGCGAGGAGTGCGATGACGGCAACACCGCCAGCGGAGACGGCTGCAGCGACTCCTGCCAAGTCGAGGTTGGCCCGCCGCCCAACGAACTGTACGTCGAGGTGGACTGCTCGGCCGGAGGCGTCGTCACCGCCACGGTCGGCATGCGCAACCTCGACCAGACCGTCACCGGCTTCGACGCCAAGCTGCAGTTCGATTCGACGTTCCTGACGTTCGTCAGCGGCATGTACACCGCCACGCCGTTCGAGACGCACATCCCGATGACCATCACGGCCGTGGGCAATACCGTCGAGCTGAACGGAGCCGAATGTCTTTTCCCGCCGGTCGACGACCCGACGGCCTGCGACGGCACGATGGCCGACGCGGTGCTGGCCACGCTGACGTTCACCGCCGGGTCGGGCCTGGAGTGCCAGCCCTCAACCATCGAGTTCATCGATAACCCGCCCTTCTACGTGGGCCTGGCGTTCCAGGGCAACCCGGTGCTGACCACGTTCACGGATGACACGTTCAACATCGACACGGTACCGCCCACGCTTGTCTGCGCGCCTGGCGAGATGATCGACTGCCCCGCCACGCCGATGTTTACCGATCCGACCGTCTCCGATACGTGCGATTCAGACCCCGACGTCACGTTCACGACCATGACGTCGCCTCCCTCGGGCTCGTGCCCCGGCGGGTTCACGACGACTCGAACCTGGGAAGCGGTCGATGATTGTGGAAACGTCTCGACGTGCAGCCAGACGATCAGCGTCGGCGCGCCGCCCAACGAACTGTACGTCGAGGTTGACCCATGCCCCGGCAGCCCCGGCACGCTGACCGCCACGGTGGGCATGCGCAACCTCAACACGCTGGTGACCGGCTTCGACGCCAAGCTCCAGTTCAACACCATGCACCTGACGTTCGTCAGTGGCAACTACGAGACCGACACCGATCCGGGCCCGGGCGTAAACACCGAGCCGTTCGAGACGCACATTCCCCCGACGATCACGGCCTCGATGGGCACGATCGAGCTCAACGGCGCCGAGTGCCTGTTCCCGCCTGTGGACGATCCGACGGCTTGCGATGGCACGATGGACGACGCTGTGTTGGCCACGCTGACCTTTGACATCGCGCCTGGGCTGGATTGCGTGATGTCGACCATCGAGTTCATTGACAACCCGCCCTTCTACGTCGGCTTGGCCTTCCAGGGCAACCCGGTCATGACCAACTTCGCCGCCGACACGTTCACGATCGACAGCGCCGGTCCAGACATCATGTGCCCGGCGCCCGCGATGATCGACTGCTCCGAATCGACGGATCCGATGATCAACATGGCCCTCGGCATGGCGACCGCCACCGACGCGTGCAGCGGTGTGGACGACATTTCGTTCACCGATTCCGACGCGCCGGGCAACTGCGCCGGCAACCACGTCATCACCCGCACCTGGACGGCCACGGACGAGTGCGGCAACACCAGTATGTGCATGCAGACCATTACCGTAACCGATACGACCGGCCCGGCCATCATGTGCCCGATGCCAGCCTCGATCGATTGCACCGTGCCACCCACGCCGGCCAACACGGGCATGGCTACGGCCATGGACGATTGCAGCGGTGTGATGTCGATCACGTTCAGCGATTCGCCACCGCCCGCCGGCGACTGCGCCAACGACGGGATCACCCGCACGTGGACCGCCACCGACAACTGCGGCAACACCAGCACGTGCACGCAGGTGATCACGGTGACCGATGACACCGGGCCGACGATCATGTGTCCGGCCAACACGTCGATCGATTGTTCGGAGTCAACCGACCCGAGCAACACCGGGTCCGCCACCGCCATGGATGATTGCAGCGGTGTGATGTCGATCACCTCCAGCGACTCGGACGCGCCGGGCAACTGCGCCGGCAACCACGTGATCACCCGCACCTGGACGGCCACCGACAACTGCGGCAACAGCAACAGTTGCGATCAAACCATCACCGTGACCGACACGACGCCGCCCATGATCACGTGCCCAATGGACATGACCGTGGAGTGCGATGGGGCCGGAAACATGACGGCACTGGCTGATTTCCTCGAAGCCGCCTCTGCCAGCGACGATTGCAGCGGCGTGACCATCATGAGCGACTTCACCAGCCTTTCCGACGACTGCGGCGCCACCGGCTCGGCCCTGGTCACATGGACGGCCACCGACGGCTGCGGCCAAAGCAGCATGTGCTCCGCGACATTCACGATCGAAGACACGACGGCGCCCATGCTGACCTGCCCGATGGACACGACCGTCGAATGCGACGGGATGGGCAACATGGCCGCATTGGATGCGTTCCTAAGCGCCGCCTCGGCGAATGACGCCTGCGGGTCCGTGAGCGTGACCAACGACTTTGTGAGCCTGTCGGACGATTGCGGGGCGACCGGGTCGGCCACCGTCACCTGGACGGCCACCGACGACTGCGGCCTGACCAGCATGTGCTCGGCGACGTTCACGATTGAAGACACGACCGCGCCCGATCTGACGTGTCCGCCCGATATCACGGTCGAATGCGACGGAATGGGCAACGCTGCCGACCTCGCCGTGTTCCTCGCCGGCGCGGCAACCAGCGACGATTGCGGCAGCGTCATGCTCGTGAACGACTTCGTGAGCCTGTCCGACGATTGCGGTGCGACCGGCTCAGCGATGGTGACCTGGACGGCGACCGACGACTGCGGCTTGACCAGCATGTGCTCGGCAACTTTCACCATTGAAGACACGACCGCGCCAACGATCAGCGTCCCGCCCGACGTTGTGGTCGACGCCGACGCCGGCGGCTGTACAGCGGTCGTCGACCCCGGCATGGCCACCGGCAGCGATACCTGCAGTGAACCGGTCATGATCACGTTCGTCCGCGAGGACGGCCAGCCGAACCTCTCGGACCCGTTCAGCGCGACGTTCCCGGGCATGTCGGGCATCGGCGTCACCCAGATCACCTGGACCGCCACCGACGCGTGCGGCCAGATGAGTTCAGACGTTCAAACCGTGACCGTCAACGCTGTGAACACGGTGACCGCCACGGTTGTGCTCGACGACGTCAACCTCGGCATGGCCATGCTGACCCGCTGCATCAAGTTCATCGCCAAGACGGGCTCGAACTGTGCGCCGCCGGTCTACGTGCCCATCGTCTTCAGCGGCACGCCGGCCATGGGCACGGCCACGTTCGACGTGGCCTGTGGGAACTGGACCAGCCTGTGCGCCAAGGACGAGCAGCACACCATCTACGACACACAGCCGATGGTTGTTGACGGCCTGGAGTTCGACGTGCCAACGCCGCTGACGCTGCTGGGCGGCGATACGGACAACGACAGCGACGTCGACATCGACGACGTGACGTTCCTGCTGTTCCGCTTCGGCCTGGCTGACCCGCCCAACCCGATGTGCAATCCGTGGAGCCTGGCGATTCGCGGGTCCAACTTCGACAATGTCGGCGTCGTAGGGACGGGCGACTACTCGATCCTGTCCAGCAATTGGCAGGCGATTACCAGTTGCCTGTGCGCCGGCCCGGCCATCGGCGGCGGTGAGCCGGTCACGCGAACGCGGGTGAACGCGCTGACGCTGCCGGCGGACGTGTCGGCACGGGCTGATCGCAACCGCGACGGCTGGGTCGATTACAAGGACGTTGCCGACCTCGAGGCGCGGTTCGGGCTGGGAAGCGTGTTGTCGTCCAAAATACGCGCCGCGGAGCAGCCGGACCATTAGGCGGATATGGGACGCGCGTCGCGCGACCATTGTGTTGCGAACTGTTTTGAAGTACGATTACTAGCCGCCGGCGCGTGCGCGGTACGCCCGCGGGACGGCGGCGTCGAACGAGGGTTTAGAAGTCCCGTTTGCAGGGGAGGTAAGGCTGCTATGACTCGTCTTTCTCGCGCGATGGCTTTGTCACTGGCCGTGACCACGCCCGTTCTGGCGGCGGTCGATCTGTCGCTTCAGCCGGTCGTCAATCCAGTCTTCGTCGGATCGCAGGTTCAGATTCAGCTCATCGCAACCAACACCAATCCGGGTGTGCAGCTCGTCTCCGCCATGGACGTGATTATCAATTGGGATCCGGCGGTCCTTCAGTTCACGGGGATGATCAGCAATGCCGGCGCCCCGTATGCTTGGTTTGTGAATGGCTTCCTGAACGATCCCGACGGCATCAACGCGCCCGTCGGTCCGATGACGGACAATGACGGCGACGCCCTCTACACCGCGCTGGCTCAAGCTGGTCCGGGCAACGGTGCGCCGGTCCCCGACGGCGCCGGCCTCTTGGTCACGACGTTTCTGTTCAACTCGCTGGTCGCCACCGGAGGCACACCGGTCGACATCGTGCTCTCACAAGGCACGTTCGCCGAAACGCAGGTGTTTGACGGCACGCAAGGCAACGTCAACATCCTGGGCGCCTTCAGCGGGACCGTGATTGGGGCCGGCTACCCGATCGTTGACCAGAACCCGCCGGCCGATAACCCCTACGTCGCTGGGTCGCAGCCATTCACCGATGTCCTTGACACCGGCACGACCGCCCTGCTGACCCGCGGTATCGGCGCCGCCGGCACGCCAAACGAGGGCCCGTACATGTACGCCCCCTTCAGCGTGACGTTCGGCGGGGTGCCGGTTCCCACGCCAGCCCCAGGCAACGTCACAGTGACATGCACAGGCGGACCCTGTCCGACCGTCGCGTCCGTCGTCGGCGCCGGCGCCGGTCCATACCTGATCACGCTGACCGCCCCGATTCCGCCGCTGCACTGCTCGACCATCAACTTCACCGGGACGCCCGCGGAGATTCAGTATCGTTCGCACCCCGGCGACGCCGGCCACAACGGCCTGACCAATACGCAAGACTTGTTGGCCATCGTTCAGGCCCTCAACAACGGCGACGGCGCCATGGCCGCAAACCTGGCCCGCTACGACATGAACCGGTCGGGCGTTGCGAACACACAGGATCTGCTGCGGCTGGTCCAGCTTCTGAACGGCACGCTGTCGCCTCAGGTCTTTAACGGAACGACGGCCGCGGCTTGCCCGTAGCCGGGTGCGCGCTGCCGTTCAGCGTGCAACGTCGGGCGAGGACCGCCACTGCCGGTTGCCGCGCGGAAACCGTCCATAATCGCCTTCACGAGGCGCTGGGCGAACGGGTCATGTAGTCTGCAAGCGTCAGTGCCAGCAGGATCACGAACCAGAAGAGTCCGGCGATTGCGAAAAGGCGCGCAAGCCGACTCGCCCGGTTCAGGTGCATGAAGACCAGCGCCACCAGAATGGCCTTGGCCAGGGCGATGCCCAGGGCCACAACCGGTGCGAACACGCCCAAGCGAACCGCGGACACGACCATGGTCGCGACCAGCAGGACAAACAGCACGATGGCCGTGTTGCGATAGACGCTTCTTGACGGCAAGTGAGCTGCCATGGGTCAAGCCACCAGGTAGAGCAACGGGAAGAGAAAGATCCAGACAATGTCGACGAAATGCCAGTAAAGCCCCGTCATTTCCACAGCGTTGGCACGTCGAGTGACCTGCGAATCCCGCCAGACAAGAAATGCCATCACCAAAACCGCGCCGACGCCCACCAGCATGTGTACGGCGTGCAACCCCGTCATGATAAAGTACAGGACGAAGTACATCTGTGCATGGCTCGGGTCGACCGACCAAGCGGTTCGAAAGCCGGCGCCGGGGACAAGCTGTTCGCGCAGGTCCAGATAGTACTCCACCCCCTTGATGAGCAAGAAGAGCGTACCCAGTGCCGCGGTCCAGAGCAGAGACGAAATCCCGGAGCGACGGTCAGTCGTGGCGATGGCGCGCACGGCCAGCGCCATGGTCCAACTGCTGGTCAGCAGAACAGCGGTATTCACGGCGCCCAGCCACATGTACAGGTGATGGCAGGCCTCGCGGAAGGCGTCGGGATAGCTCATGCGGTAGACGGTGTACGCCGTGAACAGGCCGCCGAAGAACAGGACTTCGGTGGCCAGAAACGTCCACATGCCCAGCCCGGCTGCCTCTCGCTGCTGAACAATGTCGTCAAACTGATGGGCGAGCGGCGCTTCAGCCATTCTGCGCCTCCTGCGATGCGACCGCCTGAGGATTCTCGTATTCGTAGGGCGGCCCGGTGACGACCGGCGGCTCGTCGAAGTTGTGCGCCGTTGGCGGCGAGGGCGTGCCCCATTCCAGTCCGGTGGCATTCCACGGGTTTGAGCCGACCGACGGCGGGCGAATGAGGCTGCGCGTCAGATAGACCAGCGGAACCAGATACGCAAGTCCCAGGATCGATGCGCCCGCCGAGGACAGGACATTCAGAACCTGAAACTCCGGCGGATACTCGGCCACGCGGCGGACCATGCCCAGGTATCCCAGGACGAACTGTGGAAAGAACGTCAGGTTGAAGCCAAAGAACAGCAGAATGGCACTGAAAATACCCCACGGCTCCGAATAGGTGCGCCCGGTTACTTTGGGCCACCAGAAGTGAATCCCGCCCAGGTATGCCATGACGGCGCCGCCGACCATGATGTAGTGGAAGTGCGCGATGACAAAGTATGTGTCGTGCACGTGCAGGTCGACTGCCAGAGACGCCAGATACAGTCCCGTCAGTCCACCAATTGTAAACAAACCAATGAAACCCAAGGCGTAGAGCATGGGCGTCCGGTAACGAATCGTCCCGTTGCGGAGCGTCACCATCCAGTTGAACACTTTCACGGCCGAGGGGATCGCGACCAGGAAGCTCAGCAGTGCGAAGACCAGCGAGGCGTGCAGGCTCAAGCCGGCCACGAACATGTGGTGCCCCCACACCAGGAATCCCAGCACGGCGATGGCCACGCTGGAAAAGGCGATGAACCGGTAGCCAAAAATCCGATTGCTGGCGAAACATGGCACGATCTCGCTGACCACGCCCATGGCCGGCAGGACCATGATGTAAACGGCCGGATGCGAGTAGAACCAGAACAAGTGCTGAAACAGCACCGGATCACCGCCCAGCGACGGGTCGAAGATGCCCACGCCCCAGACCCGTTCGACGCCGATCAGTACCAGTGTGATCGCCAGGACCGGCGTCGCCAGGACAAAGATCAGGCTGGTCGCGTAGGTCGACCAGATGAACAGCGGCAGGCGAAACCAGGTCATGCCGGGCGCCCGCATGGTGTGCACGGTGACGATGAAGTTCATGCCGGTCAGGATCGACGAGAATCCAGAGATGAAGATGCCGGCCGCCATGGGAATCACAGCGGAATTGGCGTACGTCGTGCTATAAGGCGTGTAAAACGTCCAGCCCGTGTCCACACCTCCGGCGATGATGGCACCAACTGCCAGCAGACCGCCCAGCATGAACAGATACCAACTGAGCAGGTTGAGCCGCGGGAACGCCAAGTCGCGGGCTCCGATCATCAGCGGAACCAGGAAGTTCCCCAGCACGGCCGGGATCGAGGGTATGAGAAAGAACCAGACCATGATCGTGCCGTGGATGGTGAACAGGCGGTTGTAGACACCGCTGGTCACCAGGTCCGACTCGGGTGTCGCCAGCTCCAGCCGCATCAGCACCGCGGCCGCCCCGCCAACGAAGAAAAAGGCGGTGATCGAGGCCAGGTAGAGAATGGCAATGCGCTTATGGTCGAGCGTCAGGAACCACGAGCGCAGCGACCAGCCGGCCGCCAGATAGCTGGGCTTGGGCAGTGCAAGCGTGCCAGCCGTGGTCATGGCAGCGCCTCCCGCATCGGTGCATCCCTGAGCGACTTGATGAACTCGATCAGCTCGATCATCTGATATTCATCAATCTGGTTCGCATACGATGGCATGGTCGACGGGGCCGCATAGCCGGCCGCGATCACGGCGTTGGGCTCCAGAATAGACTGGCGAAGATACGACTCGTCCACCGTGGCCGAACCGTGGCTCGGGTCGGGCAGACGCTGTCCGAACAAGCCGTGCAGGGCAGGTCCGGCCGGCGTCGGACTCGCCTGGTGACAGTCATCGCAACCGAAGCGCACGAAGGCCGGGCTGTCGATTGTCGGCGGCATCGCTTCGCCGCTGGCCGATTCCGATTCACCCGATGTGGCGGCAGAGGGGTCGGCTGCCAACCAGCGCTGGAAATCGGCCGGCGTCATGACGACCACGCGTCCGCGCATGCGGGCATGGTCGGCGCCGCAGTATTCCGCGCAGAACAGATGGTACGTGCCCGGCCGCGTCGCCTCGAACCATAGGTACGTGTATTGTCCGGGAAGCACGTCGCGCTTGTTTCGGAAGGCCGGCACGAAGAAGCTGTGAATCACATCCTGCGAGGTCATGACCAGCTTGATCGGTTCTCCGCTGGGCACGTGCAACTCGTTGATCTCGCGCCGCCCGCCCGGATGCTGCACCTTCCACATCCACTGCTGTCCCACCACGTAGATGGCCCGCGCTTCGGCCGGCGGCTCGGTGGCATCCATGTAGACGACCGCGCCCCACACAAAGATCGCCAGCGCGATCAAAAACGGGCCGAGTATCCAGGTGATCTCGAGCAGTGGCGTCTTATGGATGATGCGATCGCGAATGACCTGCGCGCCGGCCCGGTACTTCACACCGAAACCGAGCGCCAGCGCGCCGATCAGCAGGGCGAAGAACAAGGTCAGGCCGAGCAGCGCGATGTACACGCGATCGATGTCGGGCGCGCCAGTCGAGGCGCTCTCCGGCCACAGCGAAAAGCCACGAGCTGGATCGGCAGTCATCATCGTTCTTCCGCAACTCTTCAGCCGTCTGCGGGACAATTCAGCACTGAGAAACGGAGGAACTGAGAGAAGCGAAGGGTTTCGCAGACCAGGCACACCCGTTCGCCTCAGTCCCTCAGTCCCTCAGTGCTTGTCTTCGCAAACGGCTGAAGTCCTACGTTCTCCCATTGGCGCCAAGGCGCGGCTCACCACCGATCTTCGCCGGCGACGCTCCAACCAGGCGATCATCACGATCAGCCCGACCACCGTGACGGCCGCGCCGGCGCGAAGTGAACCCATGATCGCCAGGCCATAGCGCCCGCGGGCCGGGTCGTACGCATAGCAGCGCAGCACGACGCGGTCGACCAAGGATCCAATCGTGCCCTCTCCAGCCTCGACGAGACTCAGTCGCAGGTCGCGGACTTCGTAGTCCAGCCCGATCACGTAGCGCGAGATGCGCCCATCCGGCGTGAGCAGCACGATCGCAGCCGGATGGGCAAATTGGTCGGTGGTCGCGTCGTACGCATATCCGTAGCCAATCGCATCGGTAAGCTTCGTGATCGACGCTGCTTCGCCCGTCAGAAAATGCCAGCCGCGCCGGGCGCCGGCATCATCCTCATGGCGCAGGTAGTTCAGCTTCTTCTGCCCGGCCAGCGTCGAAGTCTCACGAGGATCGAGCGTGAAGGCGACAATCTCGAAGTCCTTGCCTGGGGCGAAGTCCAGTCCGCCGCTCGTGCGCATCAGGGCATTCAGCACTTGTGTACACAGCATGGTGCAGCGGTAGACGACCGGAACGAGTACGACCGGGCGTTCGTGAAAGTAATCTCTCAGCGTTACGGCCTGGCCGCCTTCATCCGTGAACCACAATCCCAAATCGATGGGCTCACCCAGCCGCTGCACGAGTCGAACCTGATCTACGGCACTGGACGGTGTCGCCTGGCCAAACGACATCAGCGGCATCAGCAGCGCGCAGGCGACGCCCGCTGTGATCGCCGGCCGCCATGAGCTGCGCTCAGATAGGCATGTCGGCCTACGGCGCATGGCTGGCCTCCCTTGTCTCCGTGGACGCGTGTGCATCTGTAGATCGCTGAGCCATTAGCTGCATGGCCCGCTCAATCGGAATCCGCACGATGCCTCGCTCACGATCCACCCATGCGTAGCGACTCAGCTTCTGTTCTTCCTGCTCGCGGATGGCGGCCAGTTCGCCAGGCGCATCCACCCAGTGCTGGGCGCCATGGAGTCCAACGGGCAGTGGGGCCGGCTCGGTCACGCGATCGGCGGGCTGCATTCGCGTGAGCCATACGATGATCGGCTGAACAAGAATCAACGTCAGGATGAGCACACCGCAGAACACGTACACAGCCCGGATGCTGACGCCGTCCGGCTCAACGCGGGGCGTGTTTGGCGCCACTTCATGCTGAGTATCTTGAGTCGTCATGCGGCCGATCCTCCCGCCGCCGCTGCCGGCTCACCCATTCTGCGCCGCCAGCCGGCCGCGAAAACTGCCAGCCAAACGCCGCCCACCCCGACGAACGACAGGATAGCCAGCGGCAGTACACCCAGCACCGGCCCGTCGTACGACGGAAGGACGACCCACATCGACTCGATACACCGGGCCACAACGATGACGATCGCCACGCGAACGAGCCACGCGGGCCGGCGCTTGACCGCGCGCGACAGCAGCAGTGCGAACGGCAGCCCGAAATGCACGAGAATGAGCAGGACGGCCACCCAGCCCCACAGCCCCCGTGAGCGCGGCACGTACCAGCCTATCTCATGCGGCAGGTTCCCGTTCCAAATAATAAAGAACTGCGAGTACGCGACATAGGCATGCAGGATGACGAGCGTCAGAAGCAGCGTGCCCAGGTCGTGCAGCGCATCGATCCGGCCGGTCGCAGCTGGCTCGGAGGCCGTGGACTCTGTGGCTGCCAATAGAATCAGCACGGTCATTGCGCTCAGCGCCTGACCGATGAGCAAATAGAGTCCGAATATGCTGGAATACCAATGCGGCTCCAACGTACCGATCCAATCGATGGCCGCGAAACTGAACGTCAGGACGTAGATCACCAGGCCCGGCGCCGCCAGGCGCGGCGAGAACGCCGGCTGAGTGTCAGAGTGTCGTGTGGATCGCTGAAACAGCAGCCAGGCGCCAGCGCTCCATAGCGCCAGGAATGCGGCGGCCCGTGTCAGGAAAAAGGGCACGTTGAGATAGGCCTGCTTGCGCTCCAGCAGGTGATCATGATGCGAGCCATGAACCCAGGGATAAAGCTGCGAAAGCCCCAGCGCAACCGGCACAAACAGCAGGAGCAAAACGGGAATCGTGATCGTAGCGGCCTCCATGGTCGGGCGAATGGGCAGTCCCCACCGGCCGCCGCCCAAATGATGAAGCATCAGGATGGCCGCGCAGCCCAGCGGAATGCCGCTCCACAGCAGAAACGCCGACAGATAGGCAAACAGCGCCGCCCGTGGCGCGAACAGCACGCACAGGCCCACTACGGCCAGCGCCGCCAGCCCGGCGCGCAGCGCCTGCCGCCCGTGCTGCGCCAGGGTTGGGGCATCCATCGTGATCGCTGGCATCGCTCGTCACTCCAAACCCACGCGCGACTCCTCCGGCACGTCCTCGATCCGCGCGTTCTGGCTGAGCTGGAGCGCGCGGACATAGGCGACGATGGCCCAGCGATCGTTCGGCCGGATCAGCGGGCCATAGGCCGGCATGTTCTTGTGGCCTGCGGTAATGACGGCAAAGATGTGCGCATCATCCACCGCGCGAAGCGCCTCCGTATGATACGAAGCCGCCTGCGGGAAACCGCGCCGCACGACAATGCCGTTTCCGTAGCCACCGCGCCCGTGGCACACCGAGCAGTAGATATTGAATCGCTGTTGGCCGCGCTCGAGCAGCGCCACGGTCAGCGGCGGGCGCGGCGACGCCACATCGCCGAGCGCGGCGTACGTCTCGATCGGTCCGCTGCGCGGCACGGTCCCGGGCACCAGCGGCCGGGTCGCGGCGCCATCGTCAAAGAACGCGCTGGCGTCCATCGCTTCGAACCTGGGCTGCCGATGCATCGATCGACGCTCCTCCTCGCACGCGACCATCAACAACACACCCAGCAGCACGCCGAATCGCTGTACCCAGTCAGTGGACTTTGCGCGTGGCATGGCCAAGCGACAGCGCGGCCATGCTCGGCGGCCGACATGCCCGCGCTGCGCTTGGGCATGCCACACCTGGCGACAGTTCGCGCAGCCTGATTCAGCAGCGCTGGGTGTTCGACCGACTCCTCGCCACGTCCGCATCCTCATGGCCTCGCTTACTCGGCGACCTCGGCTATGCTGACGGCCCGAAGCTGTCCGAGCAGTTCGCGCGTCTGCACCCGATCGAACTGTGGGTCGCGGGACTCGATACACAGGAAGAATGAGTCGCGCGACGCCCGCTCGAAGCCCGGCGCGTTAAACACCGGATGATACGGCTGCGGCAGCCGATTGAGTACGCACATGCCGATGACGCCGCACAGCGCGCCGCCCAGCACGCCCAGCTCGAACGTCAGAGGTATGTAGGCCGGCCAGCTATGAAGCGGGCGCCCGCCGATATTGAGCGGATAGTCGACCACTGTCGAGTACCATTGCACGCCATAGGCCGAGGCGGCCCCCACCAGGGCGCCGGCCAGCACGATCAGCGGAATCCGCGAGCGCCTCATTCGCAACGCTTCGGTCAACTCAGCGATGGGAAACGGCGAGAACCCGTCCACCCGCCGGTAGTCCGCGTCGCGCACCTGGCGCGCCGCGTGAATCAGGTCGTCGGGCGAAGCGAACTCCGCCACCATTCCGTAGACCTGCTCCTCAGGAATGACGCCGGCCAGCATGGGCTGCTGCTCTTCATCGTGACTCGCCGCGACGGGTGGCTCGGCAGCCGGCGCTTCGGGCAGGAATCGGCCGTGATACGCATCTTCTCGCACCTCAAACATCGTGATGACCGGCAGGAACCGAATGAACAAGAGCATGAGGGTCGTAAAGAACCCGAGCGTTCCGATGAACGTTGCCCAATCCCAGAACGTGGGTATGTACATGCCCCACGCCGATGGCAGATAGTCACGATGCAGGCTGACTACAACAATGATGAATCGCTCGAGCCACATGCCGGTGTTGATTAACACAGCAATGATGAATAGCACAATCGGGTGCGTTCGAACCCATCGAAACCACAGCGCCTGTGCCACGATCACGTTACAGGCAATCATGCCCCAGTACAACGGAGCGTAAGGCCCCAGCGCCCGGTTGAGAATCAGATAATGCTCGGCCTCGTCGCCGCTGAACCAGCCGGTGAAGGTCTCCATCACGTACCCATAGGCCACGATCAGCCCGGACGTGAGCATCACCTTGGCCATCTGGTCGAGATGCCGGGTGGTGACAAAGTCCTTCAGCCGAAACGCGGCCCGCAGCGGGATGGCGATCATCAGGACCATGGCGAATCCGGAGTAGATCGCGCCAGCCACGAAGAACGGCGGGAAGATGGTCGAATGCCAGCCCGGGACGATCGAAATCGCAAAGTCGAACGACACAATGCTGTGCACCGAAACCACCAGCGGCGTGGCCAGCCCGGCCAGCATCAGATAGAGCATCTGGTAGTGGTTCCAATGGTGCGCCGAGCCGCGCCAGCCGAGCGAGACGAAGCCCGCCAGCATGGCCACCCACTTGCGCCGGGCCTGGTCGCGCATGGTGGCGAAATCCGGAACCAGCCCGAGAAACCAGAAGAGGAACGACACCAGCGAATAGGTCATGACCGCAAACACATCCCACATCAGCGGGCTGCGCCATTGCGGCCACAGATCCATCGTGTCGGGGTACGGCAACAGGTAATAGAACTTCCAGATCCGCCCGAGGTGCAGCAGCGGGTACAGGGCCGCGTTGGCGACGGCAAACAGCGTCATGGCCTCGGCGAAGCGGTTGATGGACGTCCGCCACGGCTGCCGCAGCAGCAGGAGAATGGCCGAGATCAGCGTGCCGGCATGGCCGATGCCGATCCACCACACGAAACACAGGATGGCGAACCCCCACGCGACCGGGATGTTGATGCCCCAGATGCCGACGCCGCGCAGCACAAGCCAGCTCACCGCCACCAGACCCAGCAGCGTCAGCGACAGGCCGGCCCCGAACAGCGCCAGCCAGCGCGGATGAAAGCCGCGCTCCAGCGGGATGCCGCCAATCCGGTCGGACACGGAGGCGCACGCGGCCCGCAGCGCGGCCGAGCGGCCCGGGTCGTGGGTTGTCGCGGCGCTTCCAGTCACGAGTTCGAGCCTTCCTCCAGTTCCGGATTCGGATTGCGCAGCCGCGCCAAATACGTCGTGCGCGGACGGGCGTTCAGCTCCGCCAGCAGCGCATAGTCATGCGGCTCGCGCTTCAGCGCCGACACGCGGCTGCCGGCATCATTCACATTTCCGAACACGATCGCCTGCGTCGGGCAGGCCTGCTGGCAGGCGGTGAGCACGTCGCCGTCGCGCAGCTCGCGATTGCCTTTGCGGGCATCAATCTGCGCGTGGCGGATGCGTTGTACGCAATACGTGCACTTCTCCATGACGCCGCGCCCGCGGACCGTCACCTCTGGGTTCCGCTGCAGCGTCAGGCTCGCCGGTGTGCGGTCCACGTATTGCAGGTAGTTGAAGCGGCGCACCTTGTAGGGACAATTGTTCGAGCAATAGCGCGTGCCGACGCAGCGGTTGTACGTCATCTCATTGAGACCGTCATGACTGTGCGACGTCGCGGCCACCGGACACACAACCTCGCAAGGGGCATTCTCGCAGTGCATGCAGGGAACCGGTTGATGGTGGAATTGTGGGGATTCCTGTGGACCATCAAAGTACCGATCCACGCGAATCCAGTGCATACTCCGGCCGCGCTCCACTTCGGCCTTACCCACTACCGGAATGTTGTTCTCAGCCTGGCAGGCAATCGTGCACGCGCTACAGCCGATGCACTTGCTCAGATCGATGACCATGCCCCACTGATGGCCTTCCTGCGGGTACTCAGGATAGAGCGACAGCGCGATCCTATGGCCCGAATGGCCGGCCATCGCTGCCGGCTCGCGACGGAAGGCGTCCAGCGTGCCGAGGCGAACCAGATCGCGGTTTTCCATGAGCTGGTGGTTCTGCGTGCAGGCCAGGCGGTGGCGACCCGACGTGCGGCGTAGCTGCACGCCAGAGCCGAACCATGGTTCATCCGATCGGCGGAGCTTGTATGCATTGAATCCCAGACCATTTCCCACGGACCCGGCATGCGATCGCCCGTATCCAAGGTTGACCGTCACGCAGCCTGGCGCGTGGCCGGGCAGGATCCACACCGGCCCGGTCAGCGACACGTCGCGATAGGTCAGCTCGAGCACATCCTCATTCTCAGCCCCAAGCGACCGGGCATCTTCTGGACTTAGCAGGATAGCATTCTCCCAGGTAAGTTTGGTCAGAGGCTTGGGCAGCTCCTGTAGCCAGCTATTGTTGGCCATGCTGCCATCCCACACCGTTGGATCCGGCTGAAAGCTCAACTCAATCGAGCCGGCCGAGTCGGGCAAAACCGCTCGCTCCGCCGCCCGACGGACATCTTCGTGCCTCACGCGGGCGTCCAGGCGTTTGGCTCCGCTCTCGGGCACGACGCCGCGCATCAGCACAGTTTGCCACCACTTCTCGAAATCCCCGGCGGTCGATGTGCGCCAGTGTCGACGAACAAGCTCCAGCCCGCTCGATTCGGGCCGTCCTGCCAGCAGGTCGAGCAGTTGGATAGGCGTGCGACCGCGATACAGTGGTTCGATCAGCGGCTGGAGGACGGCAGCCGTGCCGTCATAGGCCCGCGCATCACCCCAGGACTCGAACTCGTGCGCCATCGGCAGATGCCAGGTGCAGTGCCGGGCGGTCTCGTCGCGATACAGGCCCAGATGCGCTGAGAACGGAACGCGCTGAAGCGCCCGGTCAAACGCCAGGTCGGCCGGCGCGTCGTAGGCCGGGTTAGCATCGACGATCAACAGCGACTCAAGCGCGCCCGCGTCGATATCGTGCGCGAGCTGCGATAGCGGTCGTGACTCGGGCAGGCCCGATGCACTGACCGGCTCGACAACAGCCAGCGTGCCTCCGAGATTGCCGAGATGCTCGTTCATGGCCAGCGCAATGGCATGAACGATCGGCGGCTGGCCGTCCCCGGCGATGACCAGGCCGCGGCCGCGATGATCGGCCAAGTCGCGCGCCGCCGCCCGCACCCACCGAAGCTGATCGGGCGTCAACTCGCCTCGCGGCCGCACGTCTTGCAACGCCGCCACGCCCAACTCGCCCAAAAGCGCACGGGCGACGTCCTCGATCCGCGACGGCGGCAGCGCCAAGCGATGATCCGCACTCGCTCCGGTGACCGACGGACACGGCTCGACCACGTACAGCCGGTTCATGCGGGCCGACGCGCGCGTCGCGCTGCTCACGCTCCGCCGAGCTGCGAAGTCGCGGGCATGACGCACGCTGCCCGGCCAGCCATAGAGAAAATCGGCGTCCAGCGACAGGACCACATCCGCCTCAAGAACGTGCGGGACCAACTCGGCCGCAATACCCAGCGCCAGCCGCACGCCACCCTGTCGGTTGCCCGGATCGATGGCCGAGTGCACGTGCCAACCGGCCTCCGGCAGGTCTTTGAGCAGGCCTCCGATCTGTGCGATGAGCGTAGGTGAAGTCGTCGGGCCCGTGAGCAGTCGCAGCCCACGCCCGCCTTGCCGCCGCGCCAACTCCACGCGCTCCAGCAGCGCGGTCCGCGCCGCCGCCCAAGTGCCCGCGTCGCGCCCGTGATACACCGCCTGCGACCGATCAGGATCATAGAGCGTCAGGATGGCCGCCTGCGAGAAGACATCGGTCGAGCCCAAGCTGGCCGGGTGATCGGGGTTTCCCTCCACCTTGATCGGCCGGCCCGCCCGGCTCTGCACCACGACCCCTTGCGCGAAACCGTCGCGCGTAACGGCCGTCGCGAAGTGGAGCGGCGTCGAGACCGGCGCCGCGCCGTGCGAGCGGACGGTCGGAACGATGTGCTCAGGCTGGGTTTCGCTGCAGCCCGTCAGTCCGGCCAACGCGAATGACGCGGCCATGAGCTTGAGCACTTCGCGCCGCGACACGCCATCGAGTCGATCGGCGATGTCGGCCGGGTACTCGTCGCGGACCCAGGCACGGAAGTCCTCCGTGTCGGCCAGCTCGTCAAGGCTGCGCCAGTGTCGCGGACGGCGCGCGAGATCGGATGGAGCGAGCGGCAGGAGCGTACGTTGCATCGTTTCGTCCTCCGTCGTCATGCCGTCCTTGCCCGCTTCAGCGATGGCACGCCGAGCAGTCTGTCAGCGTCGCCGGCCGCTCAGGCGGCTCTTCTGGCGGCGCGGCGTCGTCCGGCCGCTGCCATGCCAGGTCGAACACCTTGTCGACCGGCCGGACGTGCGGCTCCGGGTTGCGATGACAGTCCAGGCACCAGCGCATGTGAAGCGTCTCCGCCTTCCGCATCAGCCGCATCTGATCGACGCGCCCGTGACACGTCACGCAGCCGATCCCCTTGGCCACGTGAATCGAATGGTCGAAATACACAAAGCCCGGCAGGTCATGCACGCGCCGCCAGCGAATCGGCACTTCGCGCCGCCAGCTCTCGCGCACCGGGGCGAGCATGGCCGCGTCCGTCCACACCTTGGCGTGGCAGTGCATGCACGTCTGCGTGGCCGGCATCCCGGCGAATGCGGAATCCTCGACGCTCGTGTGGCAGTAGCGGCAGTCGATGCCCAGACCGGCCACGTGGTGCTCATGGCTGAATGGAACCGGCTGATCGATTTCGATCCCGACGCCGGTCGAGTATGGCGAGTGGGCGTAGCCGTACGCGAAGACCGCGGCGGCCGCGAGCGCGGCCACCAACCCGGCCAGGCTGGCACGGGCGATCAAGTTCGCTCGCGGCGTGAAAACACTGGCCATGACCCGCGCTCCTCGAGACGGCCATCAGCGACGCGTATTGAAGCCCACGGATTGTAACCTGCCGTGCGTCCCGTTGCGACCGCCAAAAGCGAGCGGCGGTGGATACCGTCCGTACCGTCGGCAGCAGACGCCGCGCGCGGCGCGCCCGCCCTCGCCGGCCACATCGACGTGTAGAAGTGATTACACCGCGCTGGACTCGAACCAGCAACCTTCGGTTCCGTAGACCGATGCTCTATCCAATTGAGCTAGCGGTGCGCTCGCTGACTTCGTGACGAATTCTAGCCCGACGCTCCGGCTTACGCAACTGCGGAGGGCTCGCAGACTGGCCGAACGCCGGCTCGCGCCGGGCCGGGCGTTTGGGCGGCGGTTCATGGACAGCCGCTCGTCTACACGCGCCAGCTCGTAGCTATCGTGCTCGGACGTGTGGTACGCTGCATCGAGGTGCCAGGCTACAATGCACTCGTGGACGGTCCCGCGGTTGGTCGACCGACGATGACCCAGCACACATTCGCGATTGAACGGTTGCCTCTGCCGGTGCGAGACGACGACTTCCGCGCGCTGGCCGAGCTACTGGTTGATGCCGTCGATTCCGGGGCCGCTGTCAGCTTTCTGGCCCCGCTGACGGTCGAGCGGGCGGAAGCCTGGTGGCGACGGACGATCGGCGCGTCCGATGCGCGTGCGGTCTTCCTCGTCGCCCGCGATGCACGCGGGATTGTGGGAAGCGTCCAACTGCACCCGGCCTGGGCGCCGAATCAGCCGCACCGCGCGGAGGTCGTCAAGTTGCTGGTGCATCGGCGGAGCCGCCGCGCCGGTGTGGGCACGCGCCTAATGCAGGCCATCGAGGACGCCGCGCGCAGCGCCGGTTTTACGCTGCTCTCGCTGGACGCCAAGCGGGGAGCGGCCGCCGAGCAGCTCTACCGCCAGTTCGGATGGAGCCACGCCGGGACGATCCCGCGATTTGCGTTCGATCCCGACGGACGCACGCTGCACGACGCCGTCATCTTTTACAAAGAACTCTCACCGGCTGCCGAGTGACGCCCCTGATGCGAAGCGCAGCAGCCTACGCGCGGCGTCGACCGTGCCGCGTGCGTCGTTGCCGCACGCCTCGTGGCGCACCACCAGGTCTCCTGGCCTTGCTGCCGGCTTGCTACAATCGCCGCTGTGATCAGCTTGACCGACTTGAATGCCTGCGACCGGCACGGCTTCGTGGCGATCGCTGGCCCGCTGTTCGAGCACTCGCCGTGGATTGCCGAGCGGGCGTGGCCGCAGCGGCCGTTCGCCACGCGCCGACAGCTTCACGAAGTGCTGTGTGCCGTCGTTCATCGCGCTTCGCTTGACGAACAGCTCGCACTGATCCGCGCGCATCCCGACCTGGTCGGCCAGGCAGCCCTCGCCGGCACGCTCACGCCGCATTCGCACGCAGAGCAGACGGCGGCCGGCCTCGATCGCCTGTCGCCTGAGGAAATCGCGGCCTTCGAGCGCTTCAACGCCGCCTATCACCACAAATTCGGCTTCCCCTTTGTGATCTGTGCCCGTCAGAACAAGAAGGACGCCATTCTGGCCGCCTTTCCTGTCCGGATGGCGAACACGCGCGAGCGCGAAATCGCGACAGCCCTCGACGAGATTGCTAGAATCGCATGGCTGCGTCTCTCGGACGCTGTGTCGGAGCCGTGACGATGGCGGTCGTGCTCGATCATCACCTGTATGGCAAGTCCGCCGTGCGCCTGACCAAGCTCACGCGCCACGCCGACCGCCACGATCTCAAAGAGCTGCGAGTCGACGTCCGCCTGCACGGCGATTTCGCCACGTCTTACACCGAAGGCGACAACAGCAAGCTCGTCGCCACCGACACGATGAAGAACATCGCCTACGCCGTGGCCCGCCAGCATCCGCTGACCGACATCGAAGGCTATGGGCTCGCTCTGGCCGACCAGTTCCTCCGTCACTACGCGCACGTGAGCGCCGCCACGATCCTGCTGAGCGAACGCGGCTGGGAGCGGCTGACGTCCGGCGGCGCCCCGCATCCGCACACGTTCGTCGGCGCCGGCAGCGCCCGCCGCGTCGCCCGCATTAAGCGCACCCGCACGGCGGCCGGCGTCCGCGCGGGCATTCGCCGCCTGCCGCTGCTCAAGACCACCGACTCGGCCTTCAGCGGCTTCATCCGCGACCGCTTCACGACGCTCAAGGACACCGACGACCGCATCTTCGCCACCACGCTCAGCGCCGACTGGTTCTACGCCTCCGACGAAGTGAACTGGGGCGAGTGCTTCGACCTGGTCCGCCGCACGCTGCTCAACGTGTTCGCCGTGCACCACAGCCTGTCCGCGCAGCAGACGCTCTACGCCATGGGCGAGGCCGCCCTGGGCGCGTGTACCGACATCAGCCGCATCAGGCTGGCCATGCCGAATCAGCATCGCCTGCTGGTCAATCTGGCCCCGTTCGGCCTGGACAACCCGAGCGAAGTCTTCGTCCCGACGGCCGAGCCGTTCGGCATGATCTCGGCCACGCTGCGGCGCATTTGAAGCGCGCGGCATGCCTCGGGTGGCATGGGCAAGCGGCTTTTTGCTTGCCCGTGCGAGTGCGCTGCAACGCCGCGGCGGCGAGGCATGGCCAAGCGAAGTGTGTGGCATGGCCAAACCGAACACTTCGCGATTGACCCGCCGAGCTCTGGAAACCAGCGAATAACGCGGATTTGGTTAAGATCGTGTTAAGAGGATGATAATATTCTCGTGAAAATGGCGCAGCATGTCGAGATCTGCTTGACCAAGTTGCGGACTTTGCTAAGCTGGCCCCCGATCGCAATAGGAGGCGCACGCGTGCGTTCCGTCAGACCTTCCTTTCTTCTGTGCTCGTTGTTGATGGCAACCACGCCATCGGCGCAGGCCGAGCTGCCACCGTACGAGGTCGATTTCACGAAGTGTCTGATGACTGGCGACGACGCACCGGGCATCGCCGGCGCTACCGTCGTATTCCTCTTCATCCCGCAGATCGACGGCGCGGGGAACGTGTTGCTAGACGGGTACATAGCCGGTCCGGGTATCACGTTCTCGAACGACCGGGCGATCTGGTACGGGCAACCGGGCTCATTGAGTGTGGTCATCCGCGAGGGCGATCCGGCCCCAGGCATCGACGGGGGCTTCATCGCCGAGCTGTGGACCACCTACGTCAGTGAAACGGGCGTGGTTTGCCTAAGTTGCTACCTTGAGGGCCCGTCGATCGTTTCCGGCGTCAATGCGCGGGGCAACTTCGCCGGGCCGCCGGGGAGCCTGCAGAAGATCGTGCAGGCCGGCGACCCAGCCCCGCTCACAGAGCCGGGAACGGTATTCGCGTCGTCCAGCAACTTCGCTTTGCGCCTCAGTGACAACGGAGTGACGCTGGCTCTCTACGACCTCGCCGGACCTGCGGTCGACAGCAGCAACGATCAGGTCATGTACACGGGTTTTCCGGACAACCCGCAAATTGTGTGGAGGAGAGGAATGGCGGCCCCGGATACTGAGCCGGGCGTCGTCATTCTGTATGCGGACAACATCCAAGGCCCCACTATCAACGACCTCGGTCAATCGGCGTTCCGTGGCGTGCTGGCCGGTGAGACGATCAACCCGGAGAACGACGTAAGCAACTGGCTCGGCGATGCATCCGGGCTGACATTGATCTCTCGGGAGGGAGACGCAGTCCCGGGATTCATCAAGGGTGTCACATACAGCGCCACCGGAGGCATTCCTACGCTGAATGCCCTCGGAGACGTGGGCTTTACCGCTCTCATTGAAGGACCTGGCGTCACGGTCGACGATAATCGCACCGCATGGATCTACGAACATAGCGGCCAGTACACGATGCTGGTCAGAGAAGGATATCCCGTCGTCGGCGCGCCGACGGGCGCTGTTTTGGACCATGTGGAAAGACCGCTCGTGTCGGCGTCGGGAGTTGCGTTGGCCGGCGGGCGATTGCGCGGCTCACCGATCTCGCCATCCGCCTCGGGTACGGCGCTGTTTGGCACCGCCGAGGCCTTCGGAGTTGACCTGCGCGATGGCGATCCGCTCGGACCCACTGATCCTGGGGCGCTGCTGAGCAGCCTGGTGGGAAGCTCCTCGCGCGGCGCGCTCAACGACGTTGGGGACGTGGCACTCGTGGTCCCTTTGACCGGAGACGCCGTGGATGCCAGCAATGACCGCGTCGTACTGTTCCGCTCTCATGCTTACGGCCAGTGGATTCGACTCTTCCGTGAAGGGGATTTGATCGACGGCAAGATCGTCGGCCCAGATGGGATTGACACAGGCGGGTTTGGCAACAAGACAACCGGGAGCGATGGGTTTCTCCAGAGCTTCGCCGACAGCCGAACATTGGTAACGAGCATCGGCTTCTCTGACGGCTCCCGTGGCAATTACCTGGTCTCAGTCAAACTGAGGGGCGATTTCGACGCAGACGTCGACATCGATCTGGAAGACGTCACAACCTTTCAAGACTGCTACATGCAGGATCTGAGCTTGGCTCCGTCTTGCGCCATATTCGACTTTGACGCTGATGGAACCTTGGGACTTATCGACTGGTCATGGATGGCAGCGGCCCTCGTTGGGCCGTAAGGCTGCCAATATTCGCACTTGTATCGTAGAAGCAAAGGAGGCTTACCGATGACCCGATTGCTGTTACCGCTTGCGCTCGTGCTTGCAACTCTGCTCCCTGTCCTTTCTGGCGCCCCGCCCGTCTTGGGCCAGACGTGCACGATCGAATACGTCGGCCCCACGGAGGCGCCGGACAACCTGTGGAGTATGGAGGAGAACTGGAGCACGGAAGAGCTTCCGACAACGACCGACACCGTCTGCCACATGGACGGCGGCATCATTCAGTGCGATGTGGGTAATCCGGATAACCCTGCGACGATCTCACAAATGTTCGTCAGCGGAGCGGACGGCGGTGGCCTGACGATCGGCGGTGGCCTGACCGACTTGCGCGGTCTCAAAATCACCGGGTTCAACGGATTCGTCGATCTCGACAATCCGCCGCAGGACGGCGGCTACGACGTGCTCGTGCGTGCTGGGTCGCTTTTGCAAGCGGACATTGCAGACAGCATGGGAGGATTCGGTCGGTTGAACATCACGCTTGAGGCAGGGTCATCTACAAATCTCACAAAACTGATTGCTGACGACAATTTCACGACCGTTGTCGGCAACGTGATCGACATCGCCGATCACACGCGTTTTGAAGTCGGCCGAATCTTCCACAACAGCACGCTGGGCGATGCCACGTTCTCAGTTGCCGGCAGCGATGCGATTGTCACCGTGACCGGTCAGGTTCAGGCAGACATCCACGCCGCGCACCAGCTTGTGTTTACCCTCGACGATGAGGCGCAATTTCATGTGCTGGGCGAGGACATCGGAGAGGAGGCGCCGCTACAGGGCGGCGAGTGGTACCTTCTCGGTGAGTCCTCACTCTCCGTTGAACTCATCGACTTTTCACGTTCAGTTGACGCCGCCACGTTCAACATTGGTGAGGGATCAGTGGCCACCTTCCCGGATGAGGTGTTCGCAAGTGTCTTCGTGATCCATGATACCGGCACTACAGTGATCGGCGCTGACCTTGAGACGACCGGTAATTCGCCCGACGCCTTCGGGCTCTCACAGGTTCTCGTTGCGGACGGGGCCAGCGTGCTCTGCACGGCCAATCTGAACGGCGGAACCTGGGTTGTTGAGGATGCCGTCGTCGGCGATCCAAATGTACTGAATGCCTTCGGGAATCCGTCGGTTCCGAATCAAATCCAAGGCTTCAGTAGCGACTGGACGATCACAGGATCGGAGGGCGTGCTGACGGTCAATTCGACGCAAGGCGGCACATTTACCGTGATCAACGACGGACGCATGGTCCTGTTCGATCACACGGTAGGTGGATTCTCCGGACACAGCATGGTCGGCGGCGTCTTCAGTATTGGCAGCGGAGGTTTTCTTGAGGCAGCAACGGCTGATCTCCTGCTGCCGGATTCGCTCGACGTTGACGACGCGACCGCCGAACTGCGCAGATTTGCCATAGAATTCAATCATCCGTTTCCCGGGCTGACCGTCGCCGACGGCGCTCAGGTTACCGTGGTCGAGGACCTGGATACAAACGGGCGTGACGTTGAGTACTCGGGAGCCGACAATCAGGTCGCCATAGGGGACGTCTGCTTCCTCGATACCTTAGCTGGCTTTCACTCGAAGATACGCAAGGTTCAGCTAGGTTCTTCGGCCAGCCTGACGCTGAGTGTAGCCGCGTTGGGAATCGAGACCGACCTGTCGGAACCCATTTCCGCCGGCGATAGCTGGGACACGAGCGGGGTCACGCTCGGTATCGTGCCGCCTACTGACCCGGAAATGGCGGACGCCGGAGAGACGGAGCTTATCAATGTCTTGTGGGACGTCGGCACAGCCGAGCCGCTGATCTTCTGCGACACGCATACGAACAAGTGGGCCGGGTTCGTGGTGAAGGAAGATGCGACTGCGAATCTGGCGGATGGGAACTTTAACGGTTACTACGGCACGTTGTACTCGAGCCCCGAGGTGCTGAATGTGCTCGGTAATGTGTCGGTGGCCGACGGCGCGGAATTGAACACAGATGGCCGGCAAATCTTCTATACCGGCACGCTCACTAACGACGGGTCGATCGACAACACGTCTAATCTTGTCCAAGTCGAGGCACGCCACTACGGCGATTTCAACGCCGACGGGTTGATCAATAACGCGGACTTCGACGTCATCCGCGATTCGTATAGCGGGAGCGGAAATGACACCGATGATCCTCGGTGTGATTCCGACGGTGACAATGATAGTGACAACGCGGACTACGCGTTCTTCGTAGCGAACCGTACTGCCTACGGCAGCGACTCGCTTTGCTCAGGCGGTGAGAGCTTCGCGGCCGGAGGCGGCTCGGGGTGCAGCGCAGAAGTCGCACTGACCGAGGAACAGGAGGCGTGGGTGAGCGACACGATCGCGTGGTGCGTCGAGACGCTTCCCGAAGAGTTGATCGCCGCGACGGCTGAGGCGTTCGCTGCCAGCACAGCCCATACTGCGGACCCTGCGGAATGCCTGATGGCGTCGCTCGTGGCCGCGGGCCTGGCAGGCGAGTGAGCCCTCCGGGCGGCTTTGAGGGCGCGACGTGTGCGCTACCGCTGGCAGAGCGGCGCACGGCATGGCTCGGCGAGAGGCTGCCCCCAATCACGAGTGTGGTCGGGGGTGCCGGCTAGCCTATTAGATCGCTCCTTGCCTCACGATGAACGGACGCCTGACAACACACGTGCTCGACACCGCCAACGGCCGTCCCGCCGCCGGCATGACGATCGAGCTGTGGTCATGGTCGGCCGGCCATACGAAGCTGCTCAAGACCGTCCGAACCAACGACGACGGCCGCATCGACGCCCCACTGCTGGCTGGGGCCGACCTGGCTGCGGGTGCATACGAACTTGTATTCTACGTGGGCGACTACTTCGCCAGGCTCGGCCACGCGTCGCCCGATCCGCGCTTCCTCGACCGCGTTCCCGTGCGCTTCGCCATCGCCGACCCGAGCGCGCACTACCACGTACCGTTACTCGTTTCGCCATGGTCCTACACCACGTACCGCGGAAGCTAGGCGCGTGGCATCGGCCTCTTGCCGATGAGCTGTCACACGGCCTTCCAGGCCGTGACGGGAATGACCCGCGAAATGCACCGGCTGGAAGCGCCTGCGACGCTTCACCGGCAGGAGTTCCGCGCCACGCAACGACCAACACGCACGCTACCGTCCATACGATGGGCGTGGCCTACGCAGCCCCCTGTATGCCCTCGGCCGCCAGCAGCGCTCGCAAACCGCGGGCGACCAGCTTGGCCCGGGTCAGCTTCTTGGCCTTCGCCAGCCGGTCCGCCGCCCGCAGCAGGTTGCGATCGATGCTGACCGAAACGACGGTTTCGTCCTTGCCGGCGCTTGGCGTACCACGGCGCTTCATGCGCTCCCATTGGCGGCGCTCGGCCGGCGTCAGCGGCCGGAAAGTGTCAGCGATGAACTCCTGATCGAACTCGGCTGCCATGGCGTCGAGTTTCGCGTGGCTCATTCGCGAATACCAGATCGGTTTCTTGCGTTTCGTGTTCGGCATCGACTATCGTTTCCGGCTGATCCGACGCATCTGCCGCCGCTCCGCCGGTGTAAGCGGCCGCGCGTGGATGACGTAGACTGTACCATCAGGGTCGAGTACGTACACGACCTGCACGAATCGGCCGCCCGAGCCGCGCCCACGGGCAAGCCACTTCCCATCGGACCGCTTCTGCGGATACGGTCGGGACGCTGAGTGGATCACTTGCTCGGCTTCCCACGGCGAGATTCCGTGTTTTCGCACGTGCTCCAGGTTCCAATCGTTCCAGCGGAACTCCACCCCTGAGATTCATATGCCGAACTTGCTTCGGCGGCAACACCGGCCGGCAGCCGTTTACCGAAGGTGCGCCAACCGCAAGCGCGGACTATCGCGAAGCAGCGATTGACCAACGGGCGCCCTGCCTGGAGCATACGAGCGACCGCGCAGGATTTCACATGCCATTCGACCTGCTTATCCGTAACGGCACCGTCGTGACTGAATCGATTAAGCGGCAGTCGCTGGCGATCGTGGACGGCCGCATCGTCGAGATCGCTCCGGAAATCCCTGGCTTGGCCGCGGACGAGATTGATGCCACCGGCCTGCACGTCCTGCCCGGCCTGATCGACCCGCACGTGCACTTCAACGAGCCGGGCCGCACCGACTGGGAGGGCCTGGCCAGCGGCTCAGCTGCCCTGGCGGCCGGCGGCGGCACGTGTTTCTTCGACATGCCGCTCAACTCGACCCCGCCTCTGTTCGACGCGGCCGCCTTCCACGCCAAGCGGGCCGCCGCCGAAGCCCGCTCGCACGTCGACTTCGGCCTGTGGGGCGGCCTGACACCCCTCAATCTCGACCGACTTGCGGAGTTGGCCGATTGCGGCGTCGTCGGCTTCAAGGCCTTCATGTGTCACAGCGGCGTCGATGAGTTCCCCTATGCCGATGACGCGACGCTGCTCGAAGGCATGAGGAGCGCTGCAGCACTCGGTCTGCCCGTCGCCGTGCACGCCGAGAGCGAGGAGATCACGCGCTCGCTGACGCAGCAAGCCGTCGCAGGCGGACAAGTTCGAATCCACGACTTCCTCGCGTCGCGCCCCGTCGCCGCTGAGCTGGACGCCTTCAGCCGGGCCATCGAGATCGCCGGAGAAACGCGTTGCGCGTTGCACATTGTGCACGTGAGCTGCGGCCGCGGCGTTGCGCTGGTCAGCCAGGCCCGCGCCCGCGGCATCGACGTGACGTGCGAGACCTGCCCGCACTACTTGCTGTTTAGCGACGACGATCTTGACCACCTTGCCGCGGTAGCCAAGTGTGCCCCGCCGCTGCGTTCTTCTGAGGATCAGAATGAGCTGTGGGACCGCCTCATCGCCGGCGAGATCGACTTGGTCGCTTCCGACCACTCGCCCTGCCCACCGGACCTCAAGGGTTTGGATCCCGTTGGCAGCACGGGTGTGACTCGTTCCTTCTTCGAAATCTGGGGCGGCATCGCCGGCTGCCAATCGACGCTGCCGATTTTGCTGATGGCCGGCCGAGCGAACACGGAGCGCGGGCGTCCTCGCCCGCTCGCGTTCCTCCAGAACGCCAGCTCAGCGCACGGTGGACCTGAGCACTCGCTGCCGCAAATCGCGCGTCTGACCAGCGGCGCCGCCGCCGGCCGCTTCGCCATCGCCGACAAGGGCGAGCTGCGCGTCGGATTTGACGCCGACCTGACCCTGGTCGACCTGACCGGCGCCACGACGTTGAGCGCTGAGCACCTGCTCTGCCGCCACAAGCTCAGCCCCTACGTCGGCCTGCCGCTCTACGGCCTGATCCGGCACACATTTGTCCGCGGCCAACACGTCTTCGCCGACGGCCGCATCAACCCCACGTCGCGCGGCCGCTTGGTCGCGCCCTCCGGCTCGCGCTGACGTAGACGACGTGGCTCGACTGGCGCGTGCCGCATCGCCGTGGTTCGGGGTATACTGTCGCGCATGTACTACATCGACCCGCACATCCACATGGTGTCGCGCATCACCGACGACTACGAGCGGCTGGCCCGTTGCGGCTGCGTGGCGGTGTCGGAGCCAGCCTTCTGGGCCGGGTTCGACCGCGGCTCGGCCGCCGCGTTCGCCGACTACTTCCGCCAGCTCACCGAATTCGAGCCGCGCCGCGCCAAGCAGTTCGGCATTCATCACTTCACGTGGCTGTGCATCAACGCCAAGGAGGCCGAAAACGTCGCCCTCAGCCGCGAGGTCATCGCCCTCATCCCGCAATTCCTCGAGCGGCCGGGCGTCTTGGGCATTGGTGAGATCGGCCTGAACAAGAACACGCGCAACGAAGTCACCGTCTTCTGCGAGCACCTCGACCTGGCCGCCCGCACGAACGAACTGGTGCTCGTGCACACGCCGCACCTCGAAGACAAATACAAGGGCACGCGCATGATCCTCGACATCCTGGCGGCCGATCGCCGCATCGCGCCCGACCGCGTGCTGATCGATCACGTCGAAGAGCACACCATCAAGCTCGCCCTCGACGCCGGCCACTGGGTCGGCATGACGCTGTATCCATTCACCAAGTGTACGCCGGCCCGCGCCGCCGACATGATCGAGATGTACGGCACCGATCGCATCATGGCCAACTCGGCCGGCGACTGGGGCGTCAGCGACCCGATGAACGTCCCGGAACTCATTCGTGAGCTTCGCGCCCGCGGCCACTCGGAAGCGGCCATCCGCAAGGTCGTCTACGAAAACCCGCTGGCCTTCTTCTGCCAATCGCGCCGCTTCGACTTCGTCCCGCCGGTTTGAATGACCGCGCGCGGTTCGCCACCGCGGGTGGCATGGGTAAGCGGCCGTTTGCTTGCCCGTGCGGACGGCGCGAAATACGCCCGGCCGGGTGGCATGGGCAAGCGGCCGTTTGCTTGCCCGTGCGGGCAGCGCAAAAAACGCCCGGCAAACGTTGAAGCCAGCATCCTCCCCGAGCGCCGGGATGAGGGTGCGTGACAGTATCGGCGGGCTCGGAACCCCGCCCGCGAGGGCGCGGGCGTGCCCCGGCGTTCAAGTGGCTTCGAAACTATCGTGCGTCACTGGCCGGGCAGCACACCCCCCCCACTCGCGTGGGGGGTTCGGGTGACGTCGCCGAATTGGTCACGGGCCCCCGGGATGACGATTGTGTGACCGTATCCCACAAATTGCGCGAGTTCGTGTACGCTGACGGATCACGATGCCTGCCGACCCCGACTTGGCCGCCCTGACTTCCACCCTCGCAGCCGGCGCCGCCGATGCCGACCGCACCGGCGCGTGGCCGGCCGCATCCATCCGTGCCGCGGCCGATGCCGGCTGCTGGCGCTGGGTCATCCCAACCGCGTTCGGCGGCCTGGGCTTGCCGCCGCGAGCCATCCTCGACCGCTACGAAGCCGTGGCCGCCGGCTGCATGACCACCGCACTGATCCTCACGCAACGCGACGCCGCCACCGACCTGATCGCCGGCTGCGACAACGCCGCCCTCAAGCAGGAACTCCTGCCGGCACTCGCGGCCGGACGTTCATTCTGCACGGTCGGCATCGCTCAGTTGACGACTTCCAAGCGCGGCCCCGGCCCGGCCCTCACCGCTCGCGCCCAGCGCGACGGCTTCGTGCTCGACGGTCGAATGCCCTGGGTCACCGGCGCCGCCCACGCCGACGTGGTCGTGACCGGCGCTGTGTTGCCCAGCGGACACCAGCTCCTGGCGGCCGTCGACACGAACGCATCCGGAATCGAGGTCGGACCGCCGCTGGAGCTGATGGGCCTGAACGCTTCTCACACCGCAGCCGTCGAATGTCGTGGCGTGCTCGTCCCGGCCGAGCGCGTGATCCGCGGCCCGGCCGAGGTCGTTCTGGCCGGCCGCGCGCCAACCCGCCCGCTGGTCGTCTCCGTGACCGGCATCGGCCACGCCCGCGCCCTGCTCGAACTCGCGCACAACCGCGCCAGTCGCGCTCCAGTCGGCTTCACCGAAGTCGTTCAGTCCGCCAACGACGCCTACCAACGAGTGCACACGCAAATCATCGCAGCCGCCGATCGCCTGCTCGACCCGGCCCCCGACACGCCCAGCGACGAGATTCGCATCGCCGTGAACGATCTGCTCGTGCGCCTGTCCGCCGTGCTACTGACGCTCAGCAAGGGCAGCGGCTATCTGCGCAGCGACCCGGCCCAACGTCTCGTGCGCGAGGCCATCTTCTTCCTGGTCTGGTCGGCGCCCGAAGCGATCCAACTCGGTACGCTGCAATCATTGCTGACCGCAGCCGTGCGGCCGTAGCCGGCATTGCACCCCCGACGAGGCCGAATGACGTGTCAATTCGCAGGACATTCTGGCGCGGCGCATCGTCGCTGTGCACGATGCTCGAGTTGACTGCGTGTCGCGGCAAGGATCAAACAGACGTCGAGTCGTGTTTGAATATCGCCGCCAGAGGAAGTTGGAAGCCGGGCAACAGATGGACGGTCAGGATCGCATCACCTGAGTTCGAGTTTCGCACTTTTTTGAGGCCCCGCGAGCTCCCGCACTGAACAAAAGAGAGCCTCCTGGCCGATGCGAGTGTGTCGTGAACGGATTCACACGCTTCGAGCAGGGAGGCTCAA
>Ga0187892_10001625_pt1 | contig 50066 bp, 44 predicted proteins | sample MA1701073metaG_FD_139345 | JGI IMG/M metagenome (GOLD analysis project Ga0187892, IMG submission 139345) | Bio-ooze microbial communities from a basaltic lava cave in the Kipuka Kanohina Cave System on the Island of Hawaii, USA - MA170107-3 metaG ...
GCACACCTCGACGCCGTCGCGGCCGAGCTGAACGCACGCCCTCGACAAACCCTCGGTTGGCTGACACCCTCCGAGGCCTTCGCCCGGGCTGTTGCGATGACCGGTTGAGACCGCCGGGAGAAACCGGACATCTTGATCTGGGAGCTACAACTGGTCGTCGACGTAGTTGTGGTCGTCGATGCGCCTGCGGGTCGCCGCATAGCCAAGCCCTCGACGTTCGGGTGGCCGATGAACCCGACCAGCGTCGGAGCAGGAGTGACGTCGACGCAGTTCGACCTCGCAGCCCTCGGTGTCGTGCGCCGGGGGTACAACTACGGCAAAGACCTGGCGGCCCTCGGGTTCTTCATCGGGATTGTGGAAGCGGCGGTGTCATAGGCTGGTCCGCCACCTCGGCGGCCCGCGTGGGTGGCCGCCGAGGTCGTCAGGGACCACGATGTCCCGAGCGGTTTCGCCTTCCACCCACGCGCTGCGCGGCCTTGGGCATTTTCAGCCAAGTGCCTCTCGTCGACGCCGAGACGCGCGCCGGACCCAAGCCATCCCCATCACCATCAGTACGCAGGTCGCGAACGCTACGTAGCCCCACGTCGACAGCGCTGGTATCGAAGGTACCTGGAGGCGCACAACCGCGATCGCGGCTACGATTGCCTGCGCCGCGTACGAGCTGCTCGTTCCCACGAAGAACACTCCGCCTCCCGTAAGGTCTGCGAGCTCTTGGGCCTCTTCCTCGAGTGCGGCAAGGTCGAACTCCGCCGGATCTCCCGCGGGTCCCTGAACTGGGAAGAGGTCCGGTGGGTTTGCCGAGATCAGGGTAAAGATCTTTACTCCACTCGCCGAAATGGCGGCCAGGGTAGCGGTCCGCCCGGGACCGGGATACCCGACTTCCACGTCTGCGTCGTGGAAATCGGCGTCCGTCATCAGAAAGATGATCGGAAGTCGGCCAGCAAGAAAACTCATCTGCGCCAGCGTCTGGTTGAGCGCGTGATACTGGGACTCGGGAAAGTCAGCACCACCCGTCGCTACTAGCGCCTGAACCGAAGTTTGAATCGTAGCCGCAGAGGTTCCGAGCGGCTCGATCACGGCGAATGGAACGTCCCCGGGGTCGCCGTAGGGGCTCACAGGAAAGTCCTGATGCACTGCAAGGCCGAGGCGGAAATTCGAGAAGTTGTTGGTGAGCGCGTTGAGCATAGCGGGGATCGATGCTTGGATGTTCGGCACATCGTCGGACATGCTTCCAGTGATATCGATCAACAGGACGATGTCCACGGGTTGCAACGACGGAACCGCGGCAGGGCAATAGAGCGCGCGGATTCCGGCAACGTCGTCTGCGCTCAAAACTCTGGGCCCGGTGTAGAATGGGTTCATGATCGCGTCCACCGCGGGCTCGTGAGCTAAACCCAATGCGTGACCAAACTCGTGCGCGGCTACGGTCGTCAAGTCGCGGGGCTGTCCGCCACCTGCAGCACCAGTGAGCGACCACGTCTCGGCGTCATCGAAGTGGGTATCACCGGCGGCGGTGACCCCGTTGGGAGGCGGAAAGAACGCGTGAGCGAGCACCCCACCCGCACCGTCAAACGGGTAGGGATCTCCATGGTTGCCGGCTCCGAAATGGATCCGAATGTCTCCTGCGGCCGGAGGCGTCGCCGACGGATCGTTGAACGCGGCTAGATTGTCGGCGATCTTTGGGAACGCGAGATTGGGGCACGCGGCGGACCACAACGCGAACGCATTGGCGATAGCCGTCTCGACCTGAATCGCCGGGATGTCAGCGGTCAGACTGATAAAGCTGTAGTCGAGAGACCCAGGATTCGGCCAGATGCGTCCGTCGGGGACGAAAGATGGTGGCCCAAAGAGCAGCGGCCCGTCGTCGTACCGTACGCCTTGCTCGGACCATGCTGGCTGGAAACCCAGCATCGACAGCAGAACGAGGAGTGTCATGCCTGTGGTGCTCAAGATAGACTTTCGCATTTGGATCTCTCCCATATTGAGGCTTTGGGCCGTATACGCGACAGACCTAGCGCATGGCCGCCTCGATCTGACGCACCACCCATTCGAGCTGCACCCGCTCGCCTGGCGCAACCTCTACGCGGTCACCGTGTACGACTAGGGCTCCCTGATACGAGTTGACCGTTGCGAAGACGCACGCGTCGCGCTGGTCCAAGAACGCTAGGACCAGCGCGCCTTGTTCGTACTCGACTGCCGTCGAGATGCCTTTGCCCTCCTTGATTTCTAGCTTCCTCTGACAACCGAGCTCTTCGCCCTTGATCACTCGCACTGGGCGTGCCGTGATCGTGGCGAACCAGCTGTTGGAGGCCGGTTCGAAAACGCTCACGATCCGCAGGATCGCGACGAGGTCTGACCGTGCCGTCAGTTCCTCGACGGAGAGCGGCTCGACGATCGCGATCACCGTGGCTGGAGGCAGCATGGAGAGCATTCCAATGAGCGCTGCAACACCGGTGCGGAGAACCCAGGTGAGCATTGCCGATCGCTCCTCGCCACCACGAGTCGTCTACAGATGCTCCGCGTATATGCCCTACATATAGTAAACGAAGTCAATACAAAACAGCATGGGATGTTAAGGGAATATCGTCGAGAGCGATTCTGGCACGCCACGAGGAAATTTGTCGTGGACGCAGGGGGGCTCCTTCGGGCTGGCCAGCGGGTAGCGCGGTGGATAGGACCACGTGTCCGAAATCTGGAGGAAATCGGACAGCTTCGCGGTCGACAAAGCAGCGCGTCGCCATTCCAGCTGCGATGGATAGTCGACCCTTGGGTCTATTCGCGCACGCCCCCTACATCCATAGACCCCGCCAGGCATTTGTCGTTGACGGGGAAGCCTACGGTGGGATTTGTCAGGGACGCGGTGAGCCAACGGACCCGCTACGCGACAGGACGGTAACGATACGGATCAGCCCGATCGCGGTCGGGCGGCGTGAGCCGGCGCTACGCCTCGGCGAGCGCCCCATGGGGGCAGTCGGAGAGCCGCTCCGCGCCGCGGGCGGTGACGAGATAGGACTCCTCCGCGCGATACCCTCCCACGCCCTCGATCCACACGTACGGCTCGATCACCAGCACCATGCCGGGATGCAGAATCATCTGCTCCTCGGCCGCCTCGCCGAAGTCCGTGCCCACGAAGGGCGGCTCCACACCGCCGAGGCCGATGCCATGGGCCAGGTAGAGCGAGGACGGCCACGGGCTGTCACCACCGGCCGCTTCGCGGGCGGCGCGCCGCAGCCCGAGGCACGTGGCTCCGGGACGACACGCCGCCGCCACTGCATCGGCGATCTCGCGCCAGCGCCGATACAGATCCCGCTCGGCCGCCGACGGGTGCGCGCCGCTTGCGGTGCAGTACCAGGTGCGCCCGAAGTCGGACATGTAGCCCTCGTACAGCACCCCGGTGTCGATGACGACCAGGTCGCCCTCTTCCAGCATCCGCGACGAGGTCAGCTCCCGGTACGGGGCGCCCGTGTGCGGCCACGGCGCCGACGCCGTGGTGCGCGGCAGCGCGCACCACACAGGCTCGACGTGGCAACTGCGCACGCCGTGCCGAGCCATCTCGGCCATGAACAGCCCGCTGAGCGTCACCTCGCGCACTCCGGGACGTATCCGCTCGACGACCACGTGCATGGCCGCCTCGTTGAGGGCCTGGGCGCGCCTGAGGCAGGCGATCTCCTCCGGCGTCTTGCGCATTTTCTCGCTCGCGAGCACCGCGTCGGCATCGACGAGCTCGGGCTCGCCGAAGCTCGATCGTAGCGCCGCTGCGAGCGGCGCCGTGAGGCGGTCGACGGCCAGGCGACGCACGGCGCCGGCGCGGTCGCGACAGGCGCGGACGAGATCTACGACCGACACCGCGTCATCGAGGACGAAACCCACGTCCGTGGACGTGGGACGCGGATCGGTCACCTCGCCGCCGGAGCGGTTGGTGAAGAGATGAACGGCCCCCGAGGCGGTCACCAGCGCCGCCGCGGTCTCACTGGCATCGTAGCTCGCCTCGCCCCGGCGCGCCGCCGCTCCGGTTGCGTACTCGATGTTCGCCGCCTTGGTGAGCAGCGCCGCCTCGACGCCGGCCGCGCGCAGCGCCGCCAGCGCCTTCGCATGCCGCGCGTGCCGCAGCGCCCGAAGATCGATCCCGTCTCGCTGGTCGGAGGGCGGCATGACCTACGACGCGCTCCAGGGACGCCAGCTCGAGCCGAGTGGATGCCCGCCGTCTCGCGTGATCACCAACGTTTCGCTGGCCGACATCTCCCCGGCAGCGCCGATGGCAACCTTCGGAACCACGAATAGGGCACTGCCCTCGTCGGGCCCCGGCGCTCCGGTTCCGCCGCTTGTTTCTGCTTCTGCCTGGCGCCCGCCTGGCCGCGCGAGCCGCAGGAACGGCGGCTCGATGCCGATGCCGAGCCCGTGAACGAGCAGCTCGACCACGGCGGCATCACCGCCCGCCGGCGCGACGCCCCAGACGACCTCACGCAACCGCTCGGCGGTGCAGCCAGGTCGAAGCGCCCGTGCGATCGCGCCTACCGAAGCCCGCCAGGCCCTGCCAAGCTCCTCTTCCTCGGCCGTTGGACTGCGACCGCACACAAAAGTGCGGTGTGCCCGCCCGCAGACTCCGCCATCGCTCACCACCACGTCGACGGCGAGCCGCGCGCCGATCGTGAATGGTTCCGCAGGCCGGGGCGCCGTCGTGGGCGTTGCCGACCCGAGCGCCCACAGCTCTACCTCCGCGAGCGGAAAGCCGATGCCGTCGAGCGCCATCTGCGCGTACGCCGCCGCGTGCACGTCGGCGGCGCCACATCCGGGCCGCAGCGCGGCCCCTGCGGCTGCCGCCGCGCGGGCGGCCTTGTCGTGCGCGTCCCGGAGCGCCACGCGCTCGGCGTCGGACTTGCCGCGACGCACGTCCGCCAGCAACGGCTGCACGTCCTCGAAGCGCGCCACCGGGAGCTGCCGCGCGAGACGCTCGAGCATCCCGACCGAGAGCACGTCGTAGGCGAGGCGGAGCGGCCGGCCGGCTCCGGGACCACTGGCGGCGCAGATCTCGGCCACGGCGCCTACCAGCGCTTCCGGGTTCCAGCACAGCGGATGGCGGTGCTGCGCGGGTATCCAGTCGGGCACGCCATCGGGATCCGGAGTGAACACGTGCGGCGCCGGCGCGCCGCAGGTGACGACCACCCAGGGCACCCCACCCCCGCTTCCGCCAACCTGGACGCGCCGCGCGCCGCTGACGGCGAAACCATGGGTCCAGCGCGAGAGCAACACCGCGTCCACGCCCGCGGCCGACATCGCCGCCTGCAGCCGGCGGCAGCGATCGATCGAATCCGCGACGGCGCTCATCGGCGTGCCGGCTTTCCACGCCAACGGCTCTCGATCAGCCGCGCGCGGCGGTTCGTCTCGAAGTGCGTGCCGGCCGCACCGGACGCTCGGTCGCTTCGGCGCATCGTCACTTCGCGCCTTGCGTGACCGCCACCGGCCGGAAGCGCGGCAGCGCCAGATCCGCGGCGACGTCGTCCCACACAACCTCGACCTCGAGATCGATCCGCGCATGCTCTGGTGTGGCGTCGACGAGGTTGCTCACGATGCGCACGCCAGGGGCGTCGTCCAGCGTGACCACGATGACCGTGTAGGGCACGTGCTGCTCGAGCGCCGGCAGGAAGGCGCGGTGAACCGTCGCGAAGCTGAAGATGTGGCCGCGCCCGCTCACCGCCTGCCACGCGAACGCGAACGAGCGGCAGCGCGGGCAGCAGGGCTCCGGCGGATGGCGGAACGCCGCGCACGCCGTGCAGCGCTGGATCGCGAGCTCGTGGCGCCGGCACGCGTCCCAGAACTCCGCGCTGTCGCGGGTGATGGCGGGACGCGGCATCTCGGCGGGGAAGTACTTCATGCACTCCTCGCGTATCCCTCACCGCCGCAACACGAGTGCGCTCGTCGGGATGCCGGTCCCGCTCGCGACCAGACACAGCTCCGCGTCCCGGACCTGGCTCACGGCGGTACCGCGGAGCTGCTTCACGCCCTCGACCACGTGGTTGAGCCCGTGGATGTACGCCTCAGACAGGCTGCCGCCGGCGGTGTTCAGTGGCAGGCGGCCGTCGGGCCACTCGATGGCGCCGCTCTCCACGAACGGACCGCCCTCTCCCCGCGCGCAGAACCCGAAGTCCTCGAGCGCGAGGATCACCATGCCGGTGTAGTGGTCGTAGAGTTGCGCGACGTCGATCTCATCCGGAGAGACCCCGGCCATGGCGTAGAGATTTCGCGCCACGGTGCCGGCGCCTCCGGTCGGGTAGTCGGCCTCGGGCATGTACTGCATCGACCAGGCGCCGATCCCGTAGCGCGGCCCCATGCCTTGCGCCGCCCCCATCACGTAGACTGGGCGGTTCGCCAGGTCCCGTGCCCGCTCCGCCGACACCAGCACCAGGGCGCACGCGCCGTCGGTTTCGAGGCAGCAGTCGAAAAGACGAAACGGATCGACGATCATGCGGGACTGCGCGTGGTCGTCGAGCGTCATCGGCCGGCCATGCATCACCGCCGCCGGGTTGCGATTGGCGTTCTGCCGGCAGGCGACGGCGACGGCCCCGAGCTGTCGCGTCGTCGTGCCGTAGAGATGCATGTGCCGGCGCACCAGCAGGGCCATCCCGATGGTCGCGTTGAACAGCCCGAACGGCAGCGCGAAGCCCAGCTCGCGATCGAGGGGCCGCGCCGATTCCGCCGCCAGCGAGCGGCCGAAGCGTTGAAACTCGCCCATGCAGATGGCCCGGTACACGACGACGCAGCGGGCAACGCCGCTGGCGATGGCCATCGCGGCGTTCCCGATCGCGGCGCAGGCGCCGCCACCACCCATGATCCACGTCATGTCGGCGTAGCGGAGCTCGGGAATGCCGAGCGCGGTCGCGACCAGCAACGCCTCGTTGCGGTCGTTCGAGAACGACGAGAAGCCGTCCACCTCGTCGAGCGCGAGCCCGGCCTCCTCGACCGCGCGGACGATCACCTCGAGGGCGAGCTGGAACTCGCTCCGGTCGGTGAGCTGTCCCCACTTGCGGTACTCCGACTCGGCGATACCGACGATGGCGGCGCGATCGCGCAGCGACAAGCTTGGCGTCATCGGCGCTAGATCACGCCCGCGGCGGCGAGACGCGCCATGTCCGCGGCAGTCATGCCGAGCTCCGCGCCATAGACCTCGGCATTGTGCTCGCCGAGGAGCGGGGGGCGGCGCGCGAACCACCACGGCGTCCGGCTGGCGACGAATGGCGCCCCCGCGTACGGGTAGGTGGCGTCCAGCTCCTCGTGCCGAACCTCCACGAAGAAGCCGCGGTCATGAAGGTGCGGATCGTCGAGGGCCTCGTCCGCGGTGCGGACCGGCGCCCACGGGAACCCGTGGCTCTGCCCGAGCCGGTAGACCTCCTCGGCGTCGCGGCGCGCGACGAACGCGGCGACCGCGTCCTCGAGACGGCGGCGCATCTCGGCCCTGTCGTCCGCCGCTCCGGCTTGCGCGTCACGCAGCGGGCCCGCGAGACCGTCCTGGTCGAGGAGACCGAGCAACGTTTCGAGCACGTGGGGCCCGAAGAACTCGGGGATGATGCAGCTCACCCAGACACCATCGCGCGCCCGGCACTGCAACCCCAGGATGCCCCGGGGGACCACGGCATCGGCGAACGTGTACATGGGCACGTGCCACTCGGTGATGCTCGCCGCCGCCTCCTCCACCGAGACGTCCACGTGCTGCCCGGAGCCGCCGGCCTCGCGATGAAGCAGGGCCGCGAGGATGCCGTGCGCCGCGTAGATGGCGGCGGTCTGGAGCGCCTGATTGCCTTCGCACACGAGCGGTGGCGTGTCGTAGGCCCCGTCGGGCGCGGGCGAATAGCCGCACACCGCGGCGCTACCGCCGAGGGCCATGGCCGTGAGGTCGGTGCCGGGGAAGGCCCGGTACGGACCGCCCTGACCGAAGGGCGTGATCGACGCCACGATCAGCCCCGGATCGGCGCCGCGCAGCGCCACCGCACCGACGCCCAGATCGTCGAGCTGCCCGGGAGAGAACGTCTCGACCACCACCGCCGCGGTCGCGGCCAGGCGCCGGAACAGCCGCTGCCCCTCCGGGCGCAGGATGTCCATCGTCACCGAACGCTTACCGACGTTGTAGTGCCAGAAGTAGAGGCTCCGATCGTGATGGACAACGTCGCCAGCGAACGGCGGGTACGCTCGCGTCGAGCTGCCCCCCGGCGGCTCCACCTTGATCACGTCCGCCCCCATGCCCGACAGGAGGCGCCCGCAGTACTCGCCTTGCTCGTCGGCGACCTCGAGGACGCGGACGCCGGCGAGCGCTGACGGTGGCGCCGCCCCCTCGGCGTATCGTTCGTCACCCCCGTCTTTCATTCCCGTCGCCCGCCGCGCGTCCGCCATTCCATGACCGCGACGAAGAGGCACACGAGCCCCGCCACCAGCGGCACGACGGGCTGGACCGGGTGGTCGGCGAGCACGAACAGCTCGGTGGGCACGGCGCCCGCCATGATGAGGCCGAGCCCGGTGGCGGCGAGGGCGGCAAGCGGTGTGACCAGCAGGCCGAGCGCGCCCGCGATTTCACAGACACCGATGAAGATGCGAAAACCCTGGCCGACGCCCAGCCGTTCGAACGCCGCCACCGCGTTCGGCAAGGCGAGCAGCTTCACCGCCCCGGTGAGGAGGAAAAAGACCGCGAGCAGCAGCCGAGCTCCCCAGACGAGCTTACGCAAGGGCACCCTCCTCCCCGAGGACCGCGATCTCCGCCTCGGGCACGCGCAGCAATTCACCCAGCACGTACGCGTTGTCCTCGCCGATGGACGGCGGTCCACGACGAATGCGTCCTCCGGCATGCGCGCGCGTGACCGAGAGCCGGAAGGGCGGCGTCTCGGCCGGCCACTCGCCCGTCTCGCCGCTCGCTAGCCGCACGAAGTACTCCCGCGCCCGCAGCTGCCGGTCGCGCTCCACCCGATCGCGGGCGTCCTGGACCACACCGGCGGGGACGCCTGCGCCGAGGAGCTTCTCCATGAGCGCGTAGCGCTCCTGCGGTTTCGTCCACGCCTCGAGCCGCTCGTCGATTGCCCCGGCGGCGGCAAGGCGCCCCGACAGAACCCCCAAGCGCGGCTCGCGCGCCCACGGCGGGTCGTCCATCGCCTGCCGCAGCCGCACCCAGTCCGCATCGTCGCGCACGGCGATCGCGATCCACGCGTCGGCGCCCTGGCACCGATAGAGGCCGTGCGGCGCCATGGGCGGAGCGCTCGATCGGTTCGAGGCCGGGGTGTCGGCGCGCCGATAGCGACGGTCGTTGACGGCGCGGTCGAGCACGATCGGCCCGGCAAGCGGAATCCCGGGCTCGATCTGCGACACGTCGATGTGCTGCCCCTCACCGGTGCGCCCTCGATGACGGAGCGCGCACAGCACACCGAACGCCCCGAGATACCCGCCCATGTGGTCGAGGTACGAGAACGACCATCCGGCGCTGCGCCGTCCCGGAAGGCCCACCATGTAGGTGAGGCCGGTCAGCGCCTGCGCGGTCGGTCCGAGCGTCACGTGGCGCCGGTCACGCCCGCTGTGCCCGAAGCCGGACATGCTCACGTAGACGAGATCGGGGCGCAGCCGCCTGAGCTCGTCGTACCCGAGCCCCATCCGCTCGAGGGTGCCGGCAGCGAAGCTCTCGGCGAGGACATCGCACAGCGGCACCAGCCGACGGAGCAGGTCGAGGCCCCGTGGATGCTTGAGATTGAGCGTCACGCTGCGCTTGCCACCGAAGTTGTACTTGTAGAAGATCCCGCCGCGGTTGAAGCCGTGCGCCAAGGCGGTCTCCGCCGTGATGCGCTGCGGTCCGGCCCCGGGAGCCTCGCCGCGCGCCGGCACATAGGGCGGCATCAGGCGCAGAGGATCCGGACGGGTCCGCGACTCGACACGGATCACCTCCGCGCCGAGCGCGCCGAGCAACGCCGTGCACTGCGCTCCGTAGCCGAGCCGGGTGAGATCCAGGATGCGGATGCCAGCGAGCGGCATCGGCGCCGGACGCACGGTCTCACCGCCCGGCTGCTCGCCGTCCGGCCGATCGCTGCCGGCGCGGGGTCGCTCGGCCGGCGCGCTCACGTCGTCGGCCCCACCGCGGTCACGGGTCCGCCGCCATCGACCCCGTACGTGATCGGTAGCGCGTCATCCTCGAGTGGCATCCCCTCGACGACGACCTCGACCTCGAGCGCCGACGCACAGCGCGGGCAGAAGAACTCGCGCATGACGACCGACGGGGCCCGGCGGGCGTGATCCTCGCCCCTCGCCCCCTCGCCGTCGGCCGCCTCGATCCTGCGCTCTCCCCGCGCCGCGCCGGCCCGCCAGCCTGCGGGCGCCGTGGCGAGGAGCTGCGTGCAGCGCGCGCAGCGGGCATGGAGACGGCCAGCGCGGTCGACGATCTCCACGCCGAGGCTGAGCGTGCCGACGATCGCCCCCTCGACGCTCTCCAGTCGCGCTCCGGCGCTCTCGGCACGGGCGAGACGCTCCGCTCGTATCGTCTCGCGCTCTCTCCGGGTGCGTTCCACGTCCACTGTCCCGTCGCGCTCGAGCAGCACTCCGTAGCTCCGCGCCGCAGCCGCGGCCGACACATACCCGGCGGCGACGTCGCGCGCCACGGCCTCCGGCGCCCGCTCCAACGGATCGCCCAGCCCTCCCCCGCTGGCAATCGCGAAGCGAAAGGCATCGCCGGCGGCGAGGCCGACGTTGCTGGCGTTGCTAGCGATGACCTCGACCCGACCGGGCGTCTCCTCCCATGTCGCCGGAAGGGTCGCCGCCCCGCCGGCGACGACCGCCCCGCTACCGATCCCGGCCCCGCGCTTGACCTCGAAGCGCGTCGTCACGGCAGGGTAACCGCCGAAGAGCCCCGCGGTGGGAACGTAGCGTCGCATGCCGAGCGTCGTTCCGGTGAGGGCGTCGGTCCCGTATGCGGCGATGGCGGCGTCGATGCTCGCCCCGCCGCGCTGGCGCCCGGGTCCGCCGGCGTCGACACGCAGGCGCTTGTAGAGGTACAGCACCGGATAGGCCTGCTCGACGATCTCCACGTCCGGGTAGACCAGCCCGGGGCCGCCGTAGTTGCTGCCGGTGACGTTGATGCCGTCCCGCTCCATGCAGGCGCCGGCACCGACGGCGTTGCCGTCCATCACCAGAAACGTATCGGCGACGCCGTGCTGGCTGCGGCCGTGCCAGGTGGAGAGACCCATGCCCGTGGTCCCGCCGGGCGCCGTGATGCGGGAGCGCCGCGAGCTCTGGCTGCAGGCGAGGGCCCGCTTGAGGCAGGTCTCGCCGAGCTCGGTGGCGAGAAGCCCGACGTGCATGTGCGCCGCCGCCACCGGCGCCGGCGGCACCGAGTTGACGATCGAGCCGCGCGGCGCGGTGACCCGCACCGGCCGCAGGATGCCGTCGGTGAACGGCAGATCGCTCGCCAGGATCTGATGCACGCGTACGATCAGCTCGCTGGCGACGATCTGCTCGGTCGAGTTGAAGAAGTACGGGCACTGGGGGCTCGAGCCCTGGTAGTCGAAGGTGAGGGCGTCGCCGCCGACGGTGAGCGTGCAGGCCACCGCGAAAAGCTCCTCGTTGAACTCGGCCCATCCGCGCGCGCGATAGCGGCCGCGAGGCAGCTCGGCGATGCGGCGGCGCAGCACGACCTCGGAAAGGTGGCAGAGCTGCTCCGCCGCCGCCGCGAACGTCGGCTCGCCGTAGGACGCGAGGAGCTCGCGGATCTTGGCGTCGGCCACGTTGACGCCGGCAATCAGGCTGCGGAGGTCCATCTCGACCTTGTCGGCGAGACGGACGTTGTTGAGCACGAGGGCCCACACCCCGTGCTCCTCCACGCCGCGGCGCAGCAGGCGCACGGGAGGGATCATCACCGCTTCCTGATAGCGCTCCCTCGCCTCCGGCGCGAAGCTGCCGGGCGTCATGCCTCCCATGTCGATCATGTGGCCGGAGGCGCTCGCCCAGGCCACGCCGCGATCACCGAGATAGACCGGGCGCATCACGATGACGTCTTGCGGGTGCAGCCCACCACCATGATGCGGGTCGTTGACGATGAACACGTCGCCCGCCGCGATGTCCGCGAACTCGCGGCGTATGGTGCGAACGGCGTGGGCGCTCACGCCCAGATGAAACGGCACCGTGGCGGCGCTGGCGACGATGCGCCCCTCGCCATCGTAGAGGATGCAGGAGAAATCCTTCGCTTCGCTGATCACCGGCGAGACCGCCGTCTTGACGATCGCCGCCGACATCTCCGTGGTCACGCTCTGGAGACGATTGCGGATCACCTCGAGGGTGAGGACGTCCACCTGCGCGTCCCGGCTCACGGCGCACCCTCCCGGCGGTGGACGATGCAGCTGCCGGCGCCGTCGACGACCGCCCGCATGTCCGCCGGGACATAGATCGTGGTATCGCGCCGCTCCACGAGCGCTGGACCGTCCACCGCAGCGCCGCACCCGAGCGCCTCCCCGTCCCAGACGGCCACCAGCGGCCCGGGCTCGCCGGCCGCTGCGCGCGCCGAGGCCGGCATCCCCGCCTGCTCGAGATCGGCCGCGAGCCGTCGCGACGGCTTCTCGGCGCGGCGCATCGCCGTCCCCGCGCCAGCGACCCTGGGTGCCGCTTCCAGCTCGGAGACGCGTCCGATCCCCACCGCGCGGCAGTTCACCAGATCCACCCCGGCGGCCAGGAGCGCCGTGCCGGGGCCGTAGAGCGCCTCGTAGCGGCGGCGAAAGTCTTCTTCCAGCCGGGCGATCGTCTGTGCCGTGAGCGGGCCCGGATCGAGCGGCACCGTGACCTCCCACTGCTGGCGGCGGAAGCGAAGATCGGCTTCCCACCGAACCTCGACGCGGCCGGGCGCGACGCCCTCCGCGATCACCGCGTTCCGTACCTGGCTCGACAGCTCGTCGAACACCGCCTGCACGGCCGCCGGATCGGCCGGCATGGCCTGAAAGCAGGTGCGGGAGAGATCGCGGCGCACGTCGGCACTGGCCGCGCCGTAGGCCGAGAACACCGACGCGAGCAACGGCACGACGACCGTGGGAATGCCGAGCTCGGCTGCGATGCTGGCGGCGAAGAGCCCGGCGCAACCCCCGTAGCTCATGAAGGCGAACCGCCGCGGATCGAGGCCCTTGTCGACCAGCAGCGCCTTGATGGCGCCCCGCATCTGCTCGAGCGCCATCCGGTAGATGCCGGCGGCGGCCGCGGGCGTCGTCAGCCCGAGTGCGCTTGCCAGACGCGCCACGGCCGCCTCCGCCCGGTCGCGCGCGAGCACCATCCGTCCGCCGAGGAAGTAGGCCGGATCGAGGAGACCGAGCACGACCAGCGCGTCGGTGATCGTCGCCTCCGTGCCGCCCTGGGCGTACGCCGCCGGCCCGGGCCGCGCGCCGGCGCTGCGCGGCCCGACTCGCAGCATGCCGCGCTCATCGAGCCAGGCGATGGACCCGCCGCCGGCACCGATGGAGACGACGTCGACCATCACCATGCCGGTCCAGAAGCCAAACAGCTCGGCGCGGATGCGATGCAGCGCATCGCCGCCGACGATCACCGACACATCGAAGCTCGTTCCGCCCATGTCGCCGGTGATGATGTCGTAGAGTTCCATCGAGCGACCGACCCGGCGCGCCGCCGCCACGCCGGCGACCGGACCGGACTGGGCGAGGAACACCGGCTTTGCCCGCGCCTCCTCGCGTGAGAACGTCCCGCCGTTCGCCTGCATGACGGAGACGGGGGCCGCGAGGCCACGATCGCGCACGGCGCGCTCGAGCGCGTCCATGAACGCCGAGAAGGAGCGCCAGGTGTAGGCATTGAGGACCGTCGCCGTCATGCGCTCGTATTCGCGAATGACGGGGAACACCTCGGCCGAGCAGCTGACGAACAGGTCCGGGTACAGCGTGCGGGTGATCTCCCGGACGCGCCGCTCGTGCGCCGGATTCTGAAACGACCAGAGAAGACAGACGGCAAGGGCCTCGATCCGCTCCTCCTCCACCAGGCGCCGCACGGCGCGCTCGACGTCGCCCTCGTCGAGCGGCACCAGCACGACGCCACGGCCATCGACGCGCTCGACGACCTCCTCGACCGCCCGCCGCGGAACGATCTCGGGCAACGGCAGCGACATGCCGTCCTGTCCCAGGCGATGACCGCGCGCGATCCGGAGCAGGTCACCGAATCCGCGCGTCACCAGGACGCCGGTGCGCGTGCCGGACAGCTCCGTCAGCGTGTTAGTGACCGCCGTTGTTCCCACGGCGAAGCGCTCCGTCTGGCCGAGCACCTCGTCGAGGGGCCGGCCGACCTCGGCCACGGCCGCTTCGAGGCTCGCCAGCAGGCCATCCACCAGCGCCTCGGGAGTCGTCGGCGCCTTGCCGCGCCAGCCGCCGGCGCCGTCCGTGACGAAGGCGTCGGTGAACGTACCGCCGATGTCGATGCCGATGTGGTAGCCCACGTCGCAGAGGCTTAGGACGGATTCCGGCGTGCAATCAAGGGCAACGTAGCGGCCGCACCAACGGCGGGCCAGGTGCGGTAGGCCTCGCGTCTCCTAGCTTGACAACCGGCCGGCACGCGAGGTGTCATCCGGACGCCGCGTCCACGTCGGCCCGTGGCGGCCGTCATCTCCGATGCTCGAGGATCTTCGCGACGCCGTGGTGCTCATAACCGGCGCCAGCACGGGCATCGGTGCGGCGACAGCCGTGCGCTTCGCCGGCGCCGGCGCCCGCGTCGGCATCAACTACCGGCAGAGCGAACGCGAGGCCACGGACGTCCTCTCGGCGGTCGAGGCCGCCGGCAGCGAGGGCGTGCTGCTGCGCGCCGACGTGGCGCAGCGGACCCAGGTGCTGGCGATGGTCGATCGCCTCGCCGCGCGCTTCGGACGGCTCGATCGTCTGGTCAACAACGCCGGCACGCCCGTGGCCCGCTCGACGCTCGCCGACCTGCCCGAGGCGATCTGGGACGAGGCGCTGGCCGTGAACCTGAAGGGCGCCTTTCTCTGCAGCCAGGCGGCCATCCCCCATCTCAGGCGCGCCGGCGGCGGCCGCATCGTCAACGTATCGTCTCTCGTGGCGCGCACCGGGGAGTCGTCGGCGCACTACGCGGTCGCCAAGGCGGGCGTGAATGCCCTCACCCGCGCGCTCGCCCGCGAGCTGGCACCCGACGGCATCGCCGTCAACGCGGTGGCTCCGGGCCTCATCGACACCCCCGTGCACGGCAAGTTCAGCGCCGATCCGCAGGCCATCTTCGCACGCGTCGTCCCGCGCATCCCCCTCGGGCGCGCCGGCACCGCCGACGAGGTCGCGCGCTGGATCGTGTTCCTGGCGAGCGCCGATGCGGGCTACGCGACCGGTCAGGTCATCGAGGTGAACGGCGGGCAGCTCATGGCGTGACGCTCGCGCGAGCCGTCGCTACGCTCGCGACCTCGCACCCTGGCGCCGTCGGCGTGTGCGCAGGCGGTACCCGTCATCCGCGCAATGCCTCGATTGCCTGCCGGTAGATGGCATCGTCCGCTCCGGGGCGGTACGGCATGTAGTAGCCGATGCGATCGAGCACCCCGGAGTACTTGGCACGGACCTTCGCGCCGATCTCCGCGTGCGTGCCCATCACGGCGAAGGTGTCGAGCATCTCGTCGGTGATCTCGGCGGCCAAGCCGCCCCAGTCGCCCTTCGCCACCTTCTCGTTGAGGCGCTCGCACGTCGCCCCCCATCCGTGCGCCTCGAGCACGCCGCTGTAGGTCCGCGTCGAGGCGTAGAACGAGATCTGTTGCCGCACCGGCGCCTTGGCCGCTTCGATCTCGTCCCGATTGCGGCCGGTGATGACGAACACGGTCGAGGCGAGCTCGATGTCGCGCCGGCTGCGGCCGGCCTTGGCCAGCCCGCGCTCGATGTTCGGAAAGATCGTCTCGCGGAGATGCTTGATCGAGTGCAGCGGATGGACGTGAAATCCTTCGCACAGCTCACCGGCGAGCCGGCACATGTACGGATTCACGCCGGCGATGTAGATGGGAATCTTGGGGTGATCGATCGGGCCTGGCGCGAAGAACGGCGTCATGAGCGTGAAGTTGTAGTGCTCGCCGCGAAAGTTGAGCCGCGTGCCGTTCTGCCAGCAGTCCCAGATGGCCCGCAGCGACAGGATCATCTCGCGCAGCCTCGGCCCCGGCGCTTCCCATTTGACGCTGTAGCGCCGCTCGTTGTGCCCCTTCACCTGCGTGCCCAGCCCCAGGATGAAGCGCCCCTTGGCGAGAGCCTGGAGATCCCAGGCGATGTGGGCGAACACCATCGGGCTGCGCGGAAAGGCGACGGCGATGGCGGTGCCGAGCTGGACGCGCTGCGTGTGCTCCGCAGCGAGCGCCGCGGGAAAGAAAGGATCGTGAGCCGCCTCCGCCGTCCACAGGCCGTCGAAGCCGAGCGCCTCCGCGGCCTTGGCGACGTGCGGAACCTCGGCGAGGCTACTCGCCAGGAGTGCCGTATCGATCTTCATGCCGGAGGGCTTACTGTGTGGCTCGTCGCCCGGTCAAGCCAAGGCCTCCGCGGCGCGCACCGCGCCGACTTCGTAACAGCTATTGACGCCAGGGCGCGCCATCCCCTAAACGAATCCCGTGGATCGGCTGCGTCCGTGGCCATCCCCTCGACGAACTGCACCCAGAGAGCGGAAGAGAAGTCACACCAGGGAGAGAGGCGACCATGAAGCGTGAGACGACCAGTTCGAGGATCGAGCGCCGCCGTGGGCATCGCATGACCCTCATGGCGATCGCCGCGGGGCTCCTGCTGTCCACGGCCCCCGCATGGGCGGTCCAGCCCGGCGACACGATCGGGCCGAACGACGTCGACAAGGTCCGGGATCTCATCTCCCCGGGTCTCGAGTGGTGCATCAAGTACGGCCTGCCGATGCGCATCATCGAGCCGAAGCCCGTCAGCTGGCCGGCCGAGTACAAGCTGGCGACGGAGAAGTACTCCGGGCAGGTGAAGCTCGAAGGAGACGGCCTCACGCTCCAGAACTACGTCGCGGGCCTTCCCTTCCCGAACCTCGACCCCAACGATCCCCAGGTGGCCCTCAAGATCATGTGGAACTACGAGCACAAGCCCGCCATCACCGACGACCTCGATTTGCGCAACTTCGATGCCGATACGGGCTCGATCGCTCCGCTGCAGGCCATGACGGTCGAGCGTCACTTCCTGCTCGACCACGTCCGCAGCCTGTTCTACACCGGGCGGCTGTACCAGGAGCCGAAGCCGCAGTACGAGCCCAACCCGAGCAAGTTTCGCGCCCAGTCCGGCCTGTATCCGATCCTCGAGCCCTTCGACCTGAAGGGCGTCGGCGCGGTCGGCAACCGCTACATCGATCCCGCGAAGCAGGACGACCAGTGGCTGTATCTCCCGTCCCTGCGCCGCGTCCGCCGGCTCTCCACCGCGCAGCGCAGCGACGCGCTCTTTGGGCAGGACACGGACGTGGACAGCTACTACGGCTACAACGGCCACATTGCCTGGATGGAATGGAAATACCTGGGCGAGCGGGAGCTGCTGGCGGTGATGCACGGCGAGCACTACCCCGTGAAGTGGCACGACAAGGCCGACTGGGCCTTCGACGAGGTGTGGGAGAAGCGCAAGGTGTACGTGATCGAAGGCATCTCGAAGCTGCCGCAGTACGCCTACTCCAAGCGCATCATCTTCATCGACAAGGAAGCCTGGGTCGTCCCCTACTCGGATATCTATGATCGCGCTGGCGAGCTGTGGAAGATCTGGATCAACGATTGGAGCTACCGGACCCAGGCCTTCCCCGGCGCTCCCGAAACTTATCCGGACGAGCGCCCCTTCCAACCCGCGATCGTCATGGTGGACATGCAGCTCGAGCACGCCACCAAGGTCGCCCTGCCGAGCCACCAGTACCCGGGAGAGCAAGGGTGGTACTTCAATCATGGCGAGAAGTATGGGTCGGAGCCGGACTGGTTCACGGTCGCCGCGCTCGTGGAGGCCGGACACTGAGGGCGGCCGGCGCACCGGCAGCCGGCGGTGACATCAGATCGGCGCAACGTTTGGATCACCCGGCGCGAGAAGGAGGCGGACGACTGGTCCCTCGCCCTCACGGCCGCCGGCATCCCTCACCACATCGAGGAGACCTCCGAGGGCTTCGAGGTCCAGGTGGCGCCGGGCGATCGGGCGCGGCTCGACCGCGAGCTCGAGGCCTTCGTCCGTGAGACCTCGAGCGCCATCGAGGAAGGCCAGGCGCCGATCGAGCCTCGCCGATCCCTTGCCGGAATCGTCCTGGCTGGGCTGCTGATCGGCTTCTACGTCTGGACTGGCCCGCGGAGTGCCGCCGGCCCCCTCGGCTGGTTCGGCGCGGGTAGCGCCTCGGCCGAACGAATCCTCGGCGGTGAGGCGTGGCGCACGGTCACCGCGCTCACTCTCCATGCCGACGCCGCGCACGTCGTCGCCAACGCCGCGAGCGCCGCTGTCTTCGTGACCGAGCTGGCACGGATCGTCGGTCCGGGTGTCGCGGCCTGGGTCCTGCTGCTGACGGGCGCTGGCGGCAACGCGCTCACGGCCGCCGTGCGCGGCGCACCGCACGGCTCGGTCGGCGCTTCCACGGCGCTGTTCGGCGCCATTGGCTGCCTCGCCGCCATGCAAGCGGCGCGCTGGCGACGGCGCCCTCGCCCGCGGTATCGCCCCTGGGTGCCGGTGGCGGCCGGAGCGGCGCTGCTCGCCATGCTCGGCAGCGGCCGTGACGCCGACGTGGCGGCCCACCTGTTCGGGTTCGCCGTTGGGCTCGTCCTCGGCATGTTCACGGCCCGCATCGCTGCCGGACCGCCGGCACCGCCGATCCAGCGCGCCCTCGCCCTTGCCGCGGCGGCCGTGGTCGTGGCTTGCTGGGGGCTGGCGCTGGCGCGCGGCCATGGCTGGCCCCTGGGCTAGCCGCCGACGAGACGCCCGCCGCGGGGAGGAGCATCATGCCAGCCGTCTTCGGTGACATCGGCGTCGACGACGAGTTTCCGCACGCACTCGGTGCGGAGCGAAACTTCAACGAGAGCATGTACTACAACTTCTTCGATGCGCGGCAGGGCTACGGCGGCTTCCTGCGCATCGGCAACCGCGCCAACGAAGGACACGCCGAGGTCACGGTCTGCGTCTATCTGCCGACCGGCGAGGTGCTCTTCAACTACCTGCGCCCGGAGATCGCCGGCAACGACGCGTTCGACGCCGGGGGCATGCGCTTCAGCGTCGGGGAGCCCTTCGCCACCCACGATACGTTCTACGACGGGCAGGCGGTTCGCCTGGCCGAACCGACCGACATGCTCGATCCGCGTCGTGCCTTCACCCATACCCCCCACGTTCCTCTCGCCATGGAGCTGCACCACACGGCGGTGGGCCCGGCCTACGGCTCCCGCGGCAGCGCCGAGCAGATGCCAGCGGACCCGGAGCGCCAGTTCGCCCGCGGCCACTACGAGCAGCACATGCGCGTCACCGGCACACTCACGGTCGGCGCAAGCGCGGTGCCAATCGATGCCCTGGGCCTGCGGGACCACTCCTGGGGCGCGAGGTCGTGGCAGGCGCTCGCCTACTACCGCTGGCTCAACTGCACGTTCGATCCGGGCTTTGGCATCATGGTGAGCGAGATCTGTCCGCGCGAGGCACCCGCCGTTCGCACCGGTGTGGTCGTGCGCGGCGACACCCTCGAGCGCATCGTCGCCGTGGCCCTCAGCACCGAGTTCGGCGCCGGGACGCGCGAGCATCGACGCCTGACCGCTCGCCTCGGGCTCGAGGGCGGCGACACCATGACCCTCGAGGGCGACGTCACCGGCTACATCCCGCTCCGCAACCGGCGTGGCGGTCAGCTGACCCACATCGGTGAGGGCATGACACGATATCGGTGCGATGGGCGCGTTGGCGTCGGCATCTCGGAGTACCTCGACCAGGTAGAACAGGCAGAACAGGTGGAATAGCCGCGTGAGCGCGCCGGACAACCCGAGCCCGGAGGACCTGCGCGGGCGCCTCGAACGCTTCCTGCTGCGCAATCACGGGGCCCGGGCGGTCGACGTGCGCGCGCTTCGCCTCCTGACCGGCGGGGCCTCGCGCCAGACGTGGGCCTTCGACGCAACCCTCGATTTCCCCGACGGATCCACACGGGAGCTGGCGCTCGTGCTGCGCAGCGACCTGCGCTCGGGCACGAGCTTCATGTCGCGGGACGTCGAGTATCGCGTTCTCGAGACCGTGCACCGCGGCGGCGTCGCGACCCCGAGAGTCCATGCGATGGGCGACGATTCACTCGACGCGCCCTTCTTCCTGATGGAGCGCGTCGAGGGCGAGACCATCGCCCGGCGCATCCTGCGTGACGAGCGTTTCGCGCCGGCGCGGGCCACCATGGTGCGTGAGCTCGGCGCGATCCTGGCGCGCATTCACCAGGTTCCCGTCGCCGAGCCGGCGCTCGCGATGCTTCCCGGCGCCGCCTCGGAGACCCCGTCCGCGGCCGCCGACGAGTGCGAGCGCTATGAGCAGCTCTACCGGACGATCACTCCCGATCCGCACCCGGCCTTCGAAGTGGCCTTCCGCTGGCTGCGCGACCATCTCCCGCCGGCGGGCGCCGACGGCCAGCTCCCGCCGGCCGGCGCCGACGGCCGTCCGGGAAGCGGCGGGCAACGCACGCTCGTGCACGGGGACTTCCGACTCGGAAACCTGATCGTCGGCCCGGAGGGTATCCGCGCGGTGCTGGACTGGGAGCTCGCGCACATCGGCGATCCCCTCGAGGATCTCGGCTGGCTGTGCGTGCGCTCCTGGCGATTCGGCAACGACCAGCTGCCGGCCGCCGGCGTCGGCACGCGCGAGGAGCTGTGGGCCGCCTACGAGGCCGCCGGCGGGATCGCCGTCGATCCCGAGCGCGCCCTGTTCTGGGAGGTGTTCGGCAATCTTCGCTGGGGCATCATCACGATCGTTCAAGCCAAGCCGTATCTCGACGGCCACAGCCGTAGCGTCGAGCTCGCCAGCATCGGCCGCCGCGTCGCCGAGACCGAGTGGGAGCTCCTGGCGCTGCTGGAGAGCGTGTAGACGTCAGCGTAGAAAGTGCGTGATGCAGGATCGGCCAACCATCGATGAGTTGCTCGCCGCCGTCGAGGGCTTCCTCGCGGAGGACATCTTGCCGCACGCCGATGGCGTCCGTGGCTTTCACACCCGCGTCGCCGTCTCCGTCCTCGGCATCGTGCGCCGCGAGCTCGCCCTCGACGACACCCAGGTGGCGGCCGAGCTGGACCGCCTCGAGGCTCTTCTCGGACCGCTCGCGGGTGCAGACGCAGCGCTTCCAGCGCGAGACCGCCGCCGCCTCGTCACCGAGCGCAGCGAGGCGCTGTGCGAGCGCATCAGGCGCGGGAACACCGACACCGGGCCGTTTCGCGACGCCGTCCTCGCGCACATCCGCGCCACCGTCCGCGCCAAGCTCGAGGTGAGCAACCCGCGCTGGCTCGCGAGTGCGGGCGCCCCCCACCCACGCGGCGCCGCGCGGCGCTGATCCGCCCGGGCTCAGCCGATCACGACAACGCCGAGCGCCACGAGCACCACCGCCGCCGCCACGCAGCGCCCCCGCGTCGGCGCCCACGGCGGTCGCTCGCGGACCAGCAGCAGCCCCGCGCCGAGCGCAAAGAACGGCACCACGGGGAAGCGATGCCGCGGTAGGGAGAACGCGACGATGCTGGTCACCACCGTCGCGGCGCCGAGCAGGAGGACGAGCGTGCGGCGCGGGTCGGGCTGCGCCAGGAGAAGGCCCACGAGACCTCCGACCGCGATCACGAGCCAGATCGCGCTCTCGAGCCCGATGATCGTCGAGACGACCCAGCGCGGCGCCCTGCCGAGACGCCTGATATTGAAGAACAGCGCCGTGTCGTGCGTCAGCCCGAGCAGCGCGGGGGTCTCCTCCTTGACCTTGCGCACCGCCCACGAGACCGGCGCCGCGAGGACCGCCTCGAGAACCTTCTCGCGCGCCAGCGCCTCGCGGGCGCTCGGCGATTTCGAGTGCGAGTAGTACGCATCCGCAACCCCGAAGTACCTCATTCCCGGCGGCGGATTGCCCTGCCAGATGTTGTACATGGTCTGGCAGTCGGCAGGGATGAACTCGCCGTAGACCGCGGCATTCCGCACCGTCCACAGCGCGAACGGCAGCGCGAGGCCGGCGAGCAGCAACCCGGTGCGCACGAGCCGCTCCCGGCGCGGCCACCAGGGGTTCAGCAGAAACCAGAGGACCGCGATCGGGACGAAGAGCTTGATGGCGCTGCGCACGAGCACGGCGCTTGCCAGGGCGAGGCCGCCCCAGGCGTGCGCGGCGTGCCCGGCATCGGGACGGGCAATCAAGGCGAAGGCCGTCACCAGGAGCAAGACGAAGAGCGTCTCACTCATGAACAGAATCGAGTAGAGCACCAGCGGTGGGTAGAATGCGAGCAGCGCACAGGCCGCGAGGGCCGCGCGCTCACCGACCCATCGCCGCCCGAAGACGAACAGCGGCACCAGGGTCAGCGCCGAGAGGAACGCCTGAATCACGAGGTAGCCGCGGCGACCGACACCCGCGAGCGCGAGCCCGCGCAAGAACAGCGGGTATCCCGGCGGCCGGCACTCGAGGCTCTGCGGCCACACGGCGCCGAGCGCTCCCTGCTCGCCGCAGGCGTGCAGGTAGGCAATCTCGTCGGAGACGGGCCGCGGCGTGACCGCCCACACGGCCGCCAGGCGCAGCACGAGCGCGCAGCCGACGAGGATAGCGAGACGATGAGTCACGACCGATGGCTCAGCTGAGATTCAGCCGCTTGCGCGCGATCAGCCCCAGCATCCGCAACCCCGTGCGCACGCTGTGCCAGCGGCTCGAGGAATGCTTCGACGCGCCGCCGCGGCGCCGGTAGTAGCTCACCGGCACCTCGATCAGACGACCCCGGATGCGCAGCACCTCGATCATCATCTCCGGGGAGAACGCCGCGTCCGTGCGGCCGAGATAGTCGCGAATCTTGAGATACGTATCGCGCCAGACGGCGCGATAGGTGCAGCCCACGTCGGTAAAGCGTGGCTCGAGATTCCACCACAGCGCCTCGATCAGCTTGCCGACCGCGACGTTGCCCCAGCGCAGGAGGCCGTCCATGTTGGCGCCCTGCTCGATCATCTGGCGCGTGGTGCGCGTCCCGATGACCATGTCCGCGTCCTTCAGGTACTCGAGGAGCTTGCCGATATCCTTCGCCCGGAACGTGGCGTCGGCCTCGACCAGGACGAGGATGTCCCCCGTGGCTGCGTCCATGCCCTGCTTGAGCGCATCGCCGTAACCGCGCAGCGGCCGCGAGTGCACCGTGGCCCCGAGCCGCCGGGCCACGTCGCCGGTGCCATCCGCCGACTCATTGTCCATGACAACGATCTCGTGGACGCGATCCCGGAAGTCCCGGATCACATGCCCGATCGCCGCCACCTCGTTGTAGGCCGGGATCACCAGGCTGACGCGATGGCGGTCGAAGTGCAGGGTCCGGCTGAGAAAGTTGGCGAGGTTCAGGTCCTCGATGGTGTTGACGTTGATGTAGTGGCCCGAGAGCACGAAGGGCAGCACCGTGGCGCCGCGGCGAACGGCGTGCTCGATGACGTCGGTGAGCTCGAGCCGTCCGGATCGCGGGGAGAGCGGCGTCTCCCGGGCATCACGGAAGATGTCGGGCGTGAAGACGTAGGTGCCGCAGCCGACGTGGCCACCCGACGGCTCCTCGGGCTTCTCGACCACGCCGGTGATGCGCCCATCGACGATGTTCACCGCGTAGTTCTTGCGGATCACCTCGGGATCGTCCGTGGGGGAGACACCGCAGACGGCCGTATATCCCTCGGGCAGCTTGACGAGATCGCGATGGTTGCTCTCGAGGTAGAGCTCGTCGCCGAGGGCGAGGAGGAACGGCTCGTGGACGTGCTGCTCGGCGACCAGCAACGCCGTCCCGAGCCCGCGATCGACATCGGGGTTCGTGACGTACCGGATGTCGAGGCCGAGATGGTGCCCGTCGCCGTAGGCGTTGCGGACGAGGTCCCCCAGATGACCGATGATGACATAGACCTCGCGGATCCCCAGATCGTCGCGGAGTCGCTCGAGGTGGCGGGTGAGCAGCGGCTTGCCGCCTACCTCGACCATCACCTTGGGCGTGTGCACGCTGCGCGGGTGAAGTCGCACACCCCGACCTGCCGCCGCCACGACGCCGATACGCGGAGTAGCCATATGTCTAGGAATCCCGCTCCCCGCAGGCTTCATAGACTCCCGTCCGGGCGGGAGCAATACGCAACGGCTGGATCGTCCCGGCGCCGCGCAATATGAGGGCGACAACGCTTCCGCCGCTGTCGATCGCCGGGGACGTGACGTACATCCAGCCGGCAAGCGGACGTGTTGGGACGGGCAGTGAGCCGCCAAACCGTAGCGTCGGTGGCCACTTCACCGCCCGGGCGGCATGCCGTCTAGACCCGCGGCGCCATGGTCCTCGCGCAGCACCAATGCGTCCAGGACCGTTCCCGCCGCCAGGACTCCCGGCGGCGTGTCGATGATCGCCAGCGCGTCGACGCCAACCATCGAGGTCAGCATGCCCGAGCCTTGCTTCACCAGTGGCTCGAGCACCACCGTGCCGTTGGCGCGCCGCAGCCGGCACCGGACGACGTGGGCGCGCTGGTCGTCCTTACGGTAGTCCGCGGCGAGGGGCACGGCGATCTGGCGCCGGAACACGTCCGCGTGCCCGAGCATGCGTCGCAGCGCCGGGCGCACGAACAGCTCGAAGGTCACCATCGATGACGCGGGATTGCCGGGGAGCCCGATGATCGGAACGCCGCCGAGCCAGCCGACGCTCAGCGGCTTGCCCGGCTTCATGTCGACCTTCCAGAACGACGACTCCCAGCCGAGATCGTCGAGCACGGCGCGGACGAGATCGTAGTCGCCGACCGACACGCCGCCGAGCGTCAGCACCATGTCGTAGCGGAGTCCCCGCTCGAGCCGCGCCCGGATGATTGTCTTCTCGTCGGCGGCGATGCCGAGGGACACGGGTGTGCCGCCGGCCTCCGCGATCTGTGCCGCCACGGCGTACGTGTTCGAGCTCACGATCTGGCCGGGCCCGAGCGGTTCGTCGGGCTCGCGGAGCTCGTCGCCAGTGGCGAGAATGGCCACGCGCGGGCGGCCCGCGACGGTGAGCGAGGTGCGCCCGAGAGCGCACGCAAGGCCGATGGCGCCGGGATCGACGACGGAACCGCGCGCGAGCACGAGGGTATCGAGCGCCACATCTTCGCCGGCGTAGCGCACGTTGGCCCCGGGTTTTGGACGCCGCTCGACGACGACCGTATCGCCCTCGCGCCGCGTCACCTCCTGGATCACCACCGTATCGGCGCCCGGTGGCATCGGTGCCCCCGTGAAGATGCGCACCGCGGTTCCCGCCTCCAGCTCCGGAAGCTCCCCGGCGCCCGCCCGTGACTCTCCTACGACCCGCAGCCCCGCGCGCTCCGCGGTGTCCAGATCGGCGGCTCGCACCGCGTAGCCGTCCATCGCCGAGTTGTCGAAGGGCGGCAGCACGCGCCCGGCGATCAGATCCTCCGCCAGGACCCGGCCGAGGGCGATGTCGATGGGAACACGCTCGCCCGGCAGCGAGGCCGTGCGGGCAAGGATACGATCCTGGGCATCGCGAATGGAAAGCACGATCTTCTCTTTAACGCCGCCATCCACGCGGCTGCAACCGTCTGCACGGCGAGGTGGCGCGCAATCGAAGCGGGAGTGATGACCGAACGGCAGTCTGGCGACAGAGCCTTGCGGGCGGCCCGCACACCGTGCGATACGATGCCGGCTTTCCGCCCTCGCCTCCCGCGCAGGACCACATGCCCACCAATGCCGTCCACACGCGGCTCGATCTGCTGATCCTCTCCGCGACGCTCTGCTACTTCGCCATCGGTGCGCTGTTTCGTTACGTGCTCTGGGGCGGGTTCGACACCCTCGAGCATGCCCTGTCCAGTGGCACGCCGAGCTTTGTCGCCGAGTTCGCGCGACGCGCGGACACCGCGCGCCTCGTCCTCTTCCCGCTCGGCACCGTGAGCGTTCTGCTGCTGGCGGCAGGCCTCGCGCGCGAGGGAGGATTGACCGCCCCCCGCGGGATGCTGCGCGCCCTCGCCGCCGCCGCGCTGCTGTTCTCGGGCTTCGGCAAGATCGCCGTGCAGCTCACCGAGCGAGAGATCGCGCAGCCCACCGGACCGGATGGATCGGGCGCGCTAGGGCTGCTGCAGACCTGGCTCGGATGGCAGAACCTCTTTCTGCTCGCCTCCGCCGCCGCCGTGATCGCCGTCGTGCTCGCCGACCGCGCCGCTCGGCCGCTCGTGGTGGCCCCGAGCGAACGTTCGTTAGCAACACCGCGGCAGCTCCGGCTGCTCGCTCTCCTCGGCACCGCGACGCTCTTCGAGGGCTACGACCGCTTCATCCTGTCGCTCGCCCTGCCCTACATCGCCGCCGACCTCGGCGTCGGCGAGGGGTCGCTGGGCATCACGCTCGCGATCATCCGCGCCGGCGCCCTGTTCGCGGTGCTCCTCGGGCGGCTCGCCGATCGCTTCGGTCGCCGGCCGCTTCTCCTGTTCACCATCGTCGGCTACACGATCGCCACCGCCGCCACCGGATTCTCGCGGGGGATCGTCGATCTGACCTTCTTTCAGATCGTCGCGATGGGGTTTCTGGCGGCCGAGCTGTCACTGGCGCAGGTGGTGATCGCCGAGGAATATCCGCCCGGAGAGCGAGCCGCGGGCCAAGGGCATCTCGGCGCCGCGGCGGCGCTCGGCGCGGGGCTCGCGGCGCTCCTCTTTCCGATTCTCGTGCGCACCACGCTCGGCTGGCGCGGCCTGTACTTCGTCGGCATCCTGCCCCTGCTCCTCGTCACCTACCTGCGCCGCTCGCTGCCGGAGACGACTCGCTGGAGCAAGCTCGAGCGCGACCGTACGGCGCGGGCACGTTCGCGCGAGCTGCTCGCGCCAGGCTACCGGCGCCCGCTCCTGGTTCTTGTGATCCTCACCGTGGTCGCCACCGCGGCTGCCGCCGCGGCCTTCGCATTTCACTCCTACCGGGCCACCGAGGTTCTGGGATGGCCGCCGGAACGCATCAGCCTCATGATCCTGGTGGGCGGCGGCCTCGGCTTCTGGGGCTGGATAGTCTTCGGGGCGCTGGCCGACCGGGTCGGCCGCCGGCCGGTCGGCATTCTGTGCTTGATCTGCGGCGCGGGGGCGATCATCGCATTCTATCAGTCGCACTACCTGATGGTCGCCTTCACGGCACTGGTGTTCTTCGAGTCCGGCATCACGATCGCCATCAACGCGCTGGCGACGGAGCTGTTCCCGACGCATTTGCGGGCAACGGCGAAGTCGTGGGTCACCAACGCCGCCGTGCTCGGGGCCATGTGCGGCCTCGGCCTGGTCGGCGCGCTCGCCGAAAAAGCGGGCGGCCACGGGACCGTGATCGCCGCCCTCGCCCTCGTTCCGGCGCTGCTGTCGCCGCTGCTGCTCATGCTCCCGGACACCCATCGTCGCGATCTCGAGACGACCAGCGGAGAGCGCGCATGAAGCCCTGGCTGATGATCCGCAATACGCCGCTGGAAGGCCCGGATCTCTTCGCCGACGTGCTGCGGGGCGAAGGAATCGCCTTCCGAATCGTCGAAGGCGGCGAGAGCCCCCTGCCGCCCGATCTCGTCGCGGGCGCAGAGGCCGCCGATGGCGGCGGGGCTGTGGATGACCTTGGCGGCCTCGTGATCCTCGGTGGCCCCATGGGGGTCTACGAGGAAGATCGATATCCGTCCCTCGGCGCCGAGCGGCGTGTCGCGCGTCTTGCGGTCGCGCGCGGCATGCCGGTTCTCGGCATCTGCCTCGGTGCCCAGTTGCTCGCCAGCGCCTTCGGCGCCCGCGTGTATCCCGGGCCGAGGAAGGAGATCGGCTGGGAGCCGCTCGTGCTCACCGACGCGGGATTGACCGATCCCGCTCTCGGACCGCTCGCCAAGACCCCGGTGGTCTTCCATCTTCACGGCGACACCTTCGATCTCCCCGAAGGTGCCGTCCACCTGGCGCGAACCGCGGGCTACGCCGTGCAAGCGTTTCGCGTCGGCACGCGCGCCTACGGCCTCCAGTTTCATCTCGAGTTCAGCCTCACAACCGTGCGGGCGGTTCTCGAGGATCCAGCTTGCCGGGCGGATCTGCTCCAGCTCGGACAGAGCCCGGAGGAAATCGCGGCTGAATCTACGGAACGGATCCGCGCCTTGCGGCCGACGGCGATCGAGGTGTTTCGGAGCTTCGTGCGGCTGGGCTGAGAGGCGCCGCACTGCGAGGCGCGGTCGCCTGCGCAGCTAGGGCGACGTGAAGAAGCCGTTCACCTGCGAGATGCCGCGGCTCTCGTCCTCGCCGTCGGTGGAGCAACCATCGTCCGGGCGCGAGGCCGCGCGCTGCAGCACGCGCCAGTAGCCGCGCTCCACACATGCGTGCGCGAGCGCGCCGCGCTCGCGCAGCAGGCGGTGCATGCGCGGGAGATTGTAGTGCGGCACGGTCATGAGCAGGTGATGCTCGAGATGGTAATTCACGCGGTTCGGAGCGATCAGCAGGCGCTCCCACCAGCGGGCGAGGGTCGTGCGCGTGTTGCCGAGTGGATCGCCGGGCGCGGGCGTCATGGCGTGCTCGGCGATCGATCGGATGCGCGTGACGAGCGTGTGGGTCGTGAGCCACGCGGCGACCCAGAGCAGGTAGAGCGCGGGGTGGCCGGCGGCGGCGAGGATCGCGAGCAACACGACGTTCGTGACCAGAACGCCCTGCGCCGCCCGCCGGGCGATCGGGTCGATCCGGTAGCGTCCGACGGTTCGTGCCCATGCCCCCTTTGCGAACTTGCGTCCCGTCTGTCCCGACAGATCCCGCCAGATCTTCCGCCGCAGGCTCGATCCCGTGATCGGAAAGGGGCGCACGAGCCCGAGGTCTGGATCCTCGGGACCGCCGGTCTTGGCGTGGTGCTTCAGGTGGTAGGGCCGGTAGGGATTGAGATCGCTCCAGATCGGGTAAGCGCACAGCCAGTTTCCGGCCCAGTCGTTGAGCGCGCGCTTGCGAAATAAAGAACGATGCGACGCCTCGTGCATGAGCACGGCGAAGCCGAGCTGACGCGCGCCGATCACGAACAGCGCGATGAGAATGCTGAGCGGATTCGGCCACGCGGCAACCAGCGCGAACGCCGCAAAGACGAGTCCCCAGTTGATCGCGATCGAGAGCCACGACCACACGTCGGCTGGCTCGAGCAGATTCCTGACTTCCTCGCGAGTCAGCGCCGAGCGCCAGGCGACCTCGAGGTTCTCTTCCGCCGTGGACGCGCTTGCCGTCATGTGGTGCTGGGTATGCTGCGGCTTGCCCGCGCCACCTCGCACACGCCACGTTCGTGCGCTCGTCGCGTTGGGGTGGACGCCGCACTCGTCAGTGTACCATTCAGCTCCGCTCCAAGGGAACCTCCGCGTCATCGTACACCCGCTCGAGGGCGAGGCCGCCCACGCCCGGTTCCGCGACTGGCCGGGAGGGCTCTCCGCCGCCCTGGTCGGGCTGGCCCTCGCCTTCCGGGCGCCGGGCGCAGGGTACGGGACGTGGAGACAGACCGATCGTGCCACACGAGCGCGCTCGTGAGCTGCCATCTTCCGGCACACGGGACGGTTTGATACACCTGCCGCGCGCTGGTCGCGAGTGGTGATGTCGGATGAGGTCCACCATTCTCGGCGCGGCACTGAAACTCGCGGTCGGACTTGCCATCACGGTGGTGATCTTCGCCGCTGTCGAGGCGGCACTTCGCGCGGCGGGCTTCGAGCACCACCCGCCGTCCCCGATCCGGATCTGGAATCCCCGGATGGACCAGGGCTTGCAGCGCAGCGAAGGCATGTATCGCTTCCACCCGTATTGGTTCTGGGAGCCCCGACCACGGGTCGCCGTGGCGGACTGTCCGGACGAGCGGATCAACGCCGCCGGCTACCGGGGCGCGCAACGCGCCCGGGAGCGACGCCCCGACACGCTCCGCATCGTGACGCTCGGCGACTCGAGCACCTTCGGGATGGGGGTGTGCTCGCGCGATTCGTATCCCGCCGTCCTCGAGCGCCTGCTCCCGGAGAGCGAGGTGCTCAACTTCGGCGTCGTCGGCTTCAGCGCCTTCCAGGGGGAAAAGCTGCTGGCCGGACGCGCCCTGGCATATCGGCCCGCGCTCATTCTCGCCGCTTTCGGTGCGGTCGATGAACAGTTCCCGGCACATCCAGACGTGGACGCGAAGTTCGCCATCACGTCCCGCGTGAGCCCATGGGCCGCCGAGTGGCGGGATCGTCTTCACCCGCTCCGCTTGTTCCAGCTCATGGAGCGAGCACTCGCGACCGGTGCCGCACCGACGGCCGTTGAGCAGCAGCGGGCGTTTTTCAACTACAGCAGGTGGGCCAAGGGCGCACCCAACTATGTGCGCAACCAGAGCCTGCCGAGCTTCAAGCGGTCGCTGGAGGCCATCGTCACACACGCTCGGGCCCACGGTACGCGCGTCGCCCTGATCGCCCCCCCACGGCGCCGCGCCGTGGAGACGCGCTGGCCAGCCGTCGAGGGCTACAGCGCTGCGATCGCAGAGACGGCATCCCGCCTCGGCGTGCCCTGCTGGGACGTCCGAGCGGTCTTTCGCGCCATCCCCGACGCGGACAGCACCCTCTTCCTCGACAACTACCATCCCAACGCCGCCGGCCATGTCGTATACGCCACGTTCCTGGCCGAGCAGATACGCCAGCTCACCGCCGCGGATGCGCCCCCGGCTCACTCGCCGGCGCGTGGCATGGCTCCGGCGGAGACACGGTAGCTACGGCGCGATGACGGCATCGATCGGGTGGCCCGCGTTCGCGGGCGCCACCGCCGTGCCGTCCACGTGCCGCGGCGCCCGTATCCCCAGCCACGCGGCGGCGGTGGCGCCGACGTCGGCAAGGCTCGGCCGGCCGCTCGCCGCGGCGTCGCGGCGCAGGCGCGGAGATCCGCCGCAGAAGACCAGCGGGATGTCGAGCTCACCGGGACCGCCGTGGTTGCCGAGAAACATATTCTCGCGGCTCTCCGGCGGGTCGCCGAACATCACGCCGGGGGCCGCGATCAGCACCAGGTCGCCCACTCTCGGGTGTCCGAGACGCCACGTGGGATGGGCCACGGCGAGGACGCTGCCGTCCTTCGCATCGGCGGAAACCGGCTGGCGGTAGAGCGCCTCGGTGACGCCCGGGATGCGAAGGGCCAGCCGGCGCGCGGCGGCGAGCCGCGCGCCGGCTGCGGCCCCGGCATCCGGCAGCACACCCGCGGCCGGCCCGTCAAGGTAGACGTGGTCGACACCGCCATCGCTCACCGCGCGCAGGCCGTCGAGCCGGGCGCGCGCCAGCTCCTCCCCGAACGAGATGTAGCGCTGCGTGCGACCCGGCGGCGGGCGCACCTCGGTGAAGCCATGATCGCTCGTCACCACGACGACGGCCCGCTCCCACAGGCCGAGCCGCTGCAGTGTCTCCACCAGCCGCGCCACCTGCGCGTCCGCCACATCGAGGGCGCGTGTCGCCTCCGGGCTCGCCGGGCCGTGCAGATGACAGGCGGCGTCCAGCCCGGACAGGTTCGTGAACAGGAGGTCCGGCTCGGGCTCCAGGGCTCCCAGCGCCGCACCCATGACCGTCTCGTCGTCTGCGCGCGACGGCCCCATTGCCAGCGGACCGATTCCCATGCCCCCCGGCGCCCACAGCGCATCGGGAGAGAGCTGCCGCCCCTCGACACCCTCGAAGAGGCTCCCGAGCTTGGCCTTCCCCAGCACCGCGACCGTCTGCAATTCGGCGTGCTCGCTCTCGATGACCGTGAACAGCGTTTGCACCTCGATCGCCGTCGCCGACTCGAGCGAGGCGGCCGCGGTGCCCAGCCTGCGATCCCAGTACTTGTTGCCGGTGATGCCGTGCGCGGCCGGATAGGTAGCGGTCAGCAGGGAGACGTGGCTGGGATTGGTCCGCGCCGGCATGACCGCAGTCGCCTCAGGGTAGGTCACCGGACAGGCACCTGAGGCCCGGAGCGCCGCGAGGCGCCCCATCCGCGGCAGCCACGCCGCATCGAGCCCGTCGACGATGACGAGATAGACGTGCGGGCGATGGGAATCGCCGTCCGCGGGAGCTTCGGTGACGCTCACCGCCGCGCCCACACCGGCGCCCGCGGAAGCACCGACAGCGAGACTCGGACAGGCTCCCAGCAAGCAGGAGCCGAGCATGATCACCCTCGCGCCCGTCACAGCACCACCCTCTCGCCGCGCCCGGATGAAGTATCAGCGCCCCTCGATGATCGCTAGCCCCGCCGGCTCGAGTGAGCTAGTGTTCCCGACCCGAGCTTCGCTTGGAACTCAGGAGGCCGTGTGGCCTTGCGCGTCCGCCGCGGCCGCCAGCCGCTTCTGATCGTCGCCCCGCACGGGGGCCGCCGCCACCCCGGTCGTCGACCGTGGACCTCCGGCGCGCTGCGCGTCAACGACCTGCACACGGCGGATCTCGCGTGGGACCTTGCCGAGCAACTCGACGCCGATGCGCTCGTCAATGACGAGGTGGATCGGAACGACCTGGATCTGAACCGGATCACGCAGATCCGCGCCCGAGCCCCCTGGTTTCTCGACGAGCTCGCCGAGCATCTGGAGTCGGTGCGACAGCGGCAGGGGGCCGCGGTCCTCTTCGTGCATGGCTGGAATGTGGGCAATCCCATCTGCGACGTCGGCCTCGGCGTGCCGCTCGACCGCCCCGGCCGGGAGGCGGACGAGCCAGATCCCCCGGTTCCGCCAGGTCCGCAACCGCCCCTCAGCATCGATGCCGCGTTTTTGAGCGAGCGCATCGCCCCCCTGCGTCGGGCCTGTGCCGAGCGCGGCATCGCCACCGGACTCGGGTGGCGATACCCCGCCAGCAGCCCAACCAATCTCCTGCAGCTGTTCACGCGCCGCTATCACGACGATCCGGACGCGCGACTCAGCCGCCTCGCCCGCCTGGGACAAGGCATCAATGCCGTCCAGCTCGAGCTGGGCATACCGCTCCGCTTCCCGGGCGCGTGGCGAACCCGCTTCGTCGACGCCTGCGTCGAGACGTTCACCGCCTCGCCGTCGCCGGCGGCCCCGGCGCCGCCCGGCCCCTCGGCTCTCCACGCCGCGGGCCCCGCGACAATCGCAGGCGCAGGCGACCTCCCGCGTCGCGTGGCGATGCAGTTCCATCGCCCGGATGGCGCCATCGCGGGTCTCATCGCCTGCGATCTGGACGCCAAAGGCGCCTCGGGGCGGCTGCTTCTGTTGCCGGCCGCCGGCGGTCTCTACCTGTACACCGGCGAGGCGCCGGCCGGTGCCGGTCTTCGGATCGGGCCACTCGCCATGGACTCGGAGACGCCGGACAGCGTGACGCTTCGCTTCGCGGGCCCGCTGCTGCGCTTTGACGACACCACCCCGTTCCTCGACCTGGAGGTCGGTCTGGCCGCGGCTCGACTTTGCGAGGTCTCGATCGAGCTCCGCTTCCTGCGAGCGGCTGCGGACGGAACGGCGGACGCGCGGGCGCCGGGAGCGGAGGTCTGGCCCTTTCATCGCTCCGCGACCGGCTTCGGTCGGGTGACGGGTTCGGTCACCGGGATCGAAGAGCCATGCGAGCGCGGCGCCGAGCATGGCAGGCGCGCCCGCCGCTCCGGCGACGGGGCAACCTGCGACCTGTCCGGTCACGCCTTTCTCGACTGCGAGGACTCGGCTCGCGGGATGTTCGCGCTCGCGGCATCGATTCCCGCGGCGCCGTCCGGTGCGCTCCGCATCCTCGTCCCGCGGCGGGGCCAGCCCGTGGCCTACCGCTACCGCGCCGATGGCCGCGACCAGCTCAGCGTGGAGAGCGTGTGCTACGAAGAGCGCAGGTCGGCCGATGTGGCCGCACCCTTCCGCGTCATACTGCGCGATTCGAGCGGCCGAACGCTCGAGGTTCGCGGCACGCCCGGGGCCTCGATCCCCGTCGTTCGCCAGCTGCCGCGCGGACGCACGGCACGCTACGACCTGGCGTTCTGCCGCTATCGCGAGGACGGCGCCGACGCCGGCTCGGGATGGACGGAAACCTCGATCGGGCCGGACGGCTCCTGAGCCCCGCCTGCGGGGAGCCGCAGGCGCCGCCTATCGCGAACGTGCGCGAATCAGCTGGCGGCGAACGTGATCGCCGTGCTCACCGTCCCGCCCGCGGGCACGCTGACCTTCGCGGTCTTGCGACCGAGGGTCTCCTGCCAGACTTCGAGATCGTAGTCCCCCGGCGGCACGTTCGCCAAGGTGAAGCTACCGCTCGCATCGGTGACCGCGTAGTAGGGGTGGTCCTGCACGACGATCCACGCCTTCATCCACGAATGCGCGTCGCACTCGACGCGGATCGGAAACTCCGGCTTGTCGAACTGCAGGTCGATCTGCTTCTTGAAGCCGGGCTGCGCCTTGTTGACCGGCGGATTCGCCTCTCCGTAGGTGTGAACATTGTGGAGGATGCCGTCCGAGTTGGTCACGCTCAGCGCCGTGCCCGCGGGAAGCATGACGACGTGCGGCCGGAACTGGCAGACCTTCTGATCGAGGGTGGGCTTTGCAGCCGGTGGCTGCAGCGCCGCCCCCTTGGTGATCCCCGAGAGGCGGACCACGGCGTTGGCGATCCCGCCGCCGGCTCCGACGACGAGCGTTTCACTCACCTTGACCCCCTCGGTGCCGCACACGTTGGCGTCCTTGGTCACCTCGAGCTTCTGCGGGGCCGGCGGCGTCCCCTGGAACGTGACCGTTCCCTTGATCGTGCCGCCGTTGGCGACGGTGGTCGCCTCGTACGCCCAGACCCCGGACGCCGCGAGAAACCCCAGCCATGCCATCGAACTCGCTACCGCCACTGCTCGCCTCATGTCGTGCTCTCCTTTCGCTGTCGTTGCGTTGTGTTTCCCATCAGCGTGCCTCTATCGGGTGTGGACCAGAGCTCGCGTCCGACTCGTCATCGACCGCCCCCACGCAGCGTGCTCGGCGCCGCTACGAGCCCAGGGTCAGGATGTAGTCCCGCAATGCGCGGATCTGATCTTCATCCTTGCCCCCCAGAATGTCCGGGGGTCCGTCTGGGTAGAAGCTCGGCATCTTCGTGCCGGGCATCACCTGCTGCGGATCCCGGATCCACTTGCTCAGCCAGTCGGGGTTGAGCCGTTCGTGCGCCATCGCGAGGTCCGGCGCCCATCCCTCCGGCGGGCCCTCGGGCTTCCGGCCTCCTTGCTGGTGGCACGAGAAGCAATTGAAATATGCCTCGGACATCAGAACCCGTCCGGCGTCGATGTTCTCTTGGGGGAACGCATGCGGGTCCACGTGTACATACGGGACCTCGACGTCGTCGAGCGCCCCGAAGTAGGACACGATGCGGTTGGCTTCCTCGGGGTTGAGACCGAAGGTCGGCATCCGGATCGCCAGCCACGGGCGGATGGGCACGGGCGCCTTCAGGAAGCGGAATAGCCACGGCGCCTGCACCTTGTCACCTTCGCCATGCAGGTTGGGGGGCGCGAACGCCTCCCGCCCCTCGTAGAGACGGGAGACGTCGCCCTTCTTGCCCTCGATGGTGTGGCAGCCCGTGCAATTGTACCGAGCCACGAGCCGCTGGCCGGAGACGAGGCGCTCGGAGCGGCCGCCGTCGGAAACGCGATACTGATGTGGCACCTTGGCGTCGCTTCGCGAGGCAAGGAACGTCCGCAGCGCGGCGATGTCCTCCTCCTGCAATTCGAAGTCGGGCATCAGCTGCTCGATCCATTTCGTCTCGTAGATCCTGGGATCCTTGAGCTTGTGGTAGGTCCAGTCGCCCCAGGTCTCCGGAATCTCGGTCTGGTCGCCGAAGAACAGCTCCTCCAGCACCTTCCCACCAAACGCGGACAGCTCGACCCCGATGCGGGATTCGTTCTCCATTCCCGGAATGTTGTGACAGCCGAAGCAGCCGTACTTGCGCACCAGCTTCTCGCCCTTTTCGGCCTGCTCCGGGGCGGCGAGACGCCGCTGGAGATCTCCGGCGCCAGGCGCCGCAGCGCCCAGGGTCATCAGGTAGGCCACGAGCGCTCGAGCTTCCGCGTCCGAGAGCCGGAGGCTCGGCATCTTGGCCTCGGGCGAGTAGCCGCGCGGGTCGCGCAGCCAGTGATACGCCCATTGTTGGCCGACCTTGTCGGCGATCGTACTCAGATTGGGCGCGATGTCCTTGTCCGCGCCGAGCTGGCCCGCCACATCACCCGGGGTGAAGCCATGGCAGGCACGACATCCGAGGCTGTCAGCGAGCTCCTTGCCGCGCCCGACCGCGGCCTCGCTCTCGTCGAGCCCCTCGGGAGCCGGATGCGCCGCGAGCCAGGTTCCCGACTCTTCGGCAGACGCGCTCAGTAAGTACGCCGTGACGGCGATCGCCTCCTCTTCCGTGAACATGAACGTCGGCATGCGGGTTCGCGGCCGCAGCGCGTGCGGGTTCTGGACCCAGCGCACGAGCCATGGACCGCCGACCTTGGCGGCGATCCGCCGCAACGACGGTCCCACCTTGGCGAGATCCTCGTAGCCCTCCGTGAGGTGACAGCCATGACATCCGAGATCTTCGAAGAGCCGCTGCCCCCGGGCGATGATCTCGGCGCCCGGCAGTCCCTGCACGTTCGTGTGACAGCCGAGGCAGCTCGCCTGCACCTTGTCGCCCCGCATGAGCGGGTGCTCCCAAAACGCCACCTCGCCGTGCGCCATCTCGGGCGAGTTGACCGCCGCCCCTTGCCCGCCGTGACACGGGGTGCAGCCGAACCTATCGGATGGGTGCTTGCCGAGGATCACCTCGCGATCGGGATGGGTCTTCAACGGGTTCTCGGCGTTCTCGTAGCCCTTCTTGTTGATGGCGACGTGGCAGGACTCGCACCGATCGACCCGGGCGACCGGCGTGTCGAACTTCGACCGGTCGAACTCGTTGAGCACGATCTGCTTGATGTTGGGCACCACCGGGGTTCGCACGGACACGTGCCCCACCACCGGCAGGTCCAGGCTGACGTTGAGGGCCGTGATGCCATCCAGGCGCTGGTAGAGCCCGTCCACGTCGGCGCGGCGGGCGGCGATCTCGTCCTCGATGCGCTTCACCTCGGCGCCGAGCTCGGCGAGCTCCTGCTCGAGACGCGCGACCTCCGCCTGCGCCGCCGCGTACGTCTCCTCGGCCCGCTGCTTGTGCTTGTTGAGCTCGTCCACCCGCTGCTTCTCCACGTCGGTGGAGTGGCGTGCGTGCAGGGCGTGGTCGTACTCGTAGCGCGCTTCCTCGATCTCGCTCTTCACGAAGCGCAGCTCCTGGTCGACCTCGATCACCCGCACCTTGGCCGCAGACAGGACGCGGTCGAGCTCCCGCTGCCTGTCACCCTTGCCGTTGCCGAGCGACGCACGGGCGGCCGCGAGGTCCGTCAGGAGCTTCTGATAGCCGGCGTCTGCGGCCAGCGCGCGCTCCGCGTCGTCGATCCCCTGCTCGATCCCACCGATCTCCCGCGCGCTCAGCTCCGCCTGGTATTTCTTCCACGGCCGCCGCAGGAAAAGGTCGTCCACCACCGCCCACAGCGCGCAGGCGACGAGCGCCCCGGCGCAGAGAGCAAAGGTGCCGGCGTAGGATCGCCGTTCCTCGGGTGAGCTCGGCAAATTGGCCATCACGCCCTACGTTCCAGCAGGCGACCCAGGTAGAAGATGGCGAGCCCCGCGATCGTCAGCTCGAGCTCGCGCCAGAGCCCCTGCTCCGCGGACTCCGCTGTCATTCCGAGAAACAACCCGACGCCCACGTCAACAACCCCGATGGCCTGGAGTGCTTTTGCGACGAAGAACACCGTGAGCGCCGCAGTCGAGTGGCGGGACCAGACGGCGTGCGACGATCCCACCCTCAGATGTTGATGCTGAAGAGCGGCGTCTCGATGACCCAGATGTACTTCACCGCCGCTAGGTGGCGAAGCAGCATCTTGATGACGACGGCCCACATGTTGAGAAACAGGAATGCCGTGATCCCAAAACGCGCCCATCCCCACCGTGCCATGAACTCCCTGAACTCCTCGCCCTTGATCCGCTTGATCCACCAGTAGAACAGCCACGTGCCCGCGACGAAGAAGCCGATGGTGAGCGTCGCGCCCACGGCGAAGGAGCAGCCGTAGCTCCGGCACCCCAGCAGATACGGCAGATCGACGTTGGTCATGGCTTCGATCAGGTGCGGATCCCAGCGCTCCCACACCCAGAACCAGTTCCATCCCGGGCCGCGCAGGAACGTGCCGATGATGATCAGCGACACCCACAAGATGTGGAAGCCGAGGAAGAACGTCAGGAGCTCGTACTTCCGGGGCTCGAAGCAATAGTAGCCGTTGCCCATCGGGTTGATGTCGATGTACGGAATCACCATGAGGCCCACGATGATGAGGCTCGGCAGCACGACGCCGGCATGCCACGGATCGAAGAAGACGAGCATCTCCTGCAGGCCCAGGAAGTACCAGGGAGCCTTGGAGGGATTCGGGGTGCGGCTCGGATCGGCCGGCTCCTCGAGCGGCGCATCGACGGCCAGGGACCAGACGAGCAGCAGCAGCGTCGTGAGGATGGCACACAGGAACTCCGCCCGGACCAGGTGTGGCCAGGTATGCACCTTGTCGTCGGCCGGCGTCGTTGCCTTCGTCGTGGCCATGGGCGAATCCGCCTCGCGCGGCTAACCGCTAGCCTCGGGCCCGCCGTCCCGGGGCAGTGCAAGCCAGTAGAGCCCCTCCAGAATCAGGACGAAGAGAAACGGCAGGACCAGAACCCGGCCGCCGCGGAAGAGCGTCGAGGCGACGAAGAACACCGCGGACCACATCACCGTCCGTCCGAAGCCGCGCAACCGCGTGTGCGCGACGAGCCCGCCGGCGAGGAGCAGCAGGAGCAGAATCCAGCTCACGGCACCTCACCTCGCCCGCCCCGATCCCGCGCTCACAGGGGCGGTCCCGAGAAGCCGTCGCGGCGAATACGCCAGAAGTGCACCGCCATGAAGAGGCTCGCCACCAGGGGAATGAAGATGCAGTGCAAGATGTAGAACCGGAGCAGCGTGTGCGGACCGATCTCGCCGCCGCCGAACAGGAAGGCGCGCGCATCGTAGATGGCATTGACACCCATCAGCTCTCGGCCTGGCCCCTCGTGCCCGAGGAGCGGCGTTGCCCGCGCCATGTTCGACCCGACGGTGACCGCCCAGATCGACAGCTGATCCCACGGCAACAGATAGCCCGTGAAGGACAGCAGCAGGGTCAACACGAGCAAAATCACGCCGACGACCCAGTTGAACTCCCGCGGCGGCTTGTAGGAACCGGTGAGAAACACGCGGAACATGTGCAGCCAAACCGCGATCACCATGCCGTGCGCCGCCCAGCGGTGCATGTTGCGCATGAGCATCCCGAAGGGCATGTCGAACTCGAGGTACTTCATGTCGGCGTAGGCGTACTCGGCGGTCGGGCGGTAGTAGAACATGAGGTAGACGCCGGTCACGACCGTCACCAGGAACATCAGGAAGGTGATGCCGCCCATGCACCAGGTGAACTTCAGCCGCACCGCATGGCGGCGGACCTTCGACGGATGCAGATGCAGCCAGATGTTGCCCGAAACCATGAGAATGCGGTTCCGGGCCGTGTCGTCGTATCCATGCCGGAAGATCGACTGCCAGGCTTGCGACTCGACGATCTGCCGTTTGATCCCGTCCCAATCGATGCGCATGGACACTCACGCCTTGAGCTTGAGGAAGGCCCCCGGCTCGTCCCACTGGCCCTTCTCGGCAAGAAACACGACCCCTTTGTCGACCACCAGCTGACCGTCCTCGGACAGCGTGATCTTCAACCGCTCGAGGGGGCGTGGTGCCGGACCTTCGAAATTGATCCCGGTTCGATAGAACCCACTCCCGTGGCACGGACACTTGAACTTGTCCTCGGCCGCGAGCCAGCGTGGCGTGCAGCCCAGATGAGTACACTTGGCGAAGAGCGCGTAGAAGCCCTCGCTGCCGCGCACGATCCAGACACGGAACTCTCTCTTGAATTTCTCGCTTACTTCGCCGATGGCGTAGTCCTCTGGTCGTCCGGCCTTGAATGACGAGGGGGGTTGGAACAGAACCCGCGGGAACGCCGACCGCATTCCCGCCAGCAGGGTCACCATCGAAAAGGCGCCGAAAAGTCCCCAACCGAACCGCCCGACGACATCGCGCCGCGACCAGAGGCCCGCGGATTCCGCACCCTCGCCCGCGAGCGCGCGTCGCAGCCGCTCGCGCTCCTCGTGCAGGCGCTTCGCCTCGGCGATCTGCTCGTCGACGTTTACCTTCGCCGCCTGTGCCATGATTCCGGTTGGCGTTCCCCCGGTCCGCTCACACGCCCCGCGGTCCGCCGCTCAGCGAAACCGCACGGCTGCCACCAAGCCCCACACGAGCATCGCCGCGGCGAACAATAGAATGAGAAGACCAACTGGTGGGAAGAGAAACACGAGCACGACACCGACTAGCAACAGCGGCAGACCGATGCCTAGCGGGTTGAACGCCGGCGTTGCCGTCGTTCCCGGGGGCCCCGGCGGACTCTCCGCATCCCCGACTCGCTCGCGCAACACCCCGATCGCCAGATCGCGAAGGTCCCTCCGCTCGTCCGACCCGGCGCGATCGATGAGACTGGCGATCTCCGCGGCGAGTTTCTCGACGCGCTCCTCTACGCCGCGGCCCTCCCGCTCCCTGTGCTCGTCTCCTCCCAAGTGCGGGAACCCTTAATATGCACGTGCTGGGTTGTCAAACACACGGGGATGTCCGGGGCACACCGGCGGCACATCGCATTCGCCGCCATGTACGCGCTACCCGTCGGCGGGAGTCTCGGCTCCCCCCGGCGGTGTCTCTCAAGGAAGGCTCGCCGCGAAACGAACCTCGACCGGCGCGCCCTGGCGCCCGAGACCGAGCTCGACGGAGCTCCCGTCGTCGAGCCCGCGCGCGCGTGTGAGCAGATCTGCGACGGACTCGACGACGTCGCCATTGAGCCGCGTGATGACGTCCCCACGTTTCACGCCGTCGGCGGCCGCGCCGGGTGCGACATCGGACACGAGGATCCCGCGCACGTCACCCGAGGCGAAGAACTCGGCGAGGTGCTCGGTCACGTCCTGGAGCGTGAGGCCCCAGAGATGTGTGACGCTCGCGGTCGGCTCCTCGAGGGCGGGCACGCTGATGGCGGCATCCCCGGCCATCAACGCTCCGTTGACGAAGATCGGGCTTTCCAGCCGCAGCGCCAGCGCAATGGCGTCGCTGGGGCGGCTGTCGACGCGCACCGCGTTTCCGTGCGCGCGAAGATGGATGGTGGCGTAGTACGTGCTGTCCCGAAGATCCTCGATGACGACGCGCTCTACCTCGCCCTTCAGCTCCTCGATCACGGTTTTGAGAAGATCGTGCGTGAGAGGTCGGGGACCGGAGATGCCCTCCATCTCCATGGCAATCGCCTGGGCCTCGTTAGTGCCCACCCAGATCGGCAGCACCTTGCCCCCCTCCGCGCTCTCCAGCAGAACGACGGGCGCGTTGGAGCTATGATCGAAGGCGACGGTCCGCACCTGCACGCGAACGTCGTCGGAGGCGACCGCGGCGCGCGGCGGGCTCCCCGGGGTGAGAGCCCAGGCGAGCGCGCCGAGCGCCATCGCGCCCCACAATCCGACGAGCAACGGATGTCCGACGTTCTGCGAGCGCGCTGTCCGCATGCACGACGGCCCTGATGGAGTCGACCCGAAAGACACCGGCATTCTAGCGCATCACCGGGCCTGATCAAGACAAAGTTTCAAGGCAGAACCTCGAGACCCGGGCGATGGCGCGCCGTGCCATCGGCCCACCAACCACCTTGCACTCTCAAGCGCTTTTTCTTACGGTGCGCCCGATGGCGGTCCAGCGGTGGCACATCGCCGTGCTGAATGGAGCGCTGATCGTCGCCGCCGCTTACCTCGCCGGGCGCGCGGCCAGTGTCGCCCTGACGGCGGTCTGGACACCCCCCGAGAGCGCCGCCGTCCCCACCCGCCCGGCTCCCGCGAGCCCCGGTACCGCACTCGACCGGGGGCGCGCCGCCTACGACGTGATCGTGACCCGCGATCTCCTCCGCACGGCGTCATCGCACCCCGACGCCGCAAGCCACCTTCGCCTGGTCGGGGTGGCGGCCCACCTGCCGGCGCGCTTCGCCGTCATCGAGGACGTGCGGCGCGGCGTGCAGCATCTCTACCGTGTCGGCGACCAGGTCGCCGGTGACGACGTCGGCTCGCTCACCGTGGCCCGCATCGAGCCCGACCGCGTCGTGCTCGAGTCCAACGCCGGCGCTCACGTCCTGGCGCGCGCGGCGCGCCCGGTCGAGCGAGGTAGGCAGCCCACGGGGGCCGATACCGTCCCAGCTGCAGCCCTCGCTGCCCAGCGCCCCGCCACCGGGGGGCGCGCCCTCGTCCGCCGCGGCCGGGACGACGAGTACCTCCTCGATCGTCGCGCCCTCGAGGCGACCGTCGGCGACTTCGACCGGGTCGCGTCGCAGATTCGCGTGATCCCGAACGTCGTGGGCGGCAAGGCCGTGGGCTATCGCGTCTTCGGTATCGACGGCGCGAGCATCTTCTCGCACCTCGGCTTGCGCAATGGCGATGTACTCAGGAGCGTCAACACCGTCGCGTTGACCGATCCGGCCACGGCGCGCGGCCTGCTGCGCGACCTGCATCGAGAGCGGCGCGTCACGCTCGACATCTATCGCCGCGAGCGGCCGCACACCCTCACCTATGAGATCCGGTGACCGCATGGTTCGCCCTCCGGTGCGGCGCGCGCCCGACGCGTTCGGCCTGCGGGGGCCCCTCGCCGTTGCCGTGCTGCTCGCCGCCGTAGGCGCACCTGCAACGCAGGAAAGCATGCGCCCCGGAGCTCGAGATGCGGCGGCCGCGCCAGAGGGCGTCGAGTCCCGGCGCCCGACCCCCGGCACCGTCACCATGGATTTTCAGGACGTCGAGATCGGCGTGCTCGCCAAGTTCATCAGCGAGGTCACGGGGCGCAATTTCATCGTCGACGACCGGGTGTCGGGAACGGTGACCATCATTGCGCCGGAGAAGATCACGCCGGAGGAGGCCTACGCGGTGTTCCAGTCGGTCCTCCAGGTCAAGGGCTTCACTACCCTCGCGGCGGGGCGGGCGACGAAGATCGTTCCCGCCAAGGATGCCAAGGAAGCCACCGTGCGCACGATCACCGGCCCGGCACCCGACGCGCCCGAAGCGTCCGCCGACGAGTTCGTCACCCGGCTCACACATGTCCGCAACGTCGACGCCGCCGCGGTCGCCCAGGTGCTCGAGCCGCTGGTGTCCCGCGACGGCCTCGTGCGCGCCTATCCGCCGGCAAACATGCTGGTGCTGGTGGACACGGCGGCCAACGTCGAGCGCCTGCTCACCGTCGTCGGCAGTCTCGACGTCGACGGCACGCGCGAGCAGCTCGCGGTCGTCCGTCTCGAGCACGCCGCAGCCAGCGAGCTCGCGCCGACCGTGAGCATGCTCGTGTCGCAGGCGGCGACCGGCCCCGATCAGTCGGCTGCGCCGCGGCCGACCGTCGTCGCCGACCAGCGGACGAATTCCCTCGTCGTCCGGGCGCACCCGACGCAAGTGACGCAGATCAGAAGCCTCGTCGCCGATCTCGATGCGCCCGCCGCCGGGGCGTACGCGACCATGCACGTCTACCCGCTCAAGTACGCCGATGCAGAGGTGATGGTGGAGGTGCTGGCAGCCTTCATGGGCCAGCAGCCGAGTCCCGGCCGCGCGGGAGCCCAGGTCGCCATCGGCCCCCGCGGCGGCAGCGTCCGCTTCCCGACGGTTCAGCCCGGGCCGAGCATGGCCCCGGGAGCCGAGCGGGCGGCGGCCGAGCCCGAGGATCCCCTCGCCGTGCCGGCCGAGCTCGCCGGCGACGTGCGTGTCTCGGGGGATCCCGCAACCAACACGCTGCTCATCAGCGCCGCCCCGCAGGACTTTGCCGCGCTCAGGACCGTCATCGAGCAGCTCGACGTGGCCCGCCCGCAGGTCTACGTCGAGGCCATCATCCTGGAGGTCACCGTCGATCGCGCGCAGGCGATGGGATTCGACTTCCGCGGCACGGCCGCGCTCGGTGGCGCCACCGGCCTCGCGGCCCTCAACCTCCGTGACCTGGGCGCGGCAGTCACCGATCCGTCCTCGCTGTCGGGCCTCATCCTCGCCGCCGCCAGCAACGACACCGTGCGCCTGCCCGACGGTACCGAGGTACCCGCCCAGGTGGCGCTATTCACGGCACTCGAGCAGGACGACGACATCAACATCCTCTCGGCGCCCAACATCCTCACCACCGACAATCAAGAGGCCGAGATCGTGGTCGGCCAGAACGTCCCGTTCATCACCAGCCGCGCCACGGATCAGGCAAATCTCGACAATCTCTTCGCCACCGTCGAGCGCCGCGACGTCGGCATCACATTGCGCCTCACGCCACAGATCACCGAGGGAGACACCGTGCACCTCATCATCTACGAAGAGGTCTCGGCCCTCGAGCCGCTGCGCGACGCGGATGACGCGGAAGTGGCGGCGCTGGTCGGCCCGGTGACGCGCGTGCGATCAGCCAGCACCAGCATCCTCGCCGGAGACGGGCAGACGGTGGCCATCGGTGGACTCCTGTCCGAGACCACACAGCGCATGGAGCGCGGCGTTCCCTACCTGAGCAAGATTCCCTTCCTGGGCCAGCTCCTGCGCCGCACCGACACGGCCAAGATCAAGACCAACCTGCTGATCTTCCTCACCCCCCACATTCTGCGCACGCATCGGGACCTACAGGCGGAATCGGTGCGGCGCCGGGGCCGCCTGGCGGCGGCGCTGCCACCGGGCTCGCTCTCCGAGCTCGGCAAGCGGCGCCTCGCGGAGATCACGCGACCAGAGGACGAGCCAGACGACGCGGTGTCCGATGACGAAGCGGGGGTCTCGCCCAACGTGGATCGCGGCTCCCGGGACGCGCACGCGCCTGCCCACTGGGAAGTGCAAGCGGCGGCCAGCCAGGATCGGGGCCGCGCCGAGGCGATCGTCCGCGACCTCGCCGCCAAGGGCTATCGCGCGTTCATATTGCCGAGCGCCGCGCCCGCGAGCGGCTGGTACCGCATTCGCATCGGCGGGCTCGACAGTCGCGCCGAGGCCGACGCGCTGGCGCGCGACCTGCTCGCGCAAGGAATCGCCGGCGCGTTCGTTCCGCCGCAATGAAGACGGCGGCGCCTGCGATGGTTCCGAGTCTCGAGGAGCGCGTTCTCGCTCGAGTGGGCGTCACCGCCGAGACTGTCGAGCGCGTTCTCGCCCGCCGCCGAGCCACCGGTCGCGCCGTGCCGGATCTGCTCGCCGACGGCGGTCTCCTGGAGCCCGGTGCCTGGCCGCGCGCCATCGCCGCGGAGATCGGCCTGCCGTTCCAGCCTCAGCTCGCCGAGACGGCCGTGGATCCCTCCCTCGTCGAGGGACTGCCGATGGGCTTCGCCATGCGCCACGCCATCGCGCCCCTCGCGATCGCGGACGATCATGTCGAGGTCGCCGTCGCCGATCTCACCGGCCCCGAGGCCCTGGCCATACTCGGGGACCTGGCGCTTCTCTATGCCCGCCAGGTCCGTCCGCTGCTGGCGCCGGCGCCCGCCATTCGCCAGGCGCTCGCGCGCGCCTACGACGCGGCTGCCGAGCCCGCGGTCCACGTGCTCGAGGGCATCACGCGGGCGCCGCTCGAGCGGTTGGCCGAAGCGATCGCCGAGCCGCGGGATCTTCTCGACGCCGGCCGCGAGGCTCCCCTGGTACGGCTGGTCAATGCGCTTTTCGCCGACGCGATCGCCGCGCGGGCGAGCGACATACACGTCGAGCCTTCCGATCGCGGCGTCAGCGTGCGGTTTCGCATCGACGGCATGCTCCACGATGTGCTGAGCCCGCCGCAGCACCTCCACCCAGCCCTGCTCTCGCGGCTCAAGGTGATGTCGGGCCTCGACATCGCCGAGCGGCGCCTGCCCCAGGACGGCCGACTTCGCCTGCGGGTCGGTGGCCGCGACGTCGACGTACGCGTCTCGATCGTGCCGACGATCTTCGGGGAGCGCGCCGCGCTGCGCCTGCTGGATCGCTCGGCGCGCCAGCTCACCCTCGATCAGCTGGGCCTCGAGCCTGCCACGCGCGCCCGGTTCGAGCGGCTCCTCGGGAGAAACCACGGAGTCGTCCTCGTCACCGGCCCGACTGGCAGCGGCAAGACCACCACGCTCTACGCCGCTCTCACGCACATCACGTCGCAGAACCGCGCCGGCAAGAACCTGATCACGATCGAGGACCCGGTCGAGTACCAGCCCGCCGGCATCGGCCAGATCCAGGTGAATCCGAAGATCGATCTGACGTTCGCCCAGGGGCTCCGGTCGATACTGCGCCAGGACCCAGACGTGATCATGGTCGGGGAGATTCGTGACCGCGAGACCGCCGAGATCGCCATTCATGCCGCACTCACCGGGCATCTCGTGCTCTCCACGCTGCACACGACGGACTCCGTCGGCGCGCTCACAAGGCTCGCGGACATGGGCATCGAGCCCTTCCTCGTCTCCTCGGCCGTGGTCGCCGTCGTCGGCCAGCGTCTCATCCGCCGGCTGTGCAGCGAGTGCCGCTCGCCGGAATCGCCCGCGCCGGAGCGTCTGGCCGAGATCGGGCTCGCAGCCGCCGATGCGTCGGACATGCGAACGCTGTGGACAACCGGGGCCGGCTGCCGGCATTGTCGGTCGATGGGGTACCGCGGCCGCGCAGGGATCTTCGAGCTGCTGGCGCTCGACGACGAGCTCCGCCGCCTCGTCATGGCGCGGGCCGATGCCACCTCGCTGCGCAGCCACGCGCTTCGCGCCGGCCTGTCGACCATGCGGGAGGATGGGCTCGCCAAGATCGCCGCCGGCGTGACGACTATCGACGAGCTGCTGCGGGTCACGCGCGACGACATCTAGGAACCGCACATGTATCCGCTGCGGCGTGTGATCTGCGGTATCGACCTCGGCGGACCCGTGCTGCGCCTCGCGGTCGCCGAGCGGCGTCGAGATCGAGTGGTCGTCCGCTCCCTCACCAGTCGCGCTCGGGACCCAGAGCGGCCCCTCGCCGCACAGGTGGCGGACGCGCTACGAGCGTGCGTCCAACCTGCGCACGAGGTTCACCTGGCCGTCGCCGGCGAATGGGCAACCTATCGCACGCTCACGTTCCCGTTCTCCGGCGGTCGAGCGCTCGACGCCGCGGTGCCGCCCGCGCTCACGGCATTGCTGCCCTTCACTCCCGGCGACGGGGTCGTCGCCTACGAAGCGATCGGGAGAGAAGAAGGCGGAGGCACGGCCGTGTGCGCCGCCTTCGGCCGTCGGCAGGAGATCGCCGGCTTGATCGACGATCTCGCCGCCGCGGGGTGTGCCGTCGACTCCGTCCTCCCTGCACCGCTGCCGGGGCTGCGCGTCGTAGCGGATCTGCTTCGGGAGGAGCCGGAGGCGATCTTTCTCGACACCGCCCCGGTCGCGCCAACGCTCGCCCTGCTGCGCGCGGGATCTCCCTATCTGCTTCGCGTGCTACGTCCCCCGGCGGTACCCGAGCGCAACCTCGATGCGCGCATCATCGTGGACGAGCTGCGCTGGACCCTCGCGGCCGCCGCCCGCTCATCCCGTCCGTCCATCGTGATCGGCGGGCGCGCGGACGTGGTCGATGCCATCGTCCCCCTGCTGAGCTTGCAATTGCACCTCCCGGTTCGCCGCCTCGAGGATCTTCCCATCACTGGAGTGCCGCACGATCTCAGAGCCTCCCAGGGCCAGTACGCAACCGCGCTCGGCCTCGCCCTGGGAGCGCGTCGCACCCGGCCGACGGGTCATGGGTTCGAGGTGGCGGGATCGTCACCGCGGGCGTCCGAGGCTCGCGCTCTTCGTCAGGAGGTTCGGCGCACCCGCGCCGTCGCCGCAGCCATCCTCGCGCTCCTCACGCTCCACGCCGGGCTCGATTGGACCGCGGCCCGGCGGCGGCTCGAGCGCGCCGAACGGATGCTGCGCTCGGGCCTCGCCGCCGTCTCCCGCCCCGACGACGCCGTCGGCAGTGTCGACGAGCTGCAGCAGCGCGTCGCCCGCCTCGACGCGGGGTGCAGCGCGCCCGATGGATGCGGCGGGCCGCTCGCGCTTCTCGAACGGCTGAGTCGCGCCATCCCGGCGGGTCTCGATGTCGTCATCGAGAGCATCGAGATGGAGGGCGGCACGGCGCGCGTCGAGGGACGGGCGGCGAGCATCGCGACGGTGGATCAGCTCCGGAGCGCCCTCGCCGGGTTCGGAGACCTGGTCGCACCGTCGGCCGGCGCCGACGCCGTGCTCGATGGCACCCAGCAGCCGGTGACGAGCGGCGCCGGCAGCGTGAGCTTTCGGCTGCAGACGGACGAGGGTGCGGGTGCGCGGCCTCCGCGTAGCGGCCAGGCGGTCGACGCATGAGGCGGCGGGTGGGCGGTCAGGTGATGTCTCGCGAGGGAAGCGACATTCCGCCCTCATTCTCATCTGCGGGCGCGCGATGGCTGATCGCAGTGGCGGCGGTTGCGGTCACCTGCGGGCTACTCGGACGCGCGCGCGACTCGGCGCTCGAGCGGGCGTCGCGGCTGGAGGCCGAGGTGACGCGGCTCGACGAGCTCGCCGCGGCGTACCTCCAGCTCGCATCCCCACCCGCGGCCCCCGGCCCTCGCTCTTCGGGGTCCGGAGCCGCCGGGCCGGCGCCAATCCCGGTCCGTGCCATCGTCGAGCGCGCCACCCGCGAGGCCCTGCAGCAGGGCAAGGTGCTCTCGCTCGCGGGGGAAACCACGGAGCCGCGGAACCAGCCCGGACCGGCAACGGACGCGGCCGGCATCGCGCCCGAGGAGCGCGTCGAGCTGCGCCTCTCGGGCGCCCCGCTGGTCGACCTCGTCGACCTGCTCTACAAGCTCGAGCGCGGCCCCCAGCCCCTGCGAGTGCACCGCCTGCACGTGCGGCGGTCGGTGTCGGAACGATCCGAGGCGGCGCTCGACGTCATGGCGGTGCTCGAAGCGCCGCGGCCAGGCCGATGAGCACGCCACCGGGACAAGCACACCCCTCGCGATCCAGGCGCCGTCCGGCGTACGGGTTGGCGGTGACGGCAGCCGCCTGTGTCGCCTTTGTCATCGCGCTCGTGCGCTTCCTGCCTGTCGATCCGTTCTTGCGACCGGTCGTGGACGAGATCGCGACCCGCTCAGGCGTGGCGGCGCGCTACCGGCACAGCCACCTGGTGTGGCGCGGCATCAGTCTCACGGATCTCGAGATCGCCGCCGTCGGCGCCACCGCCGCCCCGCCCGCCCTCGTCGTGGAAACACTCGTGATGGAGCCGTCGCTGATGAGCCTTCTCCGCCGGCGTGGCGGATTTCCCTGGCGCGTGGTCGCGCAGCTCCCCGCGGGCTCGGCAACCGGGTGGGTGCACGGAGAGCCTTCTGCCTGGCGGGCGGATATCGATTGGCAGGGGATCGATCTCGCGAGACTCCCCCTGGGCGGTGGCACGGTGACTGTCGCAGGCATGAGCGATGGTCACATCGAAATCTCGGGGCCCGTACCGGAGGCTGGCGACGCGGTCGGCTCATGGAGGATCTCGGGCAACAACGTTTCGGCGACGGGGTTGCGCAGTGGTCAGCTGCTGCTGCCACAGATCGGGCTCGGGAAGGTCGAATCCAGCGGTACGTGGCAAGGCGCCCGGCTGACAATCGCGTCGCTACGCACCGACGGACCGCTCGGTTCCGCATCACTCTCGGGACGCGTCGTGCTGAGGTCGCCCATCGAGCAGAGCGCTCTGAATTTGCGTCTCACGCACTCGCCCCCAGCGGCCGGGCCCACCGACCTGTCCGGCATGGCGCGCCTGCTGCTTCCAAGCGGCGGCGCCGCCGGAGCCGGCCGCCCCCGGGCATTCCATGTCGGCGGGACACTCGGGCTACCCGCGATTCGTCCTGAGGACTAGCCCAACTTCCCCAGTTCAGAGGGGTGAATCTAGGGTTTCCGGGCACTTGGCGCATTGAGTCGGCACTACATTCGTGCGATCGGGCCTCGCAGCTTCAGGCGCTCCGGCAGGCGCAGGCC
>Ga0187892_10001626_pt1 | contig 50052 bp, 51 predicted proteins | sample MA1701073metaG_FD_139345 | JGI IMG/M metagenome (GOLD analysis project Ga0187892, IMG submission 139345) | Bio-ooze microbial communities from a basaltic lava cave in the Kipuka Kanohina Cave System on the Island of Hawaii, USA - MA170107-3 metaG ...
AATTTATTCCCCGCGGTCTTGCCGCGGGATCCTTAGCCATGGGGTTTCCAAAGGGGAGAGGCGCAGCTCTCCCCTTTGGTCGCCCCACGGGGTTCATACCCCGTGGTGGCGAAATCAAATTGATTATCTTCGACAATGCCCCTCCTTTCGCAGCCTGTTGGAAACGCGACTGCAAAATAGCATACCGTAACCCAACGCCGCCGGGCTAGGCCTGCCAAGCCGATGGCAAGGGTGGTAGGATGGTCGCCCCCTATTCGTGCCTAATCATCCGACCGCCGAACTTCTGGCCGACACATTTATGTTCCGACCAAGCGCCTCGCCGCCATGGGCTTTAAAGAAGGCCTAAGACGTACTCGCGAACGGTTCCGCGCGGGCTTCGCGCGGCTCACGCACCTGGGCGCGAGCATCGATGCTACGACCTTGGAACAGATTGAAACGCTCCTGCTCGAGGCGGATGTCGGGGTCGAAACCACCGAGCGTATCATCGTTGGCCTCGCGCTGCATGTGAAACGGCGCGAGCTTAGCCGAACGGATCGGCTGTTCCAAGCGTTACGCGCGGAGCTCCTCGAAAACTTGGCGCCCGTCTCCCGTCCGCTCATCATCCCGCCAAGCCGCCCGAGCCCCTTTGTCCTACTGATGGTGGGTGTCAACGGGACCGGCAAGACCACCACGATTGGAAAGCTGGCTCACCTCTTGCGCACTCACGGCCGCTCCGTCGCGGTCGCGGCCGCCGATACCTTTCGCGCCGCCGCGGTCGAGCAACTGACCGCCTGGGGCGAGCGCGCGGGGGTCCCGGTCACGGCGAAGGCGGGGGGGAGCGATCCGGCCGCCGTCGCCTTCGAGGCCTTTGAAAAGGCGACGGCGCGCGGCACGGAGGTTTTGATTGTTGATACCGCCGGCCGCTTGCATACGCAACAAAACCTCATGGACCAATTGAAAAAAATCCGCCGGGTGCTGGCCAAAATCGATGCCGAAGCGCCGCACGAAACCATGCTGGTGGTCGATGCGACCACCGGTCAAAACGCGCTCAATCAAGGTGCTCGGTTCCATGAGGCGGTAACCTTGAGCGGCGTTACCTTGACCAAGCTCGACGGGACGGCGCGCGGAGGGATCGTCTTTGCCTTAGCGGAACGCCTCAAGATCCCGATCCGATTTATCGGGCTGGGTGAAAAAATCGATGACCTCAAGGAATTCGATCCCGCGGAGTTCGTTGATGCCTTATTAGGTGGCCCCACGAGTGACCATTGAGTCCTCGCTGTGAGCACGCCGCTGCGGGAACCTATGGTTGAAACAGCACTCTTAGCCCAGGAGTGCTAAACTAGCCAACGTGAAACAGGGGAGAATAGCTTCGATGACCCAAGCCTTGGAATTACCGCTTACGCTGCCCACGGGCACGCTTGCGACCTACATCAATTCCGTCAATCGGATACCGATGCTGAGCGCCGCCGAGGAGCAGGAACTGGCGCTGCGATATCGCCACGAAGATGATTTAGACGCCGCCCGCCGATTGGTCATGTCGCATCTACGCTTTGTGGTGCGCGTGGCGCGCGGGTACAACGGTTACGGCTTGGCGCAGGCGGATCTGATCCAGGAAGGCAATATCGGTCTCATGAAGGCCGTCAAGCGTTTTGACCCGGCCGTCGGCGTACGGTTAGTATCCTTCGCCGTGCACTGGATCCGCGCCGAGATGCATGAGTTCATCTTGCGCAACTGGCGCATCGTCAAAGTCGCCACCACCAAGGCCCAGCGTAAGCTATTCTTCAACCTGCGCAACGCCAAGAAACGCCTCGGGTGGATGAGCCAAGAGGAAGTGCAAGACGTGGCGCGGGATCTCGGGGTGCATCCACGGACCGTCGTGGAGATGGAAGAGCGCCTCAACGCCTACGACACGTCCTATGATCACGCCAACGATGAGGATGCCGCGGCGCCCGCGAACTACCTGGAGGATCGTCGCTTTGAGCCCCAGGCGCTGGCCGAAAATGACGAGATGCATCACGATCGGGAAGAGCTCCTGAATACGGCGCTGGCTACCCTTGACCAACGCAGTCGGGACATTGTGACCCGGCGGTGGTTGCAAGAGGACAAATGCACACTCCACGATCTCGCGCGCGAGTACGCGGTCTCAGCGGAACGGATCCGGCAACTCGAGAAGTCCGCCTTTAAAAAACTGCGCTTGACGCTCGACGCCACGCCATTGCTCCCCGCGCCGAGTCAGTGATCCGCCGGGCGTTGTTGGCGCACGCGATACCAGGTCGAGGTCAATAGAGCGCTAGGAAAACCGCGAAATAGTATTCCTGTGGGGGCGCATTTAGCCGCTAAGCCGCCGCCAGCAGGAAGCGCGCATCACCCGGGGCCGGTCTAAAGGAGGGCATGGATGGTCGCCACGCGGTCGGCCAGGAGCAACAAGAAGAGCCCCGCCAGATAGGCGATCGAAAAGGTAAAGGTCTTCATTGCCCAACGGTCGGTAGGATCGTGTTGCATGCGCACAACGTGATACAGGAAGAGCGCATCGAGAACGACGGCGCCGGTAAGATAAAGCACTCCACTCATATACGTTGCGAAGGGTAGTAAGCTCACAACGGATAAAATCACGGTGTAAAGAAAGATCTGCAGGCGTGTGTAGTCGACTCCGTGGGTAATGGGCAGCATCGGGATGTCTGCGCGCGCGTAGTCATGGCGGCGGTAAATGGCCAGCGACCAGAAGTGCGGCGGTGTCCAGGCGAAGATGATAAGAAACAACAACAAGGCATGGGGATCGATGGTGCCGGTCATCGCAACCCAGCCTAGAACCGGAGGCGCCGCTCCGGCCGCCCCGCCGATGACAATGTTTTGCGGTGTCGCTCGCTTCAGGTACAGTGTGTACACCACAGCATAGCCGATCAGAGACACTGCCGTTAAGACCGCCGTCAACACGTTGACATAGGCGATCAATAACGTCATCGACGCCGCACTCATTATCGCCGCGAAGATCAGCGCGTGGGACTTGTCTACGGATCCCTGCGGCAGCGGTCTATGCTGGGTCCGGATCATCAATGCGTCGATTCGATGATCAGCCACGTGATTGATAACCGCGGCCGCGGCAGCCGCCAATGCGATTCCGGCCGTACCGCAAATCAAGGGTTGGAGCGCGAGCGATGGCGCGAGCAGCATGCCGACGATAGCCGTAAGCATGATCAATGCAACTACGCGCGGCTTACACAGATCAACATACGATCGCCACGAGGCCGTGAACTGAAGCTCTAGGGTGCCAAACATATTCCCAGGCGTGAGCGGTTCGGGTTAACCGTCAGAAGCGCTATCACTCAGTCGTAGCCCTGCTGCGACGGCAAGGATGGCCTTGAAGTCCGAACGCCGACCGGAGTCGCCGGAATCAATCCGATCACTTCGCACCGCCAATGCCTGGTTGGCTATTTGTTAGCGCGATCATCGAGCATTCTGACTTGTCGCCAGCAACGGCCAGGCAAGATCCTTGTCAGCGATTTTGGTAACCGGAATTGGCCATTTAATATCGAGCGTAGGGTCATCATAACGCAAACCATGCTGGCAAGCAGGGACATAAGAGCTACCCATCTGATAAAACACCTCAGTGTCGTCGACCAAAGTCTGAAATCCATGTGCGAACATCCCGGGGATGTATAACATGCGTCGATTTTCCGAAGTCAATTCTATATAACAGTGGCCTAGATAGGTGGAAGAGTCGGGACGCAGGTCGACGATGACATCGAAGATCGCACCCGCAGTGCAGCGGACTAGCTTCGTCTCGCTTGCGGGAGAGGCCTGATAGTGCAACCCACGTAAGGTCCCTCTTTTAAAGTTCAACGATAGATTGCATTGAGCAACGAAAACGTTTAGACCGTGGGCTTTAAATTCTTCGACGCAAAAGGTCCTCGCGAAAAGGCCCCGCGGATCGACTCTCGGTTCCGGTTCGATCAAGTATGCGCCTTTCAATGCTGTTTCGAAAAAGAGCATCCTGGTCTTGTTCTAATTCCCACAGTGTAGAGGTATTCCAACGACGTCATGAGTGCTAGCCGTGGTCATTGCTTTTCGTCAACCGGCTTGGCCCATTGAAGTAGTTAACAAAGTTCTGATTTCAGCAGTCCCGTGATCGAGGCGTCGCCACCAGCGGAATACCTGGGCTCCGACAAACCCGCCTGGAGGATTGAATAATATCGCGTAGGCTAAAGGGACTTTAGGCTGCAGCATCATTATGATCCTGAAGGGTTCACGTAGATGAGCGGGATCCGGCCGGCGATGTGACAGGTAATTTCGTACGGAATCGTCTCGCTAAGACTGGCGATATCCCAAGCCGTGATCCATTCAGCGCCGTCTTGCCCCATCAACGTGACGCTGTCACCCTCCTGTACCTCGTCATCCATCCCAACGTCCACCATGATCATATCCATACAGACCGTTCCAACAAGAGGATAGCGTCGGCCTTTGATCAGCACGTGACCCTTCCCGGTCAGTAACCGCGAGAATCCGTCCGCGTAACCGGCCAGAACCGTAGCGATCCGCGTTGTTTCTGGGACATAGTGGCGGTTATATGAAATGGAGGTGCCAGCCTCGACCGTCTTGAGGAAATTCACCGTGGACACCAGTGACATGACCGGACGTAGTCCGCGCGCATCCATACCTTCGCCCGGTGCGTAGCCATATAACATGATACCGGCGCGGACCATATCGAAGTGGGCTTCTGGAAGCGTCATGATGGCACCGCTATTGGCAAAATGACGGAGCGGAACTCTTACGCCCTCGCGATCAAGGTTCTCGAGCACAGCGTGAAAGTGGCCAAGCTGCTCGCGCGCGAAGGTTTGATCAGGATCTCCGGAGGTGGCGAAATGGCTAAAGACGCTACCGATAGCGACATTCCGAAGCCTCGCGATCTCTACGACTTCTTTTGCAGCCGCTGCGTGATGCATCCCGATTCCTCCCATTCCCGTATCAACTTTGACATGGAGGACCACCCGCCTTCCAAGTTTCGCCGCGACCTTATCCAACTCCCGCGCATTCGGGAGCGACGCAACGGTGAGCTCGAGTCCCTCCGAAATGGCGACCTCCGCTCTCTCGCCTCTAACGATTTCGAGAAGCAGAATGTGCTGCCTAAAGCCAGCCCTGCGCAGCACCAGTCCCTCTTCCACACGAGCAATTCCGAAAAACTCAACTCCGGCAACCGCGGCTTCTCTGGCAATCTCGACGAGTCCATGCCCGTATGCGTTTGCTTTAAGCATGGCGAGGATGAGTGTGCCGGGAGAATTACAGGATTTGACAATGTTAATATTGTGTCGAAGTGCGGCGAGATCGATAATCGCACGGGTGGGCGCCATAATCGCGTTAGCTGGTGCTAAAATCATTAAGGCGTTGGTGTGCGAACTCAAGTACGTGGGCAACAACCGTCAATGGCCAGGCCGACCAATCACTTTTCGATCCCGCCAATTTTCATTGGCTCGCGGTTACGCGCCGTCCGCATGATCGCGTCGAGTGCTATATCGCCCACAGCTCCTTTAAATGGGTATGGACTTATGGTCAGGACAGGTATCTCGCCACCGACAAACCCACGGAGCAATCCGCTCCAGCCTACGAGTTGTTGAGGGCCATGCTGACTACGAATCGCGGAAACGCACTGTCTATGCCCACCTCCATAGAGACCCCCGAGGAGGGCAGGCGTAGATCGCTTTCTTTACCAGACTTTCCAAGGGGGAACCCCACTTTGCCAAGCCTGATCTAGTACGTGTTTATCCCTCAACGTATCCAAACAGTGCCAAAAGCCCGGGTGACGGTAAGCCGACAATTGTCCTTCATGAGCTAGGGTCGTCAGCGGTTCTTGTTCCCACACCGTCGAATCATCGGTGATTAAATCCAAGACTTGCGGTTCCAGTACAAAGAAACCGCCGTTGATCCACGCCCCATCACCTTTCGGCTTTTCCCGGAAGCTTCCAATCTTTGTATCGCATTCGTCAAGCTTAAACGCACCAAACCGGCCTTCCATCTGCACAGCGGTGAGTGTAGCTAAGGTCGCCTGCCGGCGATGAAAGGCTACAAGCTCACGAATGTTCACGTCGCTAACACCATCTCCGTAAGTAAGACAGAACGTTTCGTTCTCGATATAATCGCGTACCCGCTTAATTCGACCTCCAGTCATTACGTCAATACCTGTATCGACGAGTGTGACTATCCACGGTTCGGCACTGCTTTGACGAACCTTCATTGAATTATTGCGTATATCGAAAGTTACATCGGAGTAATGCAGGTAATAGTTTGTGAAAAACTCCTTGATCACGTGTCCTTTGTAGCCGCAGCAGATGATAAATTCGTTGATACCGTGGGCGGAATAGATCTTCATGACGTGCCATAGTATGGGCCGGCCTCCAATCTCCACCATCGGCTTAGGCCTTATGCTGGTTTCCTCGCTGATCCTGGTGCCAAATCCACCTGCGAGTATCACTGCTTTCATTTAACATCTCTCCTCAGTCATCTTAGTACGATGCGTCTCGCTACACCGGCCGCGACAACGATAAGTGGCAGGCTATCTAGTCGTCTCTTTCTCCTCGTGAGCCGTTTAGGCCATGGCAGCGGTTTTTTGGGCGGACCGTGGACGTAACGAGTCATCCAGCATACCGTCCGCGATTAATTTTGTTACGTGAGAAATGCGCTTGAATTTCTCCCCTTCAAAATCTTCGATCGTCAAGCCTACATTGTTATATGCCAGATACAATTGCTCGGCCCCTCGGCGGGCTGTCCATTGAGGTTTAAAACCGTGTAAAGTTTTTGCAATCTTAGTGCAATCGACTCGGTAGCAACGCAAATCGGGACTCGCATCGGGCGCATATTCGATACGGCAATTCGGCACTATATCCTTTACGATTTCTGCAAGGTCGCAAATTTGGTAATTCTCCGAGGTCGCGCCTATATTGAATGCCTCGTTGTGTATCAGCCCGCGCGGCGCAGTTAAAATACTCACATATGCCCGCGCTATGTCCTCCACGTGTACGATGGGCCGCCAAGGTGTTCCATCGCTTTTCATATATACGCGACCTGAAGTAAATGCCCAGGCGATTAGATTATTTAAGACGAGGTCGAAGCGTAAGCGGGGCGAGAGACCATAGGCCGTAGAGGCACGCAAGAAGGTGGGACTGAAGGTGTTATCCGCAAGCTTAGAGACGGCTTTTTCCACGTTAACTTTGGATAGGCCATAAGGTGTTACAGGGTTAAACGGAGCTGTTTCCGTTAGAAAATCGCTACCGGCGGCACCGTAGTTACTGCAAGACGAAGCAAACAGAAATCTATGAACGCCGACCTCTTTCGCGAGTGTGGCGAGGCGTATGGATGCCTTCTCATTAATTTCCTCCGTTAAGCTTGGTTTGTAATCTCCCAGGGGATCATTGGACAATCCGGCCAGGTGAATAATCGCATCAAACCCGACGAGATCGGTTTTATTGACATCGCGGATGTCTTTTTTTACATGCGGTACATCGGCTAGTGTTCCCGTAAAGGTGCAGCGTTCGAATAAGTCGCTGTCTAGTCCGACGACCTCATGCCCTTCACAGAGAAGCATCGGTACGAGGACGCTGCCAATATAGCCACAATGTCCAGTCACTAAAACACGCATATTTCAACTCCCTGAGTTACTTTAGCTAAGTATTCAGCAGCTAGGCCGTGGATGCCGCCTGAGTGATCGACTTGTATAAATATCAATCTGCATCCCTTGAGGCGTCACTACGGAGGGTATTAATAGGCGTTTTTTCCGAGGAAGACTATATGTATCGTTTTAAGAATAATTATCAGATCGAAATACGGTGACCAGTTTCGGATATAGTCAAGATCAAATTGTAGTCGCATTTGCATTTTATCGATGGTATCTGTCTCGCCACGCAGGCCGTTAACCTGTGCCCAACCGGTGATGCCAGGTTTTACTTTGTGCCGTAACATGTAACCTTGCAGCAAGGAGCGGTATTCTTCATTGTGGGCTACGGCATGTGGACGCGGGCCGACGATGGACATTTGACCTTGCAAAACGTTAATGAATTGCGGCAACTCATCCATCGATGTTGTGCGCAAGAAACGACCCACCTTGGTGACGCGGGGATCGTTTTCTTTCGCCTGATTTACGCTCGCTCCGTTCTCGCAGACGATCATTGTTCGAAACTTCAAAACGTCTATCTTTTCTCCATTGATGCCATAACGGCGTTGCCTAAAAAGGATAGGGCCCGGAGAGGAAAGCCTAATGCCTATAGCAATCAACGCCATGGGCATCGCAACAACGACCAAACAAATGCTAGCAACGATAATATCTTCCATGCGCTTAAATACGCCGTCTACGCCATCGAACGGCGTGTCATGGATGCTCACAGCCGGGATTCCATCCAGGCTTATCCAACGAGCGCGCAACAGATCGAACGTAAAAAAGTCAGGCACTACGTAAACCGATGCTGTAGTGTCTGCGAGCTTATAAAGCAGATCCTTTACCCGCTGTTCGGCACGTAACGGCGAAACAACATAGATTACATCTACGAGCCCTGTACGTGCGTCCTGCAGTAAGCTATCGAAATCACCCCGAATAGGGGCAAGGCTTATGTTAACACCGAGCGTTCTACCATTATTCGGCTGCCTATCGTCGTAAAACCCCGACAATTCCATGCCGAGATCTGGCCTGCCATGAATTACATGGGCCACTCGACCCGCTAATTCACTTAATCCTACGATCGCCACCTTGCGCGGGTTATATGCTAGTGCGCGAACGTAGCGTAGGAGAATATGCAAGCTACAACGTATACCGACTAGGCATACAGGCGCGAGAGCAACCCAGGTTAATATTATTCGCCGGGAGTACGCAGTTGATTTATGCGCGAGATAGGCCAGGAGCAACAGGCCCACGACGGAATACAGCCATGTCTTTATAATCTGGATCGTCTCTTCACGTAATAGAATGCCACGCCGCGAGCTATAGAGGCCGTTATTTTCTGCGAACCATAGAAAGAAGGCTACTGCGCAAATGGCCGCCCAATTATATTGGACTGGCCACAGCACCCCATAAATCGAACAGGCAGCCCATAAGCTCCCGGCGATAATAGCTCCATCTATCACGCGGAGCATCGCGTTCAACGTGGATTGATCCGGACGAATCGATCCACGAGAACCCCTTAGGTTATCCATGTACTGAACGCTATTCATTGCGCATCTCTCCTTTGATTATCCTAAACGTGCCATATGCTCGGCCAGCATCCTGTGACGTGGCAAGTTTACCGTACAAGTCTTTCAGGGATCTAGTTATTTTCGTGTTCTACTTCCCGTTTTTTGTTTCTTAGTACGCTTTCAAATTCGAATTTTCGATACTGTAGGCTCTCACACTGTCTCGTCTCTATACTACCCTATTCGGTAACTATACTCGCTATTGAAGCGGTGCTTCTCCGAATAAATCGGCCCCGGCATCGTTTTCGCGCCGTTAGCGCACGCCGGATTGGCCGTAAGTGCTAACGGTTACAATTTATTGCGTTAGGTATTTGTAGTCCACTATTGACATCTGAACCCGATCAGGCTCTAGTATGTTTAATACCTGGGATAGTGGATCTGCTGTCCTTGGAACGCGGGCAAGAAGGTTTATCTTTTCGCTCCGCACCCATTGAAAAACGGCCGTCAGCGCCTTGCATGGACATGGGGTAAGATCATGGAAGGCACAAACGCACACAGCAGTCTGCAATCCTTTGCCCTTGGCGACGTGGGCGTCTCGAGCGGAATCATATGAATCGTACGCATGAGAAGGCTATATACTTTTTGCGAGGGTATAACGATGGCGTTTAAATCCGGACACATGCCCACTGCAAGAGAAAATTGATGATTGCAAAGAAGCAAGGCTGCGGAATCAATTCGTGATAAGGGTAGCGGGATAGCATTAAAAGTTCGAGAATGGAGGCAGTTATGACGGAATCAACAGGACATAGCTTGCAGGAAGATGACCTGCCAAAGGCTAAAGAACACCGTTCCCTACTCCGAGCCATTATCAAATCAATAGCACGGATCCCGCAGGAAGATAACCCACGTGAGGCGGAGGAACTTCGTTCCCTGCGCCGATTTCTTACGGAATCAATCGAAGATTCTCCGCAAGAGGATGGCACGCCTGAGAATGAAGACCCCGCCGAACACGAGCTACCCTATTCCAACCTGAAGAACGAACACCGCCTTCTGGCGGAGATTGAGCGCTGCACGAATGCGGGCCAGATCGTGGAACTACTTGATAAAGCAGGTGTTTTAACTGGACAAGTCGGGCGTTGGCGGCGCCAGCATGGCAGACCTAAAGAGGTTGGTTCAAAGAGCTCGATCATAGACGCGTTTATGCATGAGATCACGGATGCCTTTGTGACCGAATCGATAGAGCATACTCCGCGACCGGATAATGCGCCCGTGGCTACGGCATCTCGTTCGCTGCTCCGATCTCTTGCCGACACAATAAGACGTATCCAGCGTGAAGCTCTAAGACCAGAGGCTAACGAGCTGCATTCCCTGCTCCAAGCCCTTGGAGACTCCATAGAAGACTTCCCGCAAGACGATAACGCGCCGGAGGGGGAATACGAGCTTCGCTATTTCGATGCCGATCGTGAACGCCGGATTCTTAAGCAGGTAGGGCGTTGCAATAATGTTACTCAAGTCCTGGAGATCTTCGATCGGGAAGGCATTTCCACTGCAAAAATTTCGACCTGGCGCCGCCGACGGGTCAAAAGCGGCGAGCTACATGTGAAGCGCCGACGCGAAGCTAAAGACAGGAGCGGTATTCCTACCGTAAACGAGCCCGGATCATCATTAGCGAAAAACCCCGCGCGGCCATTGATGATGTCCAATGAAGCGGCATCTGGTGAGGCATTTGTTAGCGCGAGCTCGTCAATCTCGTTAGCAGACGTTTTTTCTACACTACGGCGGCGAAAATGGATACTGATGGGTATCGTAGGCGCATTGTTGGCATTAGCGACCGTGGTTTTATTTATGTTGACGCCACGATACGAGGCTGAAGCAGCGATCATGATTGACGGTCAAGAACGCGTAAACATCGGGCTCCCGGAAGTGATGCCGAATCTGCCTATGGATTCCGAGACTATTGCCAGCGAAATCGAAGTCCTTCTCGGACGTAGCATGGCGGGCAAAGTCGTAGATCAGCTGAAACTAGAGCAAGACCCAGAATTTAACGCCGAATTGCAACCGAAAACAGAATTCGCCGAGTTTATCGAGCAACTGAAGCAAACAGTGACACAGATGTTTAGCTCTCCGGAAGAAGAGCCGGAGTCCGATGCGCAACGTCAAGCGCGTGAGCGAGCAGCGGTCATTGATACCTTTCTAGGACAACTCAGCGTCGCTCCGAAGGGGCGATCGCGGGTAATCACTGTGGCATTTGCGTCAGAGGGCGCCGAAAAGGCTTCCAATATAGTAAACGCTGTGGCCGACCTATATATTGGGGCGCGGATCGAAAACAAGCTCGGGGCGGCCCGACAAACGACCGAATGGCTGGACGAGCGTATTGCCGCAGTACGTAAGCAAGTTGAGGACTCCGAGAAGGCAGTCGAAAAATACCGCCGGGAGTCCGGTTTAATCCAAGGCCGCGACGGGACCTTGGTGGCGCAAGAGATCTCCGAGTTAAACACACAGTTAGTCCAGGCACGAGCGGAGAGAGCGGCCGCGCAGGCGCGCCTCAGAGAGCAAAGACGAGGGTTAGCTGCAGCGGACGGTAGCCACGATTCTATTTCAGAAGTACTCGGATCTGGTTTGATCCAGGGGCTCAGAGGACAAGAAACAGAGCTAGCGCGCAAGGCTGCCGAGCTTTCCGAGGATCTCGGGGAAAGACATCCGACCATGCTGCAGCTACAAGCTGAAAGGCGCGATTTACAAACCAAGATAGAGGCGGAAATCGGTAAGATTTCTAGAGGGCTGCAGCACGAGGCTGATATTGCTAGCGCCCGCGAATATGCGTTTCAGTCACGACTAAGAGAGCTTGAGAAACAGGTGGCCAAGTCCAACGAAAGCGATGTTCAATTACGATCATTGCAAGCGGAAGCCGATGCGAATAAGGTGCTCTTAGAGACCTTCTTGACGCGCACAAAAGAATCGAATTCGCAAGAATATCTTGGGGCGCGGCAGGCTGATGCGCATGTCATCTCTTATGCAGATGTGCCCATTAAACCGACTCATCCGAGAAAAAAATTAATCCTTGCACTGGCCTTCGTCGTTTCCCTGTTTATTGCGTTCACTGTTGTATACGTCATCGAGGAGCTGGACCCGGGCTTTCGGAGTAGCGAACAGATTGAACGTGCCGTCGGATTGCCAGCTCTTGGTTCGATCCCCAAGTTTGGTGGATTTGGCAATATTGGGAAAAAACTAGAATCATATATTCTCAAACAGCCCCGATCGGCAATCACCGAGTCGTTCCACGCGCTTTACACGAGTATTCGTTTCAGTACGCTAGGCGTGCCGCCAAGAACCGTTCTTATCGCTTCGTCATTGCCACTGGAAGGTAAAACAACAATCGCTTTGTGCTTAGCGAGACTGTGGGCACTCACTGGGCAACAGGTACTTATTGTCGACGCCGATCTTAGAACTCCGAAAATTCACAGCACCCTAGGCATCAAACGCGAACCGGGTCTTATCGAGATCTTGGACGACGAAGTATCTTTTGACGACGCAATCCGAACAGACGAAGCATCTGGCGCCTGCGTGATATGTGCCGGACGCCCTGTCACAAACCCGAATTACTATATCAATTCCGAGCGGTTAGACGTTTTACTTGACCAGTTGGCAAGTAACTTCGACTTAGTAATTCTGGATTCGCCGCCGGTGATGGCCGTCACGGATACACGCGTTCTTGCAACAAAAGTCGATACCACCGTGTACATAGCAAAATGGGCCTCGACACGCCGAGAAATCGTTAAGTATGGAATAAAGATGATCGCCAGCGCAGGAGGCCGCATCAGTGGAGTTGTGTTGTCGATGGTCGATTCAAAAATCCACGCGGCTTCAAGGTTCCCGGATGCAGCTGCCTATTATACGAGCCTAAATAAATACTATATGAAGCTCCCTAAGCATACCCAACCATCGTGACAATTATCATCACACCAAGCCGGTGGTTGTTTGGCGATCCTTGGCGCTGGGAAGCCAATTCATCCATGCCGTCTGCCAACATCAGAAAATCCAGCTTACGTCTCGTTAAGTTTATTTCCTGCGGTCTTGCCGCGGGATCCTTAGCCATGGGGTTTCCAAAGGGGAGAGGCGCAGCTCTCCCCTTTGGTCGCCCCACGGGGTTCATACCCCGTGGTGGCGAAATCAAATTGATTTCGGCCGCTACTCGTTTGCGGAAATTGTGTGCGTTTCCTATCATGAACGCTGACAAATTCTTACAACGTGTATCACACCAAGAAATCATGATACCCGACATGTTGGCCGGCCTGGGGTGGATCGCTTTCAGCTATACGTACATTTCCATCGGAGAGCATCAAATTCACAAGCGCCTCATGCACGGCAAACCGTTGCCCGCGCGAGTCTACAGGGCCTTCCCTTATGTCCTCGATGCGTTCGAAGCCCATGCGATACGTCATCACGCAAGATGGTACAGAGAGTTCGACAAGGTTAACGCTGACAGCGACCACACGTGGTTGGCCTGTTGCAAGCAACGTCGCGCCAGGCCGTCGGCGCCGCCGAACAAGAGGGCGACGTCGTTCGAGGCTTGGGTCCAGGAACCGAGGTGCCGCGCGAGCTCGGCCGTGGTCCAGGCTTCGCCGTGTTCGTCGAGAGCAACGATTCCGGCGCTACCCGGGACTGCCTTCAGCAAGCGCGAAGCCTCCTCCTCGCGCGCGCGAGCCGGATCGGCGTGAGCCGGCCGGCGCGCCGCTCTTATCTCGACCAGCCCGAGCCGGCAACTCGGCGGGAGTCGCATCGCGTATTCCTCGAACGCGGCGTTTACCCACGCCGGTACGCGATGCGTGACGCTCAGAAGGTGGATGCGCATGGAGAAGCCGCAGCGGCCCACGGCGTGGATAATCAGGGAACCGCGGAGCGCGTCTCCAGGAGATGCTTACAGCTCTCTTCGACCTGGCGCCAGAGTTTTTCCAACTGGTAGAAGTCTCGGGTCGCGGGTTGCATCGCGTGTACGACCACATCGCCGAGATCGACCAAGACCCATTCGGCTTGGCCCTCGCCCTCGATCCCAAGGGGTTTGATTCCCGCGGCGCGCGCCGCCTCCACGACCTTGCCGGCCATGGCTTTGATCTGGCGATTCGAGCGACCGCTGGCGATCACCATGAAATCGGTGATGCTGGTCATCTCGTGTACGTCGAGCACCTGGATATCAAAGGCTTTGATGTCTGCTAAGGCCGTGGTTACGAGATCGGCGAGTTGTTGGGGATTCATAGAGAATTAGCGGTTCTGTATAGACCGTAGCGGTGGATCAATTGCAGCACCGGTTCCGGCAGCAAAAAATGCACGTTATCTCCGGCGGCGATGCGTTTACGAATGCCGGAGGCGGAGATCTCTAGCACCGGGATCGCGGCAAAGTAGACGCGCCCGGCGGGAGCCCGATCCAGATCCTTGGGATCATCGGTTCGGTTCCGGTCCAACAATTCGCGTAGTACGCCAGGGGTCGAGGGGGCGGCGTCGTGGCGATGCGCAACGGCGATATGGGCGAGCTCGATGATCCGTTTCCAGTGGCGCCAGGTGGGCAGACTCAGGAATGCATCCATCCCAAGGATCAGGCACAGCGGAACATCGGCGTGCTCGCGGCGGAACTCGGCGAGTGTATCCACGGTATACGAGATCCCCTGGCGCTTGATCTCCCGGTCATCGGCGAGCAGGGTCCCTTGACCCTCGATCGCGGCCAGGATCATCAGCAGGCGCAGCTCGGGCAGGGCAATCGGCGGCTCTCGGTGCGGCGGGGTATGCAAGGGTAGCAAGCGTACGGCCGCGAGCTCGAGCGCGGCTGCCATCTCCAGCGCCAAGCGCAGATGGCCATGATGGATGGGATCGAAGGTGCCTCCGAGGATGCCTACGGCCGTCATCCGCAGTTATTTGCGAACGTGGCCGTCTCCGATCACGATAAACTTCTGCGAGGTGAGTCCTTCGAGGCCCACCGGCCCGCGGGCGTGGAGTTTATCGGTGCTGATCCCGACTTCGGCGCCGAGCCCGTATTCGTAGCCATCGGCGAAACGGGTCGAGGCGTTCACCATCACGGAGCTGGAATCGACCTCGGTAAGAAACCGGCGGGCGCGGGTGAGATCTTCGGTCACGATGGCGTCGGTATGCTGGGAGCCGTAGCGGCGAATGTGGTCGATCGCCTGGTCGAGATCGCGCACCACGCGCACGGCGAGGATCGGAGCCAGGTACTCCGCATACCAATCGTCCTCGGCGGCCGGGACCGCATAAGGCAACAGGCGACAGGTGATTCGGCAACCCCTCAGCTCCACGCCTTTCTCCCGATACATCGGGCCCAAACGCCCGAGGGCGGCCGGCGCCACCGATTCGGCCACCAGCAAGGTCTCCATGGCGTTGCAGGTGCCGTAGCGCTGGGTCTTGGCGTTGATAGCCACGGTGACCGCCTTGTCGAGATCGGCGCGCTCGTCGATGTAGACGTGACACACCCCGTCGAGGTGTTTGATCACGGGAACCCTTGCTTCTTCGCTGATGCGCGCGACGAGTCCCTTACCCCCGCGCGGCACGATCACATCGACGAAGTCCTTCATGCGCAGGAGCTCGCCGACCGCGGCGCGGTCCGTGGTCTCGACGAGCTGCGCGGCATCAAGCGGCAGTCCGGTGGCGGCCAATCCCTCATGGACGCAGGATGCGATGGCCTGGTTTGAGTGCAAGGCTTCGGAGCCGCCGCGCAGGATCACGGCGTTCCCGGATTTCAGAGTCAGACCCGCGACGTCGGCGGTCACGTTCGGACGCGACTCATAGATGATGGCGATGACCCCAAGCGGCACCCGCATGCGCCCGACCTGAATTCCCGAGGGACGGTATTGCAAGCCGGTGATCTCGCCCACGGGATCGGGCAGCGCGGCGATTTCGCGCAACCCGGACGCCATCGCGCGCACTCGCGCCGGGTTGAGCTCCAATCGATCGAGCAATGCGGCGCCCAACCCGGCGCCGGCCGCCAGATCCCGCCCATTGGCCTCGAGCAGCGCTTGCTGTTTGCGTTCAATGGTTTCGGCGATGCTGGTCAGGGCCGTGTTCTTAAGCGCGGTCGCGGCACGGGCCATCGCCCAGGACGCAGCGCGCGCGCGGCGCCCGATGTCCTGTATGTAGGCTTGAATGTTTAAAGGCTGAGGAACCGCCATGCGTTCGCTTTGCTACGTTAGCCTAAGACAATACAAATACGCCGGCGCGCTCCAGGCTCGGGGCAGTCTATCCTCACCAACTGAAGAGCACCCATTGAGGCACCACGAAATTGGAATAGATTGAGCTCATATTGGTTTCCATGCGCCCGTCCCCGTCCTGGTCGAGCAAGTAATAGGGTCTACCCACCGTGGGGATAACCCTGACCATGTAAAGATTTCCGTTCACGCGATATTCCTCGATGATCGCGTCTTTCCTTTGGATAATTCGAATGTCCGGCTCGAGGGATTCGCCGCTTTGAACCGGCTCGGGAGGGGGCGGAGCGGCTTCCGGCAGCGGTTCCAAATTCGCGGGCACACCGGGTTCCGCGGCGCCGACCAGCGCCGCGTAAAAAATTCCGAAGGCTAATAGCCTCTTTCGATGCATATTTCTAGCGCTGATTGCCGTCTGTACTCGGCGGATTGTAGCACACGCGGCGCAGGTACCCGCTAATAGGCTTAAGGACGCCCGTGACGGGCGCATTGCCTGCGGTTCATAAGTGCATGAGCGTTTCTTGCTCTTCCGCCGAGAGCGCAAACCCGCGATGTTCATAATGCCGGAAGATCGCATCGACCACCTCGCGCGGATGGTCTACTACCTCGAAGAGATCAATATCCGCAGCGTCAATGGTGGCTTCGGCGACCAAGGTACTCTTGAACCATTCGATCAAACCGCGCCAAAAGTCGCTACCGACCAGGATGATCGGGATCTTCCGCGTCTTGCCGGTTTGGACCAGTGTCAAGATCTCGGCCAGCTCATCCAGGGTGCCAAACCCGCCCGGCAGCACGACATAGGCTGAAGCGTATTTGACGAACATCACCTTCCGGGGGAAGAAATGGCGAAAATTCAGCCTGATATTTTGGAAGGCATTACCGCGCTCTTCCCGTAGTTGCATGTTGAGCCCGATGCTCGGTGAGCGACCCGCGTAGGCGCCCTTGTTCGCGGCCTCCATGATCCCCGGTCCCCCTCCGGTGACCACCGAGAAACCCGCATCCGATACGCTATACCCGATCTCCTCGGCCAGCTTGGAATAAGGATGCTCGGCGCCGAAACGGGCGGACCCGAAGATGCTAACGGAGGGCCGGATCGCGGCTAAACGCTCGAACCCCTCGACGAACTCCGCCATGATCTGGAACACCTTCCATGATTCGCGCACGAGCGCCGTATCGTTGATGGGCGCGAGCGCCGGGTGGCCGGCTTTAGGGTTCTTATTCATAATGGACTATCAGCAGACTCTCAAACAGACACCATGACGGAAGAGCTCTTAGTTCTGGTTGACGGTTCCTCTTATCTGTACCGCGCGTTTCACGCCCTGCCTCCGCTGAGCACCTCGCGCGGAGAACCCACGGGGGCCATTCACGGGTTTATCGCCATGCTGCGCCGGTTGCGGAAAGACTATACACCGAACTACCTGGCGGTGGTATTCGATGCCAAGGGCAAGACGTTTCGCGATGACATGTATCCCGCCTACAAGGCGAACCGGACCGCCATGCCCGAGGAGCTGCGGCTCCAAGTCGAGCCTCTGCACGCGGTCGTCCGCGCCATGGGCATTCCGATTTTGGTGATCGAGGGCGTCGAGGCCGACGATGTCATCGGAACCCTGGCGGTCCAAGCGGTCGAGGCCGGTCTTCGCACCCTCATCGCAACCGGTGATAAGGACTTCGCGCAAGTGGTTAGCGAGGCGGTGAGCCTGGTCAACACGATGGACAATAGTGTCATGGATGCGCAAGGCGTCGAGCGCAAATTCGGGGTCCCGCCCGCGCTTATCGTCGATTATTTAAGCTTGATCGGAGATAAGATCGACAATGTCCCCGGGGTGCCGAAGGTCGGACCCAAGACCGCCGTGGCCTGGCTCAAGCAATACCATTGTCTCGATAATCTGCTGGCCCATGCCGGGGACATCAAAGGGACATTGGGAGATAATTTGCGCGCGAGCATGCAGCAGCTTGCCCTTTCCAAAAAGCTGGTCACGATCGCCTGCGCGGTCCCCCTTGATGCCACACCGAGGGACCTTAAGCCGCGGCCCCAAGACAACGAGGCGCTGAAAGCGCTCTTCACCCAGCTTGAGTTCAAGACCTGGTTGAACGATCTCCTGGAAGAGGCGCCCCGGCCCGAGCCGCTGGTCGAAGCCGCCGGCTATGAAACGATCCTGGACCGTGGACAGCTCGATCGATGGATAGAGCGGCTCAGGCATGCGGAGCTTATCGCCTTTGATACCGAGACCACCAGTTTGGACTACATGCAGGCGGAGCTCGTGGGCGTCTCGTTTTCTCTCCGAGCCGGGGAAGCGGCATATGTCCCGGTCGCTCATGATTATCCGGGCGCTCCTCGGCAATTATCGCGCGAGGAAGTGCTCGAGGCGCTCCGGCCGATCCTTGAGGACCCGTTACGGCCGAAGCTCGGCCACAACCTCAAGTACGATATGAGCGTATTGGCGAACCACGGCGTGGAGTTGCATGGGATCCGCTGCGACTCGATGCTGGAATCCTATGTCCTCGATAGTACCGCCACCCGCCACGATCTGGATTCCCTGGCACTCAAGTATCTGGGGGTGCGCACGATTCTGTTTGAGGACGTGGCGGGTAAGGGATCTCACCAGCTCAGCTTTAACCAGGTGCCTGTCGATCGAGCCGCGAACTATGCCGCGGAAGATGCGGAGGTGTGTTTGCGATTGCATCAAACGTTCTGGCCGCGGCTCGCCGAAGAGGCCGGGCTGCGCCGGCTCTACGAAGAGATGGAAGTGCCGCTGGTGCCGGTCTTGTCGCGCATGGAACGCAACGGTGTTCAAATCGATGCGGAGATGTTGGGCGAGCAGAGCCGGGCCTTGGGTGGGCGGTTGTGCGACGTCGAGGCCGAAGCGCATGCGCTCGCGGGCGAGCCCTTCAATCTCGATTCGCCGAAACAGATCCAGGAAATTTTGTACCACAAGCTCGGTTTACCCGTTAGGGCCAAGACACCCACGGGGCAGCCCTCCACCGGCGAGCCGGTGCTGCAGGACCTCGCCATCGAGTATCCGTTACCGCGATCGATACTCGAATATCGCGGCCTCGCGAAACTGAAATCGACTTACACGGACAAGCTTCCGCGGCAGATCAATGCGCGCACCAGACGGGTGCATACGAGCTACCATCAGGCCGTCGCCGCGACCGGACGCCTGTCATCCGCGGACCCGAATCTTCAAAACATACCGGTGCGCACCGAGGAGGGGCGGCGCATTCGGCGGGCTTTCGTGGCGCCGCCCGGAAGCCGCTTGGTCGCGGCCGACTACTCACAAATCGAGCTGCGGATCATGGCTCATCTTTCGGGTGATCCTCTGCTGCGGCAAGCCTTTGAGACCGGATTGGATATTCATCGCGCCACCGCTGCGGAGATTTTCGGGCTCAAGCCCGACGCGATCGGCGCCGAGCAACGGCGCGCGGCCAAGGCCATCAATTTCGGCCTCATCTATGGCATGTCGGCGTTCGGGCTGGCCCGCCAGCTCGGGATCGATCGCGGCGCGGCCCAGGACTATATCGACCGCTATTTTTCCCGCTATCCCGGGGTAAAAGCTTTCATGGACGAGACCCGGGTACGCGCCCGACGGCAAGGCTACGTCGAGACGGTCTATCACCGCCGCCTGTATCTACCGGAGATCAATTCCAGAAATTCCCAGCGCCGCCAGTACGCGGAACGCACGGCTATCAACGCCCCGATGCAAGGGACCGCCGCCGACATCATCAAGCGGGCCATGATCGAAGTCGATCGCTGGCTCCATGAGGAGAGAATCAACGCTAAGCTGATCATGCAGGTCCATGACGAGCTGGTGCTCGAAACCGCGGAAGATGCGGTCGAGCAGGTGCGCGCGAGCCTCGCGCGCATCATGGCAGGGGCCGCGGAGCTCGCGGCGCCCTTGGTGGTGGATATCGGCGTGGGCGCTAACTGGGACGAAGCGCATTGAGCCCGAGCGCCCACGAACTGGCGCGGCGGACGCTAGCGAGAAACGTAGGTCGCTCTCACACCCTGAAGCGCTGCCGCCCACGTGGCGCGATCACCCCAATCGAACGGCGGTGTGCTGGATCGTGAACCGAGATTGCGAGCCGCCAGACGATCCGCCACCCGACGGCCTGTCTTGCCGGTGCCCCGAGCACCAAGGATTTATGCGGCCATGGATCACGCCTGTTAACTAGGTGTCAGCGATAGCCGGTTACGTCGGCGGGTTTGCCTGCGTCCTGAACTTCGACGACGTACCTCCAGGCATCGGGCTGACTGCCGTCGAGATCGGTGAAGCCGTAGATCTTCGCCAGCTGCCCACTGGACAGCGACCTTCCGTTCCAGCGCGACACGTCGGGATCTTGTGCGAGCGCTGCTACGGCCCGGCCGACGAACGCTGGACTCTCCGAAATAGCGAAGTGCGGCACGCGCGTTGTCGCCTCACGCCAGTTCGCTTCGGTGACGCCGAACTCCTCGAGCATGAACTCTGACCGCAGCCAACCCGGAGTGAGCGACACGGCCGTCGCGCCGTACGGCGCAACTCGTGCGCCAGCGCGAACGCCATTCGATTCACTGACGCCTTGGCCAAGTCGTAGAAGAAGGAGACCCGGTAGTTGGTCGCGTTGTACTCATCAGTCCCGTCAGTCACCTCGACAACCAGGCCGCCTGGCGTCTTGATGAGCAGCGGTATCGCGAAGTGGCTGGTGATAGCGCGCGTGTCCACTTGCTCCGTTTCGAACTCTATTGCGACGCTGACGTCATCCGCAGTCTCGACTTTCAAGACGGGCAGCAGCTTTTCAAGGAGTTCGTGGACACAACACCCGTTCCGGAAGGCGGGACGCAATGAAACTGGGCACGGGTATCGCCAAGGGGAATGGACCAGGATCTCTGGAATCCCCACGATTTTGCGCTCGATTTCAGCCATCGTAGAACCGCCTCTGTAGGCTGGTTGGCGTAGTCATCTACCGGCACATTCGTCGTGCGCTTTTCCCGATGCGCCGGCGCAGGAAATACTATGCAGCTCGTTACCTGGGTTGAGCGTAGCGAAGGCCGGTGATTGGACGGATAAAAATTCCCGGGCTACGCCGCTCTAAGACTATGATGTCTATCTGTGTTAACCCGAAGGCGCGTTGGTTCGTCACGGTGCTGCATAGTATCTCCCACTGGAACTGTGTGAGATGCGCACCGGCACACGCCACTCGCGGGGTCGCAGGTATAAGTACCTTGTGCCTCGTTCTTACACTGCCTTGGGTTTGAAGTTAAAGTGACTCGTCTTGCGGAACACCGGCTGCAGTAGGCGACCTTTAAGGCGCGAAGCGATGTCTTTGGCCTCGACGGCCTCCTTGAGGATAGGCAGGACCGCAGCAAAGGCTTTGAGCGTGTAGTCGATCTCTGCGGTCCCGTGGGCATAGCAGAGGTTATGGATGCCGCTCCATAAGATCCCGCGCCGAATGAGCTCCTGTTGCACCAGGGTCTTCATCTCCAGGGGATCCCCCGCGGCCGGCGAGAAGCTTAGCAGGGTGCGGAAGGGATAGCCCGTGAGGGAGACATAGTCCAGCGCCAGCTTGCTCACGATATTTTTCAATCCCTCCGACAATTGTTGCCCCACCTCTGCCAGGTGCCGGATGACCTCATGGTCGCGAATGAACTCGATGCAGGCGATGGAGGTGGCGAGCGACAGGGTCTCGCCCCCGAAGGTGGTAAAGAAGAACACGTCTTTTTCCAGCAGCGCCATGACATCGCGGCGGCCGGTGATGGCCGAGATCGGCATGCCGTTCGCCATGGCCTTGGAAAACAGGCTCAAGTCGGCACGCACCCCGAGGTACTCTTGGGCGCCTCCGAGCGCGCAGCGGAATCCGGTCCACATTTCATCGAAGACCAGCAGCGTACCGTGGCGATCGCAGATCTTCCGCAACTCGCCGAGAAATCCGTTTTGTTCTCGCTCGAAGACAAAGGGTTCCAGGATGACGCAGGCCGTATTGCCGTCGATGGAGCGCGCGACCGAGTCGATGTCGTTATAGTTGAACGTGTGGGTAAGCTCCGCGGCGCAGGCCGGGATCCCGGCGTTGCGATCGGTGACCACGATGTACCAATCGTGCCAGCCGTGATAGCCGCAGCAGAGCACCTTCTCGCGCCGCGTATAGGCGCGCGCCAGACGCACCGCGGCGCTGGTGACATCACAACCGGTCTTGGAGAAACGCACCGACTCGGCGTTCGGGACGCACGTGCGCATGAGCTCGGCCAGCTCGACCTCGAGCGGGTGCATGAGCGAAAACGAAATGCCGTTCGAGAGTTGCCGTCGAATGGCTTCATCGACGGCTTCATGGCAATAACCGAGGATAATAGGCCCGATGCCCATGTTGTAATCGAGATACTCGTTGCCATCGACGTCCCATACCCGGGCGCCCTTGCCGCGCAGGAGGTACTTGGGCGCGACGCCTTCGGAGAACTGCGTCGGCCCCTTGGCCAGGGTTTGCGTGCCGGCGGGGATCAGGCCTTGCGCGCGTGACCAGAGCGCATTCGATTGTTCGATGGCCGGAAGCTCGGCGTTGAATTCGATCCGGTTTGGCATCGTCAACCCCGTGCCCCATGGCGTACCCGGTGGCTGAGCGCCATGAGTTGCTCGTTTTGCATGCGCTATCCAATCACCGTGTCTGGGCCGCGGTGATCGTACGCAGCTCGCCCAGGTGATGGCGATACCAGTTAACGCCGGCATAGCGTGCGTTGATGGCCTGTAGATAAGGCGCGCGCTCCAAGAGCCGCAAGATGTCCTCGATGCCGAACGCCGGGATCCGCGGATACAGCGCCGTGTACACCCGGCGGATGAATTCGTAATCCTCGGGGTAGTCGAGCGTCCAGCGGTGCGACATCGAATAGTCTCGGACCAGCGCGCCGCCGGGGCCCGGGCCCCATGCGACATTTGCGAGCCGGAAGCGCTCGCCATGTTCCCACAGGAAGGGTGTCGTGTGCTCCCGCTCGAAGCCCTGGGCGGCCTCGCGCCAGGCGCTGGCGAGCGCGCTCATCGACATCACCTCGGCATCGTTGCCATCGGGATACGAGGGCGGATGCAGGTTGCTCGCATAGTCGCAATCACCTTGAGCGAAGCGCTCGAATACGGCGTCGATGATCGCCGGATCGATGAGCGGGCAGTCCGAGGGCACCTTGGCCACCACCTCGGCCCCGCAGGCGCGCGCCGCTTGGTAATGGCGGTCGAGAAGATCAGTCGGATGGCCCCGGAAGACCTCGAATCCGTGCGCGCGGCAGAGATCGAACAGGCCATCATCGGCTGCCTCGGTAGTGACGGCCACCACGACCCGCGCCGGTGTTGTGATCCGTTGCACCCGTTCGAGCATGCGGACGATGAGCGGCGCACCGCAGAGGTCCAGTATCACCTTGCCGGGCAAGCGCGTCGAGCGCATCCGAGCCTGAATCACGATCACGTTCATGCTTAACCGAAAAGCGCCAGGCATTCGTTCGCGATGTTGGCGGCCGAGCGGCCGCCGTTTTGGAGCGGCAGCAGGCGTTTGACCTCATCGGCCGGGAGATCGCAATGCACTTCCTTGTCGAGCGCGGCCGCGACATAAACCACCGAGGAAAAGCGCGTCACCAGGGCCTTGCAGTTGGCGATCATATGATCGGTATTGCCATCGCTGAAGCTGAGCGCGCCGGGCGAATAACGCTCCACTTCCCGGCGGGCGCGTTCGGCGTTCTCGTTGGGGTGAAACTTGAAAATAATTCGGCGCCCATCGGCGATCCCGTTGGCCTTATGGATGAAGCGCTTGCGGTTCTCGTAGTTATACGTCTCGCGGCGATCGGAGGTCGCTACCAGGACATAGTCCCGGTAAGGAAAATCGTTCCCAAGAAAGCTCGCGCAATCATCGAAATTCGGGATCCCCGTCACGCGGATCTTGTCCGGCCGCACGCCCTTGCGGATGAAGAGGTCTCGGTAGCCGTCGGAAGCAACGCAGAAAATATCGTACAAATCCGAGAGTCCCGTGGCCGCGGTCTGCGCGATCCAGCGGGGTAGCTTGAGCACTTTGACGAGGTGAAACGAAAGCGTCTCGGGATCGGTCATGCCTTCTTGCACCAACACAAGCTTGGTCTCCAAGATGTTGCGCGGGACGATGAGATCGCTGCAGGTGACGACCAGATCGTAGCGGCCGTTCCGTCCTTCGAGGTCCAGGGCGAGCCGATGCGTCTCCAAATATGTTAGCGTTCGCTGCAAGAACTGACCGCCCATGACCGTAAAGTCGAGCAGCCCGGCGCGGCAAACCAGTTTTTTGAAACCATCACAGTAGTAGGGCGTGAAGTAGGCCTCGAATTGCGGCAACTGCCGCGCGACCTGATGCAACATCCGCGTCTGGTTTATCGATCCGCAAATGTATAATGCCCGCATCAGCCCGATTGTCTCAGATCAAAGTCAAAAGAGTAAGTGCGGAAAGATCTTTGGATTATCCGACGCGGAGGTCCTGGGCAATACGGTTGCCGAGCTCTTTCCAAAGGATGTTGCCGACGAAGTGCAGCAACACGACCAAACCGTCTTAGAGAAAGGGCAGTTCATAGCTCGACGATCGCGGCAAACAGATATTCCACGCCGCGCTCCGTCGTGATGAGCGCCGGCTTGCCCGGATTGGTTTCAATTTTTCGACGCAAACGCAGGATCTGTACGTCGAGACTTGGATCGAAGACCTCGTGGTCATGCACGCGGCTGAGATCGAGCAGCTGATCGCGGGTGAGGATGCGTTGCGCGTGAGTGGGACCGGCTGGCCTTGCGGCGAGGTTAGCATGTCCAACTCCGAGCCGGAAAAGCGATAAAGGATTCGCTTGGGCTTCTGTGGCGCTGACATCGACGGAGTACCCTCATTTCAAGAACTGGGGATCCAAGATTTGGTGAACATCAGGCTTGCGGATGAGAGCGCCCACGCCGACAAAGAAGTTTACGTAAAGGCGTACCGTATGGTAGACAGAGGCCGTCGTCTCGCCCGGCCTGAACAGTGCGAGGTTGTCCGCGAGAGTCGTTAACCGCATGCCCTGCAGTGAGATCGTCGTCGGCTCCACGTTGAGAACCATTGCGGCCACGGCATTCCCCCGAGCCGGGTGCACCTTCCAGTGATCCACGGCCTTAAACCAACCCTTGATGAAGGCCCGGAGCGCGTTCGGGTATTGGCGAGCCACCTCCCCGCGCACGGCGACCACGTCTTGGATAAGGCCGGGGGTCGCGGTGCTGGTGAATAGCACACGCGCGCCGCCCGCTTGTCCTTCACTCACGAAGGGTTCCCAGGTGTGGCCGGCGTCTAGCTCACCGCTCTTCAACTTCGCCGGAATTTCCGCCGCATCGGTATCGATGAGGCGAAGATCTGCCGGTGTGAGACCGTGTGTCTCGAGCACGGTGACCACGAACAACTCCGCGAAGCTGCCCAGATTTACGCCGAAGTTCTTGCCTTTCAACTGCTCGATCGATTGAATGTCGGGACGGACCAGCACGGCATCGCCCCCATCCGAGATGTTGGTGACTAAAATAACTCGGATGTCGGGAATCACCAGGTAAAGATTAACGACGTCGCCAAGCGAAATGCCGACGGCATCGTAGCGGCCGGCCGCGAAGTCTGCTAACAACGCGTCGCTATTGTCGTGTTTGGTACAGTCAACGCGTACGCCTTGTTCGGCGAAAAATCCTTCCTCCGCGGCAATGAGGGCCGGGTAGTACCCGGGCCAGTTGTCGTAGCCGAATCGCAGCACGGTGGGCTGAGGCGCGGTGCGGTCATCTCCGCAGGCCACGAGCCACAGGCTCGCGATAAGGGTTGCAGCAACTAGGCGGAGAGAATCCATACTCACTCCAACGGCGCGGGGGCGCTCCCGGCAAAGCGCATCTTAGCAAATGCGGGGATGCATTCGCCAAGTTTCGATGCAGCAGTTGCGCTTGGCGTATCATCTCATCTCTAAGGATCGTTGCCGCAGGAGGGATCGCCAAGCTGCGAACGGCATTCACTGCGCTGCAATTTTCTTCGACAATTAGGGTTTGCCCCCCACCGGTTCGCACGCAATCTTGCGTGTGAGCGAGGGGGTCCGAAGGGAAAGCACCTGAGCGGTACCTAGTCGGGGTTTGCAGTGACCCTGATATCGGTATAGAAAACACTCGTTGTACCTTCAAAGGCGGAATCCGTTGCCAGGAGCAACCACAAGCCGCCATCTTTATCTGTCTTCACAGTAAACGGCACGGCTTCGTTATTTAGCCGCTTTAATTCGTACTTCTTGTCGCTGCAATCGGTTTGGGTGTTTGCTACATTGCCCATCACGACGGCATCACGACCGCCTTGGGACTGAATACCAGGATCGATATTCATCCGGTAGATCTGCCGCCCACCTTCGGATGCTCTTACCGGTAGCGGTTCAACGGGCGTTGCCCCTGCCTTGACGAAGACACTCTCGCCCGGTGCTCCACCCACACCTCGGCAACCGGTATCCGCGTTTGTGGCAATTTCTATTTCGAAACCCAGGCGATAGCGCGCGTTGGAGGAGAGACCTTCGACTCGACGCTTGATGAACATGAATAAATCATCGCTGTGATTATTGCCCGATAGCAAGATGCCGTTCGTGTCGGCAAGCGGCGCCGGCAGTGGCTGCCAGCCCGATTGCAGCTCAAAAAACGTTTCCTCACCGACCGGATAATCGGCAAAACCGGCTTCCCACCGCTCGTTACCGGAGTCAAGCTTGAAGCTGAAAACGTTTGAAACGGGCGGTTTCGGATCTGGAGGCGCGTCGTGGTCACACCCGGCGACCGCGAATAGTCCGACCAGCGAAATACCGAGAATACCTCGATAACTGTTCATGAAAACCTCCCGTGTGCTTAGGCGTAGATGCGCCCGTGGATTGATAGAGCTTAGCTTGTCCGTCTCGACTCGCGCCAGTTCACGAAAGGTACTGCGTCGCCAGGTTGCGGCCTTGCCGGGTGATGAATCCGTCCTCGCTGATATAACCATGCTCAATGCATGAATAATAGAGCGCCGGGGATTCACCGCGCGGCAGGTACACGGTCCCATCGCCATAGCGATTATTAAGTAGCTTGAGTATTTCTTTGGTCGGTTCTGAAGTCAACGCATTCATTGGGGTTCTCCTCGATCGGTTTTACGTCAGTTACGCAGCCGCATCTCTCGTCTCTCGTTGGGTGTTCGTTTGTAGGATATTTGCCTTATCGACGCTCACTCGGCGTTCGGTGAGTCGCGGTCGTGGAGCAAGCGTAGGGGGACTGCCTTACCGGAGGATTTCAAAACCGAAGAACTTGCTTACAAATGAAACTGATTCGGTTACGGTTGTAACGATCGTCGCAAGGCGCAATGTCGAGTCCCCCGTTCATCGCTCGCAACCTCGAGGGCGGCTCGACGCGCATGATCCCCGCCGACTCGGTGGACTAACGACGTGGCCTTGGGCTTGAGCCCCACCGTATTGACCGACCCGGGCTGCGGCTGATATATGTAGTAATATTGATATATCTATAACCTGATTTGTCAGGTGAGGTGCGCATGGCAGACGAGACCATCACGCGGCAGGTGAGTGAGCGATACGCCAGAGCGTTGGCGACCGGGGAGCAGATGTGCTGCCCGACCAGCTACAACTTCGAGGACCTGCGCCGATTCGTGCCCGAGGAAGTGCTCGGGGTCTCTTATGGCTGCGGCACGCCGGCCGGTCTGGCGACGGTGCGGCCGGGCGAGACTGTCCTGGACATCGGCTCCGGCGGCGGCATTGACTGTTTCGAAGCCGCGCGGCTGGTGGGGCCGTCCGGCCGGGTAATCGGCGTGGATATGACCGATGAGATGCTGGCGATGGCCAGGCGTAATGCGCCGCTCGTGGCGGCCAACCTCGGCTATACAGCCCCTAACACCGAGTTCCGGAAGGGGCACGCCGAGGCCCTGCCGGCCGCGGACGGCTCGGTGGACCTCGTCATCTCGAACTGCGTGATCAACCTGGCGCCGGACAAGGCGGGAGTCTTCCGCGAGATGTATCGGGTGAGCCGCCCGGGTGGGCGCTTCACGATCTCGGACATCGTGGCGGATCATGCGGTGCCGCAATACCTGGTCCACGATACGCAAAAATGGGGCGACTGCGTGTCCGGCGCGCTGCCTGCGTGGGAGTACCTGGGCGGCCTGGCGGACGCCGGGTTCCTGGGGGTACACCAGATTAAGTACTCCCCATGGCGGGTCATTGACGGCATCCATTTCTTTTCCTTAACGCTGACCGGCTACAAGCTGCCGGACACGGCGGAGCCTGATGAAGTCCGGTTTGCCATCTTGGTGGGTCCGTTCAGCCGGGTGGTGGATGAGTTGGGACAGACCTACCGTCGCGGCAAGCCCGAGCCTGTTTCGGCGCACACCGCACAGCTGCTGAAGACGCCGCCGTTCGAGCGTCTTTTTCTTCTATCCGACCAGCCGCTCCAGCTGGCGACGACCGATCGGCGTCTGATTTCGATTCTTCCCGCCGATGCGCCTTGCGTCTGGAAGGGCCACTTTGCTATCTTCACCGCGCCGTTCGCGGAAGCTGCGGACGACGATCACCATGTCTATCGGCGGGGCGTCCCGCTGGAGATCTGCTCGAAGACGCTGGATGTGCTGGACTCCGGCCCCTACTGCCGGCATTTCACAGTCATCAACCGGGCCAGTGAGGCGGTTGCGGGTAATTCGGTCTCGTGCGTTCCGGACGGCGGTTGCTGCTGACATGTCTAAACCGATGCTGACCGAACGGCAATGCGCGGGCGTCATGCGGGCGCTGGGGGATGAAACGCGGCTGAAGATTCTGGAATCGCTGTTGGCACAGGAAAAATGCGTGAGCGATCTGGTCGAGGAGATCGGCAAGCAGCAGCCGCACGTGTCCCACCATTTACGAATCCTCCGAGATGCCGGTCTGATCGAAGGCCTACGGGAGGGCCAGCGCGTCTGCTACCGGATCGCGCCAGGCATCCAGCGGCAGTTGAAGGACAGCAAGCAGCAGGCTATTGAGTTGGGCTGCTGCCGGATCAGTTTCCCGGTCGAGTTGCCGGTCGCGAGGAGATCCTCGTGAGCGTCCTGGCTCTACCAGCTCTTGACATGACACCGGCGAAGCACGGATATGCTGGTCTGGGGGCCGGCGCCATAGCCTGAGAGCTCTTGTTGGGAGTTATCTAAATGAAATTCTATTGGGACCTGTCGAGGGAGGAGGTGCTCGGGGCTGTGCTGATGGTTGTATCGCTGGGTGTCCCGGTATCAGCCGGGGCCCAGGCGACCGCAGCGGACCAACTGACCGGGAAACTTGTGATCACCGGCTCCAGTACCGTCGCGCCGCTGATCGCCGAGATTGCCAAGCGTTTTGAGCAGAACCCCGACGTGCGGGTGGACGTGCAAACCGGCGGCTCTTCGCGCGGCATCAGCGACGCTCGCAACGGGCTCGCCGATATCGGCATGGTCTCGCGCGCGCTCAAACCGGAGGAGAGCGACCTGTCCTCGCATACCCTGGCGCGTGACGGCGTCACGCTCATCGTCCATGCCTCCAACCCCGTCACGGCATTGACCGCGGAACAGGTCGTAGGCATCTATACCGGCCGAATCCGGAGCTGGAAGGATGCCGGTGGCGCTGACGCACCGATCACGGTCGTCAACAAGGCCGAGGGGCGCTCGACGCTCGAGTTGTTCCTGGCGTACTTCCAGCTCAAGGCGGAGGAGGTGAAGCCATCGGTCGTGATCGGCGACAACGAACAGGGTGTGAAAACCGTGGCCGGCAATCCCGATGCGATCGGCTACGTGTCGGTGGGCAGCGCCGGGTACGCCGCCACGTACGGTGTGCCCATCAAGCTGCTGCCGCTGGATGGCGTGGCAGCATCGAGTGAGACCGTTGCCGATAGCAGCTTCCCGCTTGCCCGCCCACTGGTGCTGGTGACGAAGCCGCGGCCGGGAAACCCTCTGGTGCGGCCGTTCCTCGATTTCGCGCTCTCGGCCGAGGTCAACGATCTGATCCTGGCGCTGTCGTTTGTCCCCGTCCGCTAGAGACGCGGTGCTGGCCGCGGCCTTGCGGGCCGCGGCCTTCGTTTGCGGCGCCTTCGTGGTGCTGATGGTGCTGTTCGTGCTGCGCGAATCCTGGCCCGCCCTGCGGGAGATCGGGCTCAGCCGCTTCTTCACCGACCCTTCCTGGCATCCGCAGGGTGGCGCGGCGGCCGGCACTTTCGGTCTCGTGCCGATGATCACCGCCTCACTCGCGCTCACCGCGGGCGCGGTGGCGCTCGCTGCGCCGCTCGGTCTGCTCTGTGCGCTCTTCTGCACAGACTACGCGCCGCTCGGTCTGGCGACGGCATTCCGCCGGCTGATGGAAGTGCTGGCGGGCATTCCGTCCGTGGTCTACGGTTTCTGGGGACTGGTGGTGCTGGTGCCGCTGATCAACCGCTGGCAGCCACCGGGCGCGAGCCTGCTTGCGGGGATCCTGGTGCTGGCGCTGATGATTCTGCCGACCATGGCGCTGCTCGCGCAAACCGCCATCGCGACGGTGCCCGCGGACTACCGGCGCGGCGCTGCGGCGCTTGGTCTCACACGGGTGGGCACGCTTTGGGGCGTCGTGCTGCCGGCGGCGCGTAGCGGGCTCTACACGGCGGCGCTGCTCGCCGTCGGCCGCGCGATCGGTGAGACCATGGCGGTGCTGATGGTCTGCGGCAACGTCGTGCGCAGTCCTTCGAGCCTGTTCGCGCCGGTGCGCGCGCTGACCGCGAACATCGCCCTCGAGATGGCCTACGCGTTGGATGATCACCGCTCCGCCCTGTTCGTCAGCGGTCTGATGCTGGCGGCGATGGTCGTTGTGTTGGTGCTCGCGGCAGAACGTCTGAGAGCTTGTGAATAAATCTACTGCGCAGCCCGCCCGCATCGTTGCGCGGTGCTCGGAATAAGCTCTGAGGCGCCGTGTGGTGCATGACTGAGAACGCACGTCTCGCCGACCGTCTGCTCGCCGGCGCGGTGTGGCTGGCGGCCACCGCGGTCACCGGCGTGTTTCTGTGGCTGCTCACGGACCTCTTGCGCGAAGGCTCAGCCGCGCTGTCCGTGAGCTTCCTCGTTGACGAACCGCGCGATGCAGGACGTGCCGGCGGAATCGCGCCGATCCTCGTCTCCACCTTGCTGATCCTCGGCGTGTGCCTGGCCGTGGCACTGCCGCTGTCACTGGCCTGCGCGGCGTATCTCGCCGAATACACGCGCCGCGAGGAGCGCGCCGGCCGCACGGTGCGCGTGAGCCTGGAGGTGCTCGCGGGCATGCCGTCCATCGTTTTCGGACTGTTCGGCAACGCACTGTTCTGCATCACCCTCGGCCTGGGATTCTCGATCCTCTCCGGCGGCCTCACCTTGGCGTGCATGGCGCTTCCGCTGATGATCCGTGCCACCGAGGAAGGCTTCCGCGCCGTGCCGGGCGACTACCGCAGCGGCGCGGCCGCGCTCGGCCTCTCGCGCTGGACCACGCTCACGCACATACTTTTGCCCGCCGCCTTACCGGGGCTAATGGTCGGCACCGTGCTCGGTATCGGCCGCGCCCTCGCAGAGACCGCCGCGCTGATCTTCACCAGCGGTTACGTGGATCGCTTGCCGGACTCGCTGATGGATTCCGGACGTGCGCTGTCCATCCACATCTACGACCTCGCGATGAACGTGCCCGGCGGCGAGCGCAATGCCTATGCTGCGGCGTTGGTGCTGATTGCACTGTTGCTGGTGATCAACGTGCTCGCCTCCCGGGCCACGCTCGGCTTGTTGCGCCGGGGTTACGCCGGAGCGGGGGCATGAGCAGCGTGGCGTTGCATGTCGAGGGACTGTCCGTCCGCTTCGGCGAGCAGCGGGTGCTGGAGGAGGTGAGCATGAGCGCAGAACGCCATGCCGTCACCGCGCTGATGGGCCCGTCCGGGTGCGGCAAGACCAGCTTCTTACTCTGCATCAACCGCCTGTGCGACCACGCCTCCGGCTGTACCGTGAGCGGCCGCGTGCGCGTGGAGGACGAGGACGTGCTTGCGCCCGGCACCGATCTGCTCCGTCTGCGTCGCAAGGTCGGGATGATTTTTCAGCGGCCGACGCCGTTTCCACTTTCGATTCGCCGCAATCTGGAACTGCCACTGCGCGAACACGGCGTGCGCAGCCGCGCCGCGCTCGGTGAGGCAGTGGAAACCGCGCTACGGAATGTCGGCTTGTGGGACGAGGTCAAGGACCGGCTCGAAACGCCGGCGCTGGCGCTCTCCGGCGGCCAGCGTCAGCGCTTGTGCATCGCGCGCGCCATCGCGCTCAAACCGCAGGTGCTGCTGATGGACGAGCCTTGCTCGGCGCTGGATCCCATCTCCAGCGGCGTGGTCGAAGACCTCATCGCCGGGTTCCGCGGCCGCTACACGGTGCTCATCGTGACCCACAATCTCGCCCAGGCCCGGCGCATCGCCGACCACTGCGGTGTGTTCTGGCTCACGGACGGTGTGGGACGGCTGATTGAGTTCGGCGCGACGCAGCAGGTGTTCGAAGCGCCGCGCGACCCTGTCACCGCCGCGTACGTGCAGGGTTTGAGAGGTTAGGAGCCCTGTGCGGTCAGGCTCAAGGTGCTGGCGGACGTCACAATGGTTGTGGCTGCTCGTGGTGATCGTGGCTGCGAAGCCGAAGCCGTTGCGTCCGCACCTTCGCGCACGAAATCCAGGATCGCCAGTAGCACTTGCGGCCAACGTTGTATTGTAGCCGCCAACGGTTCATTTTTGTTCTTGCGCCATGCGACTCTGGACGGTCCATCCCTGCTATCTCGACGCAAAGGGCTTGGTCGCTGCGTGGCGCGAGGCTCTGCTCGCCCAGAAGGTGTTGCAGGGGGCGACGCGCGGCTACCGGTACCACCCGCAGCTCGAGCGTTTCCGGTCGCATCCGGAGCCGCTCGCGGCGATCGCCGCGTTCCTCGCCGGGATCGCCCGCGAGGCGAAGAAACGCGGCTATTGCTTCGACACGAGCAAGATCGGGCGGCCACCGTCCGCCAGCAAGCTCGCCGAGACGCGCGGCCAGCTGCTGTACGAATGGCACCACCTCAAATCGAAGCTGCGCCAGCGCGCGCCCGAGCGGTACCGCAGCTATCGGGCGCTCGAGCGGCCGCGGCCGCACCCCCTGTTCCGCATCGTCCCCGGCAAAGTCAGGGACTGGGAAAGGATGGAGCGCTAGCCGCGTTTTTCACGCAGCGGCCTTACGGGATCGTCAGGCCGGCAGTACCCTCAGCCCTCGATCGTAGGTATCCTTGAAGTGGTCGAATCCGTGGCTCCCACCGTTGACGAGCTTACGCGCCTGCCTGAGGTCGTCGCTCGCCAGCGCGGCGCGGATCGCGGTTTCCTTGTTCTTGAGGAACTGCGCGAGGATCAGACCGGCAGTCGCCGGATCGTTGGCGAGTTCGGGGTCTCCGACGAGATCGACGGAAACCTGTGGGCCGATACGGGTGTAATTGAACCTTCCCGTGAGCTGGATGTAGCCGCGCCCCTTAAAGGCAGGCCCGTCGCCTGGCCGCGTGTTACCGAGGTCTCGAGCTTTTTCGGTTCCGGCATCGTAGAGGTCGAAGGGCGTGGTCCGCGTGTTGAAGCGGCTGATACCTTCGCTGATCGGGACGAAGCCCTCGGTCTCGGCGCGGATGGTAGCGAGCGCCATCAGGACCATCGGCCGGTCGGGGATCGCACGGGCGCGGAGCCCGGAGAGCACGAAGGGGAGGTTGGCCTCGATCTTCGATCGCTTTGTCGCCGGGGGGAACATCTGCGCGACCGCATCGACCATGACGAGACCGAGGACGTCGCGGCGACCGACCACGGGCTGTGGCGACGGCAACGCAACCCCGGCACCATCGGCGGCCACGGGGCGTAGGAAACCGAGGTGCACGAAGCCGTCGGCGCGGCCGTCGCCCTGGAGATCCACGAGTGCCCATTGCCCCTCGCGGGCGAGTACATTCACCTTCGTGTCGGTCGGGAGGGTGCGGATGGCCGGGAATTCGGTGCCGGCCCCCCCGCGGAGCTTCAGGCCGTCTCGGGCGATGACCGCATGCGGGTCGCCGCTGTCCGTCGCCGCGGGTGGCGGCACCGGCGCCGTCGACATCCCCGGGGTCTGGCCGGCTTCAGGCTCATCCCAGCCGGCGACGGTCGCCGTGTCGATACCGGTGCTGAGCTCCTCGGGCGACGCGCCGATCTCGAAATGCATCGAGTCCTTGACCGACTCCCACGAGCCGCCCCATTCGAGCACCCGCTGGCCACCCTCGGTCCTGATCGCGAGCGCGTCGGCGATCAGCTCTGGCGTCATGTCGGTGTCGGCGGCGCCGAGCCGCACGTCTTCGCCGCGCTCGGCCTGAGTTGCCTGGTTGGAGAAGCGCACCTTCCGCTTGTCGGGGGTCCGCAGAAACGGGTTGGTGTTCCAGTTTATGTCGAGCGCAATGCCGTAGGAGTGGAGGCTCTTCCGGTTAGTACCCTTGATATTGCGGCAGTTGAAGCTGTCGGTGTCGGTGGTGCGGATGTCGTAGCGATGGTGCCGCAAGACCGCTGCAAGGGCCTCCCAGACTGGCGCGCTCGGGGGTGCGACCCGGATCCGGTCGGGGCCGAACGGCACTACCACCATCTTGGTTTCCTCGCATTCGAAGGTCTTCCACAGCTGCCGCCGCTTTGATGTCGATTCGCCCATGTCATGCCTCCGCGGCTGAAATAGTGTCGTGGCTACGAGAGCGGCAACTTCCGCGCGACCTGATGCACCATCTGCGTCTGGTTCATCGATCCACAAATGTATAATGCCCGCATCAGCCCGATTGTCTCAGATCAAAGTCGAAAGAGTAAGTATGGGCACCCAATGACGGATGCCAATGAGATCGCGCGAGCGATGGTGCCGCCGAGCCGCGGGCAGCGCGTGCTCATGCCGCTCTTGTCGCTCGCCCTGTTTTTGGCCGCGAGCTTGGCCATCTATCACCTTCTGCAGGAGCTCGATGTCAACCGCATGCTCGCCGAGGTGCGGCAGCTTTCTCCCGGGCAATTGGGGCTCGCATTGTTACTGACGGCCGCGAGCTACACGGTGCTCATCGGCTATGATTGGTCGGCGCTCCGTTACATCGGACAGGCGGTGGCCTTTCGCACCGTGGCCTTTGCGGCTTTCTGCGGTTGCGCGATTGCCAATACCGTGGGCGTCAACATCGTCTCGGGCGGTTCGGTGCGCTACCGTATCTACGTCCCGGCCGGCCTCGGCACCTTGGATGTAGCCCAGGTCACCCTCTTTGGCATGGTCGCCTACGGGATCGGAAACTTCGTCCTGGGGGCGGCTGCCTTGACCCTGCACCCGGATCTCATTGGCCGCTTTCTACCGGTTCCGCCTGGACTATTGTACGGCCTCGGCGTCTCCGGATTAGCCCTGTTCGTGACCTTGGCTGTTCTGGTCTTTTTCCGGCGCGCGCCGATGCCGATCGGCCGTTGGCGGTTTCGATTGCCGAGCGGGCGGATCGCGATGGCGCAGTTGTTCTTCACCCTCGCGGACATCGTGTTCGCCGGGGGGTGCTTGTACGTGCTATTGAACCCATCGGATGTGCCCTTCATCGCCTTCCTCGCCGTCTATTCGGTCGCGACGCTCGCGGGCATGGTGAGCCATGTGCCGGGCGGACTCGGGGTCTTCGAGAGCATCTTGCTCCTGAGCTTTCAAAGCTTGATTTCAACCGAATCTCTCGCGGCGGCGCTGTTGCTCTACCGCGCTGTTTATCACTTGGCCCCGCTCTCACTCGCCGCCGCGCTGCTTGCCGGGCGCGAGGCGCTCGATCGCGTCCGGCCATGAATTGAGAATGATGTCAGCCCGCGCGTCCGTGGCTCCTGTATAGACGGGTGATCAATTGGTCGCCACGCGCAGGTAGTACACACTGAACATCTGGTCCGGATCGGTCCAGGTGCGCTCAACCTTGTAACCGGCGGTGTCGGCGAGCGCGTAGAACTCGGCGGGTGTGTATTTGTAAGAGCTTTCGGTGTGAATGGTTTCCCCTTCCGCAAACGTGAAAGGCACCCCGTCAACGCGAATGCGTTGCGCTTTGCGACTCACCAGATGCATCTCGATGCGGCCGGCTGCTTGGTTGTAGAACGCAGCGTGCGCAAAGGCTGCACTATCAACGTCGGCGCGTAACTCGCGCCGCAGACGCACCAACAGATTGAGATTGAACATTGCGGTAATACCGGCACTGTCGTTGTAGGCGGCGTGCAGAATCGCTGGGTCTTTCTTAAAATCCACGCCAATCACCAGCGCGCCGTCGCGGCCAAGCAACGGGCATAGGCCGCTCAGTAACGCGCGTGCCTCGTCCGGATCGAAGTTGCCAATACTCGATCCCGGATAGAACGCAAGCCGCCGTCCCACTTGCGGCAGGCCCGAAACCGAAAACGGTGTGCACAAATCGGCGCAGGCAGCATGCACTTCGAGCCATGGATAATCGCGCGCAAGCCGGCGCGTGGAATCGAGCAGGAACTCGCGCGAGATGTCCACCGCGAGGTAAACCGACGGCCGCAGCGTTTCTAGCAGCAGGCGCACCTTGCGGCTTGCGCCGCTGCCAAGCTCAATGAGCACGCTGTCGGGACCGGTAAGCTTCGCGATTTCGCGGGCGCAGCGACTTAGAATGGCGGTTTCGATGCGCGTCAGGTAATACTCTGGTAAACGGCAGATATCCTCGAAAAGCGCCGAGCCACGGCGATCGTAAAAAAACTTCGGTGGAATGTGTTTCGGTTGTGCGCTCAAACCGCGCAACACGTTGTACCGAAAATCGGAACTTTCCGGCGCCTCGCCATGGATGAGTACCGGTTGTATTTTCATCTGTCCTCCGCCAAGCGTATGCCGGAGAACTGCCAGCGATCCGCGGGATAGAAGAAGTTGCGATAGGTGGCGCGCAGGTGATCCGCGGGTGTTGCGCAGGAGCCGCCGCGCAACACCATCTGGTTCACCATAAACTTGCCGTTATATTCGCCGAGCGCACCTGCGGGCGGCCGATAGCCGGGATACGGCGCATATGCGCTTTGCGTCCACTCCCATGCATCGCCAAAGCGCTGCAGCGGCAAAAACGCGCCCGGCGCGGCCGGCACCGGGTGCAGATAACCGTTGTCGCGCAAGTTGCCTGCAATCGGTAATGCGGCGGCGGCGACTTCCCACTCTTGCTCGCTCGGCAAACGCTTGCCGAGGAAGCGTGCGTAGGCATCGGTTTCGTAAAAGCTTACATGACACAGCGGCTCGTTCTCGTTCACCGGCCGCATCCCCGCAAGCGTGAACTGCCACCAGCGGCCGTCGATCTGCTCCCAGTAAAGCGGCGCCTGCCAACCGCGCTCGCATGCCGTGCGCCAACCATCGGCGAGCCAGAGATCGGGGCGGCGGTAACCGCCTGCCCTGATGAATGCGAGGTATTCTCCGCAGGTGATGAGCCGCGCAGCGAGCGCATAAGGCCGGAGATACACGCTGTGCCGCGGCAGCTCGTTATCGAAGGCGAAGTCCGCACCGGCGTGGCCGACCGCATGCACACCGCCCTGGTAATCGATCCAGTTCAATGGCGCGGGCTCCGGTTTCTGGGCTTCGGGCAAATCGGCGCGATACGCCGGGCGCAGCGGATTGAGCGAGAAGTTGTACTTGATGTCGGCGAGCAACAACTCCTGATGCTGTTGTTCGTGATGACAGCCGAGTGTCGTGCGGCGTGCAACCTCGGCGAAATCGTCCGCACTTGCTTCCCTCAGCAACCTCGCCATGGCCGCGTCCACATGGGCGCGATAGCGATAGACCTCTGCCACCGTGGGGCGGGATAACAAACCGCGCTCCGGGCGTGGAAACTGCGCGCCGATCGTTTGATAGTAGGAGTTGAATAGGTATTCATACCGCGGATGAAAAACCGAATAAGCGTGCAGAAACGGCTTTAGCAGGAAGGTTTCGAAAAACCATGTGGTATGCGCCAGATGCCACTTCGGTGGGCTTGCATCCGCCATGGCCTGCAGCCCGTAATCTTCCGTCGCAAGCGGCCGGCACAACTCTTCGGTTGCGCGCCGCACCGCAACGTAGCGGGGCCCAAGCGTCTGTTGCTGCTCAGTATCCTCCGGCGCCATCCGCCGGACTTCGGCGATAGATAACATTACGACCTCCATGCTGGACTCCTCTTCAATTGGAACACAGGCCGGGAGGAATGCCAAATTAAACCACGTCCGTTTGCGGCCCTCGTTGCCGGTGATCTCGCTATCCGAGGGTACCGGCTTTTGCGGGGACGCGCCAAATGCCCAATTGACGGCGCTGAGATCTTGATAGATCATGCCGCATTGCGACGATCTCCTTCTCGATTCGGGCGGTTGGACCGAAGTGTGAATAACATACTAGCGCAGCCGTGCGAGTAGAAGCCGATAAAATCTGGCCAGTCCGACCCTCTAAACTCGCGATGCCATACACTCCGCAGGAGCTGCCCGAGGAGTCACGATTCGCCTCAGCGACAACTCAATACATCGACATCTTCGTGCGGCTATTGGGTGTGGTGCTAGTGATTGCGGGTCTGTGGATAGGACTTAAGGTGGTCATCGAAGCGTGGAATCTTTACCGCATTCCCCACCGCATCGAGGTCCTGGCGAAAGCGGTTGAATCTGGATCGCATCTGGATCGGGTGCTGGCCTCGTACACGGCGGCCTCGGACGAGGCGCCCGCAAAGGAGTCGCGCGCCCCGGATGCCTTGAGGCTCTCGTATTTTCTCGCTTGGGGGATCGCGATGCTGCTGCTATTACTGGCCGGCAGCCTGACCATGGCCATGGTAAGGACGGGCGCGGAGCTTGCCCTACGCGATGCGCGGAACAAGAATCTCGCGCGTGTCATCGCCAAGGAGCTGCGCAGAACCCAAGGGCTCCCTTGATGCGTTGTGATCCGCCGAACACGCACTTTCAGGCATCGGTGATCCCTATCTACCACGTTAAAAAAAAGCGCTATACTACGCTCTCAAGGTGGCTATCGAGCGTGAAACGACGATGCCTGCTTAGTGATTACGGCTTTCTGACACTTCAAACGACCTCGCCCGTTCAGCGAACTTCGCTGCGTATTTCGTGGACCCGTTAGACACGCCGACAGTTTTGGGTGTACCGAGTGCCAAGCACACGGTACTCATCAGTGCATTGAGAGTCAGTGCTCAGATTTTGTGCTATTGGCTGAGCTCTGGCGTTCCTAGGTCAATAGCGCATTTTCGGGGATGAATAGATTATGAATATTTATGTCGGTAACTTGTCGTATCGGGTCACGGACGATGAACTGCGCAATGCGTTTGCCGCATTCGGCCAAGTCGAGTCAGCTAAGATCATCACGGACAAATTCAGCAGCCAGTCCAAGGGCTTCGCGTTCGTCGAGATGCCCATCCAGGCCGAAGCTGAGAAAGCCATTAAAGAGCTCAATGGTTCGATGCTTAGTGGGAGGAATATCACGGTCAATGTGGCCAGACCGAAAACCGATGATCGCCCCAGGAGACCCAAACGATTCTGATCGGTTGCCCGAAATAATTGATGCGCCTTATCCGTTGCGGCGCGTTGCGCTCGCGCCGGTTGACGCACGATTCTCTGTCTTTCCAATCGTCGCCGGGGCAAACACCCGAATTCGATGAATACACCGGAGTGCTACGGGGCAGCCTGTGGATTACGGCAAAAAGCAGCGTCATCGAGCTCAGCGGCGGGCAGGCCGTGATCGCCCCGGCTGGGGAGTGGGTCCAGTAGAGCACGCCCGGGGGACCGAATACATGGCGGTATGCGTTCCGGCTTTTCCTCCCGGCGGTGTGCACCGAGATCGGGAGTGATTCGGCGCCGCACGTGGATCGCCAAACGCTGCAAAAACTCTTCGTCCTCGCGAATGAATTCAAGGAAGGGGATCTTCTGGTCGGCGGAACCCGTGATAACGCCGTACGCTCGGAAGCTCGCCGGGTACTTGGCGCCGTCAAGCTGCGGACCTTGGCCGCGACCGTGCTGGTCGAGGATGCCCTCAGCGAATCGCTGTTGCGGACCTTGAAGCCCGTTCCCAGTGACATTGCACGTCTCACGCTCAATCAGGTTAAGGACAGCTTATTGGCGCCCGCGGGGCCGCGCTGGGCCCGGGAGTATGGCGCGCGCTTGAGCAGCGAGATGATCGCGGCGGTCGTCAAGCTGATGGACAATGCCGACCTTTCTCATATCGCCAAGCGCTTGTTTAATCCTCTGCCCGGTACGGGGCCCGCGGAGGGCGTCGCCATCGGGGCGCCGGAGCATTTCGGCGCCCGCATCCAGCCCAACAGCCCGGGCGATGACGAAGAAGAGATCTTGTTCTCTATCCTCGAAGGACTGTGCTACGGCTGCGGCGATGTGATCATAGGATTGAACCCGGCGAGCGATGATGTCGAGACCATAGTGCGCTTGGAACGTCTGCTGCAAAACGTGGTGGATCGGCTGGAGCTGCCGACGCGCTACTGCGTGCTCTCCGATATCGTGAAGCAGACCGAGGCGCGCCGGCGGACTCGCGTGGACGTGGGGTTTCAGAGCCTCGCGGGAACGTCCAAGGCCTTGCTTGGCATGGTCGGGCTGGATGTCGGTGGGATCGCCGATCTCGCGTTCGGGTTTGATGGCCTGTATTTCGAGACGGGGCAGGGATCGGAGGTTACCAACGGCGCCGCCGAAGGCATCGACATGGTGACTTTGGAAGCCCGCACCTACGGCGTCGCTAGGGTCATCGGGCAGACGTCACGCAAGCGTTTTCCGGATCGGCCCCCATGGATGATCGTGAACGACGTGGCCGGATTTATCGGTCCCGAGGTTTTTAGCAGCCCTGATCAGCTCCGCCGGACCTGCCTTGAGGACACGGTCATGGCGAAGCTTCACGGGCTGACGATGGGCCTTGATGTCTGCTCGACTTTTCACATGGGGGTCGCCCCGGCACAATTGCACAGCCTGACGCAGTCCATCGTCGCCGAGGCTGCCCCTGCCTACCTGATGGCGGTGGCAGGGAATGCGGATCCGATGCTGGGTTATATGACCACATCATTTCGACAACACCCGCGCTTGAGAGAGTTATGCGGCGGCCGCATCACGACCGAGATGCGGAATCGTTTGACCGATCTCGGTGTCTTGTCGGCGGCCAGAGAGGTCCGGCCGCTGGCCGAGGCTACGGTCGAGCTCTATGCGTCCTACCGCAAGGCCGGCGGCGACACCCGAGGCAGGGAATTGCTGTGCGAGGAAGGACGCAAGCGGCTTGCGGCAATGCAACAAAAGGGCTTCGATCTCGGATACGGCTATGTCGGAGCGTATGCCGCGCCGTCCGAGGTTCAGGCACGGCTGGATGGGATCTACACCCACGCCCGCAACGCGCTCTACGCCAGCTTGGCAGATGCCGTGATCGGTGATGTGTGCCCGCGTCGTCTCCGGGTGCGATCCGCGGCCGAGAATCGGGACGACTATATCGCCCATCCGGCCGCCGGTGAACGCATTCGGAGCGTTGATAGCGCGGCCGTGCGCTCGCTCTATCCGTCTCGCAAGCCGCAGGTGCAAGTCGTGATTTCCGATGGGCTCAACGCCAACGCGGTCAACGAAAACCTGCGCGCCGTCCTGCCTGCCTTTAGGCACGCCCTCTCCGATTGCCGCCTAGGCGATATCGATATCGTCGTGACCGATGGGCGGGTGCGGGCCGGATACCATATCGGCGCCTTGATCGATGCGGACGTGATCGTGCATTTTATCGGAGAGCGTCCCGGAACCGGTCTCGATACACTTTCCGCCTACTTGACCTATGGCCGCGATTCGGCGGGCCGCTCGCGGTGGGATCCGGGGCTCGATCATTCCTGCACTACCGCGGTTTGCGGTATCCACGCCCATGGCAGGCACCCGGAGCGCGCCGCGGCCGAAACCGCGCACTACGTCAAGCGCATGCTGGGGGAGCGCCGCTCCGGGATCGCCCTCGGCAAAGAACCAGGAGCCGCATGACTTGCCTGCATAGTGCGTCGCGTGGAATGCAGCAGAGTCCCACGCTCTTATTAAACGCATACCCCGCGGTCTTGCCGCGGGTACCTTAGCATGGGGTTTCCGAAGGGGGAAGCGCAGCTCTCCCCTTTGGTCAAGGGCGGGGTTCATACCCCGCCCGCGAAGTATATTTTTCTGCACGCTTGCTTTACCCCCGAAGGGCGCCTAAAGTCACCATCGACGCACTTTGTTTAGCGCTGAGTATGGCTAGGGGTAACGAATAATGAACAACAAAAAGGTCAAGCTGGCCGTGGTGGGCATTGGAAATTGCGCCTCTTCGCTGATCCAGGGTATTCATTACTATGCGGAGAAAAATCCGGAGGAGGCCGTCGGCTTAATGCACTGGGACATCGGCGGGTACCGCCCGCGGGATCTCGAGGTTGTCGCGGCCTTCGATATCGATAAGCGTAAAGTGGGCCAGGATCTCGCGCAAGCGATCTTTGCGCCGCCGAACTGTACCCGGGTGTTTCATCGGGACATCGCCAGAGCCGGTGTCACGGTGCGCATGGGCCGTGTGCTCGATGGGGTTTCCGAGCACATGCACGATTACGATGAGCGGCATAGCTTCGTCACCGCCTTTGCGCCCGAGCCGAGCGAAGAAGACGTGGTGCGCGCATTATCGGAGTCAGGCGCCGAGATACTGGTCAATTACCTGCCGGTCGGTTCCGAGGACGCGACACGCTTTTATGCCGGTTGCGCCTTGAAGGCGGGCTTGGCCTTGGTCAACAATATTCCTGTTTTCATCGCCAGTGATCCGATATGGGCGCGCCGCTTTCACGAAGCCCGGCTGCCGCTCATCGGCGACGATATCAAATCGCAGCTTGGGGCAACCATTACCCACCGCGTGCTCACGGATCTCTTCCGTAAACGCGGCGTGAAGCTGGAGCGCACCTACCAGCTCAACACCGGCGGTAACACGGATTTCCTCAATATGCTGAACCGTGCAAGGGTGAAATCGAAAAGGCGCTCGAAAACCGAGGCGGTCCAATCGGTCGCGGGGGAGAGATTATCCGAGGAGAACATCCATATCGGCCCGAGTGACTTCGTCCCGTGGCAGAAAGACAACAAAGTGTGTTTCGTTCGCATGGAAGGTCGGATCTTCGGGGATGTCCCGGTAAATATCGAGTTAAGGCTGTCGGTCGAAGACTCGCCGAACTCCGCGGGGGTCGCCATCGACGCCATTCGTTGCGCCAAACTGGCGCTGGAGCGAGGTCAATCCGGGGTGTTGCACGCGCCCTCGGCTTTTTTTTACAAACACCCGCCGTTTCAGGTCCAGGACGACGAGGCCTTTAGAATGACGGAAGCCTTCATCAAAGGCGGTTTTCGCGATCCCCATGAGCTGGCCGATCAGACGCGGCGGGAGGTCCCGGCGGCCATCGCATAGGGATCCTCTCGGCCCTCCACCTTAGCGTGGAAAAAGTACACCTGGTGCTGCAAGCATGATCCCAGCGCTCACAAAAGGATGGCGGCTCGCTGTTCTGATAGGCGGTTATCCGAAGCGCGGAGTGCTCGCCTTGGCGAATGCGGTCGCGCATGGTTTAGCGCTCTGCGGCGTGTCGCCGAACCAAGTCACGGTCATAAGCTGCCTCGTATCGGTCGCCGCTAGTATCGTGTTCTTGCTTGACTATCCGATAGCCGCCGGTCTGCTTTTCTGGGGCGCCGGCTCGTTCGATATGGTCGATGGCATGCTCGCGCGGATCACGGGCCGGGTGACGGAACTGGGCGGGTTCCTCGATTCGCTCCTCGATCGCGTCGGGGAAGCGAGCATGTTCGCGGCGATCGCCTACCACTTCGCGGCGGAAGGCCGCGCCTTCGCCGCGGCCGCGGTATTCATCGCGATGTTCGGCGGGATGCTGACGAGTTATGTCCGGGCGCGCGCGGAAATCTTGGAGATTGCATGCGCGGAAGGGTTAGTCACGCGGCCGGAGCGGGTGATCTTGCTGGTCATCGGTCTCCTCTCGGGTCTCTTGGTCGAAGTGATTTATCTTCTCGCCTTAGCGACGCTGTGGACGGCCGGCCAAAGGACGCTGCTGGTCTACCGTAGCTTGCTTGCGCGCTAACGCATGCCGCCGGTTCTGAGCGTGCCACCGCTCGACACCAGGCTCAAGCTTCGCTTGGGTCTAGTCAAGTTATTCGATCTCTTATGCCGACTGCCGCCGTGGCCAACCTTTTGCCGGGTGATGAACTACTGCGCCGCTACCATTCCGGATTTGTTTTTTGTCCAGATCGGGGCCAACGACGGCGTGATCTACGATCCTCTCTACCATTACGTGCGGCGTCACCGCTGGCCGGGGCTATTGGTCGAGCCGGTGCGGTGTTATTTCGCGAGGCTCCAAGAAAACTATCGCGCTCACCCGAACCTCATCTTTGAGAACGCCGCTATTTCGGACCGCGAGGAGCAACGGGCGTTGTTTCGCATCCGGGAGGATTGTGATTATTTGCCTCAGTGGTGCGCGGGCTTGGGGAGCTTTCATCGCGAGGTGCTGCTGTCCCACCGCTGGGCGATCCCCGACCTCGAACGCTACGTGGTCGAGGAGATCGTGCACTGCGTCACCTTGAGCTCCTTACTGCGGAAACATGCCATCACCCGGATCGATGTGCTCTGCATCGATACCGAAGGTCACGATCACGAAATCTTCCGGCAGATCGATTTTGAAAGCGGGCGGCCGCGGGTGCTGCTTTATGAGCACGAATATATGCGCCAAGTAGAGCGAAAACGGTGCGAGGCGATGCTGGCGAGCCGTGGTTACGCTTTAAGCCGGCGCCTCGGCGATACGCTCGCGTATTTACCCTTCTGATCCATCCCGCGCGGGCTGAGAGGCAAACTCGCTTAAGGTCAGGAATCGGTAGCCGGTCTTTTTGAGCCAGCCAATGATCGCGCTTAGGTTTGCGAGCGCCGGCTTGAGCACGATTTAAGCCAGAGTTGACGCCGGCGATTTGATTTCATAGGGTGGCCAATAACCATTACTTAGAGGAATAACCCGATGGCTACGCTGATTGAGGTCAAGATCCCCGACCAACTCGCACGCCAGGTACAAGCCTTGGTCAACCAGGGCTGGGCATCCGATTTCAATGCCTTGCTCGTGGAAGCGCTGCGCCGTTATTGCGAGTCGCACCCATCGCAACCGGCCGAATCCTTTATCCAGGAGGATGTACGCTGGGGTCTGCACGGTGACGACTGAACCTCACCGCAACGTTGTTTGCGATGCCGGGCCCTTGATCCATCTCGACGAACTGGCTTGCCTCGACCTGCTAACGGACTTTTCCAAAGTTCTCGTACCGGACGGCGTGTGGGACGAAGTTGCTCGCCACCGGTCCGGCGCCCTCACTTTTCCGTTTCTACAGCGGTGCCCCTGTCCGGTCCTCGGCGAAGAAATCACCTCTTTGGCGGCGCTGTTCACGCTCCATCGCGGCGAGCAGGAAGCACTGCAACTGATCCGCCAGTTAGGGCACGGCTTGCTGCTCACCGACGACACCTCCGCGCGCCTGGCTGCCCAAGCGCTCGGTATGACTGCGCACGGCTCCATCGGTATCCTGATACGCTCGATTCGTCGCAGACAAAAGACCAAAGCCGAAGTCCTCGAACTGCTAAAGCGTCTGCCAAAGGAATCAACCCTGTACATTCGATCCAGCCTGCTGAGCGACATCATTCGTCAGGTCGAGTGTGCCTGATGCCCTAAGCCGACGATAGTTCGACATATACCGCGAACGGGCATAATTTTCCTAAGCATGGATGACCCCCATATCACTGTCACCCCGGCGGAAGCCGGGGTCCAGTGCCGCGCATGAAGGCTCGCCTGGATGCCGGTTTTCACCGGCATGACGGAAGAGAAAACGTAGATTATGACCGTTGCCTGTATAGCCACATGGTAGGTCGGAACGGGCTTCATCGGGTTCCGACAAAGCAGCATCCAAATACCCGATGGCGCCGATGGATCGCGCAAAGCCATGTGGTGCGTCGAAGGTATTTACTCGTCACCCATGCGTCGGATTAACCAGGTGCATGGACGCACCGCTTCAGGTTCCTAAGGACGGAACCCGAAAAGACGGTTCCGACCTACGGCCCTGAGCCGCGTCCCGGCAGTGGCCAGCTCGGCCTGTTACAGAATGGCGCGTCTTCTATAATTGTCCAACTTCCGCGCGGAAGCCGTAAAAGTGGGCGTGTGGTAGACTTCGATCCTGTCCCGTAGGGGGCGGAAAGAGCGGTCGGATCCGCTGCGCAAGGGCACGGAGCTCGATGGCATCCGGGCGGGCCGCGCACCGTGGGCGGGGGTGCATACGTGAAGAAACAAGCAACCAAGCGATTCAAGAGGAGAACGACAATGACTGCAAAGCAACCACTATTCATGTTGATCGTAGTCGCGCTGGCCTTGGGCGCGGTTGGAGCGGGGGCGACGGGGACGACTGGCCCGACCAAGGCGCAGACATGCGAGGCGTTCAAGAACACGGCGGCCGGGGCGAAAGCCTTGTGCCTGCAGATAGAGCATGCCAAGGGGGCGCTCGGGAAGCCGCATAGCTTTGCCAAATGCGAGTCGGTGTTTATGGAAGCCTTCGCCAAGATCGAGCAGCGGGCCGGGCCGGGGGTGTGCCCGACAGAGGGGGATGCCGCTGCCATCGAAGCCGTCATCGATGCCTGCGCGAGTGACGTGGCCGCGGCGCTCTCGGGCTCCCCGCCCACCCCACCCCCACCGTGCCAGCAGTTCCCGGCAACGGGGCAGACGGATTCCTTCCGGGCAGGCGACGATGGTGACCTCGAGGCCGGGGCGACCTTGAGCTACACCGATACCGGTAATGGGACCATCATCGACAACAACACCGGGCTCGAGTGGGAGAAGAAGAGCGACGACGGCAGCATCAACGACAGGGACGCCACTTACACTTGGGAGAACGCCTTCGCGATGCATATCGCGGGGCTGAACACCGCGCCTTGCTTTGCGGGGCACTGCGATTGGCGCCTGCCCAACGTGAAGGAGCTGCAGAGCATCGTGAACTACCAGTTTGTTAACCCGACGGTCTCGGATGCATTCAAAACCCCGTGTGTGGCGGGCGACACGGTGCTGACCGGCAGCTGCACGGCGGCGTCCAGCTACTGGTCGTCTACTACCTTCGCCTCGGCCCGGGCCTCGCATGGGACGCGTTTTTCAACAACGGCATCGTGATCCTCGCGAATAAGAACTTCCCCAACCACGTCCGGGCGGTGCGTGGCGGCTCGCCGTAGTCGATCATTGGGTCATTTGAATCATTGGATCATTGGATAGGGGGGTCTGGGGGGCAAAGCCCCCCAGCCTTTCGCCAATTATGGCGCAATCCGAGCACCTGCCGATCTACAAGCGGAGCTATGATCTCTGCCTCTACCTCGAGCAGGTGGTGCGGGGTTTCTCGCGCTACCACAAGTACACCCTCGGGGCGGAGCTGCGAGAGGGGGCGCGGCGGGTGCTCAAGCTCATCGTGCGGGCCAACGCGCGCCGCGACAAGGCGCCGGTGCTCTTCGATCTCCGCGAGGAGCTGGAGGCGCTCAAGGTGGTCCTGCGCCTGTGCCAGGACGTGAAGGCGTTTGCGAACCTCAACGCCTTCGAACACGCCATCACGCAGGTGGTGGAGATCGCCAAGCAGAATGAAGGCTGGCTGAAGAGCCAGCTTCAAGCTCAGGGTCATGGCCAGAGCCGGCGGGCGATGCCTGAGGGGCCAGCCGCGCCGGGTGCGCCATGATCACGAGGTCCCTCTCCCGCCTCGATAAGGGGCGAGAAGCCGGAGCCCCGGGCGGGGCCGAGGCACAAGGGCGTCCTCCCCCGCGTGAGCGGGCCGGGCGCCCGGGTCCGCCAGCAGCGGGAACAAGCGGAGAGGGCAAGAGCGGCGTCCAACTACTGGTCGTCTACTACCAACGCCAACAACCCGAACAACGCATGGAACGCGAATTTCAACAACGGCAACGTGAACAACGCGAATAAGAACAACACCAACCACGTCCGGGCGGTGCGTGGCGGCTCGTGATCGGCCCTGATCTCTACTCGTTCCGCGCGTTGTGGCGGCACTACCGCAACTGCCGCCGCAACAAGCGGAACACTTTTAACGCCCTCGCCTTCGAGGTCGACGCCGAGACCAAGCTGCTCGCGCTCCAGGAGGAGCTTCGCACCCACCGCTACCGGCCGGGCCACTCGATTTGCTTTACCACCGCCGGCCCCAAGCCGCGCGAGGTCTTCGCCGCGGACTTCCGCGACCGGATCGTGCACCACCTCCTGGTGTCACACCAGGAGCGCGTCTTCGAGCCCCTCTTCATCCACGACTCCTTTGCCTGCCGCAAGGGCAAGGGCACGCTCGCGGCGAGCGACCGGCTGATGGCCTTCCTGCGCCGCGCCACAGCGAACGGGCGGTGCGCGGCGTGGGCGCTCACGCTCGACGTGGCGAGCTTCTTCCCCTCGATCCACAAAGAGACGCTGGAGGAGATCCTCGCCGCCAAGATCCGCCACCCGGAGCTCGTGTGGCTCACGCGCACGCTCCTCTTCCACGATCCCACGAGCCACTACCGGTTTCGCTCCCTCACCCCGGGCGCCCCCGGTCCGGGCTCAGACCAATACCCCATCCCGCCCGAGAAGAGCCTCTTCGGGAAGGAGAACGCATGCGGGCTGCCGATCGGAAACCTCACGAGTCAGTTTTGGGGCAACGTGTATCTCAACGAGCTCGACCAGTTCGTGAAGCGGCGCTTGCGATGCCGCTACTACCTGCGCTATGTGGACGATCTGGTGCTGCTCGGAGAGCGACCGGACGAGCTGGCTCGGTGGCGCGGGGAGATCGAGGCGTTCCTGCGGGAGCGGCTGCACCTTGAGCTGCGCACTGAGCAGAGAGACCCGTTCCCGGTCGGGCGCGGGGTCGAGCTCGTCGGCTGGAAGACCTCGTGGAGCCGGCGGCTGCCCCGGCGGCGCACACTCGGGAACCTGCGCGCGCGGCTCGGGGCCTTCGAGCGCCAGGCGGTGCGGCCCGCTTTGGGCGGGCAGGCGCACCGGATCGACCTGCGGCGAGCGGACCTTGCAGGGCTCCGCTCGGTCGTCGCCTCGTACTCCGGGCATCTGCGCCACGGGCAGGCCATGCGCGACTGGGAGAGAGCCTGGCAGCGGCACCCCTGGCTCGGGGCGTTGTTCGCGCGCGCGGGATGGGCGGTGGAAGAACGCTGGCCGCAGCCGCGGATCGTCCAAGCGCGCCGGTTCCAGGGCCAGTACGGGGCGCTCGTGCGCCGCGCGGGCGAGGGCTGTCTCGTCTTCTGCCAGATCGGGCGCTTCGTTGAATTCCGCGGCCCGCAACGCGCTCTCGCCACGCGGGTTCTGGGGCTACGGCGGGCCTACCTTCCGCGCGGCCCCTATGCGTTCACAGTGGGGTTCCCGGTGCATCTCTCGGGGTACTACCAGCGGCGGGCCATCGAGCAGGGCCTGTCCGTCGTGGAAATCCGAGAGGGGCCTGCCCCGCTTGGTTCTGGCTGTAAGGCGCGCCGCGCTGTCGCGGTCCTGGTGCCTGCCGGTGACAGGGCGTCTCCGTACTTGCCCGGACGGATTCGCATCGACCATAGCCCCCCCAGCGAGCCCGGATGAAATGAAATGGAATCCGGGGTGGGCGCCAACTGGGGCCGGACATATATGAACTTACAAAAACCTCTCCCGGATTCCGCTACGCTGCATCCGGGCTTGTATGTTGTCTCCTGCATCCTTTATGAGGTTAAGTAAGGGGTGCCAGGGTGGAGGGACGATCCGGGCTTTCTGCCGTGCAAGCGGACAGACTCGCGTAGAAATATCCCCACC
>Ga0187892_10001627_pt1 | contig 50043 bp, 45 predicted proteins | sample MA1701073metaG_FD_139345 | JGI IMG/M metagenome (GOLD analysis project Ga0187892, IMG submission 139345) | Bio-ooze microbial communities from a basaltic lava cave in the Kipuka Kanohina Cave System on the Island of Hawaii, USA - MA170107-3 metaG ...
GATGGCCTCCTCCGCCGTGAGCACGCCGACGCCCTGCGTGCGGCCCGCCCAGATCGCGTTGCGCGTCAGGACGCGGTCGATCTCATCGAGCGTCTTCGGAAACGTCGCGATGAACTCGCGCAGTTTCGCGACGAACCCGTCGGGGAGATCGGCCATCATGCCGCCCACGCGGGTGAGGCTGGTGGTCAATCGCGCCCCGGTCCACATCTCCTGCAGGTCGTAGATGCGCTCGCGTTGCTGGAACGCCCACAGGAATGGGGTGAACGCCCCGAGGTCGATGGCCGTCGTGCCGAGCCAGACCATGTGGGAGATGATGCGGCTCATCTCGCAGGCGATCACGCGTAGCACCGTGCAGCGCGGCGTGATCTCGATCCCCATCAGTTTTTCCGCCGCGAGGGCCAGGGCGACGTTGTTCGCCATGGGCGACAGATAGTCGGTGCGGTCGGTGAGCGGGATGATCTGATTGTAGTGGCGGTATTCCCCCAGCTTCTCGAACCCGGAGTGGAGGTAGCCCACGTGCGGGATCACCCGGACGACGGTTTCGCCATCCAGCTCCACGACCAGGCGCAACACGCCGTGGGTGGCGGGGTGCTGGGGGCCGAGGTTGACCAGCAGGTGGTCGCGGCCGAGCTCGTCGTCGGCCGTGCCGGCCTGCAGGGGGATGCGGCCGGGGCGTCCCTGGGCATCGACGCCGGGCGTGGCGAGCGCCAGCTCGACGGTGCGCTTGCTCATTCGGAGTCCGGCACCTTGTCGCGCTCGCCGCGGCGCAACCGCTCACGCATGTCGGCCGGCAGCTCGTCGAAGGAGTCCGCGATCGACAGCTCTTCCAGGGAGTAATGCGCTTCCGGGTTCAGGTTCAGGGCCTGCCGCACCTGCTCGGCCCGGCTGAAGCGCCCGCGCAGCGGGAAGTCCTTGCGCAGCGGATACCCCTCCGCGTAGGTCTCCCACATCAGGATGCGCCGCAGATCGGGGTGTCCCGCGAACACGATGCCGAACATGTCGTAGACTTCGCGCTCCAGCCAGTTCGCGCCGGCCCACAGCGGCGTCACCGAATCGATGGCCAGCTCGCCGCGCGGATCGAGCTCCACCTTCACGCGCAGGTCCTCCCGGCGCGCCAGCGCGCGCAGCTGGTAGACGACCTCGAGGGGCCGCTCCTGGTCGCGGTACTCGACCGCCGTGACGTCGACCAGATAGTCGTAGCCCTGGGCGGGGGTGTCCCTGAGCCAGCGCATGATGTCGAGTACCCGCGCGGCGGCGACCACGACGGTCGTCTCGCCGCGCGCCAGGGTGGCGCGGCCGATTGCGTCACCGAAGGCCGCGCGCGCCGCCGCGACGCTGGGATTCACGAAGAGCGAAACTGGTGGACGGAGTTGCCGAACGGCTCGGACAGCTCGTCGATCTCGGCCGGCGGCAGCCGCAGGCCCCGCTCGTCGAGCAGCTGCTCGTCGCGGCGGGGCACGGCATCGAACAGCGATTCTCCCTTGATCTTCTTGTGCAGGAGCAGGATGCCGTACAACAGCCCTTCGGGCCGCGGCGGGCACCCGGGGACGTACACGTCGACCGGTACGATGGTGTCGATGCCCTGTACCATGGCGTAGTTGTCGAAAATGCCGCCCGTCGAGGCGCAGGCCCCCATCGAGATGACCCACTTGGGTTGCGGCATCTGGTCGTAGATGCGCCGGATCACCGGGGCCAGCTTGAACGGCAGCCGGCCGGCGCAGATCAGCACGTCCGCCTGCCGGGGGCTGAACGCCTGGCGCTCCATCCCGAACCGGGCCAGATCGAAGCGGCTGGCCGCGGTCGCCATGAACTCGATGGCACAGCACGCCGTGCCGAAGGGCATCGGCCACAGCGAGTTGGCGCGCGATTGATTGACCGCCCAATCCACCAACTTCTGGAAGGTCGTCAGCTGGAAGTTGGGGCTGCCGGCGACTTCCTTGGTTTCGAGCACGTGTTTCATGGTGGACCCATCATCACCGTTAATCCCACTGGAACGCTCCCCGCTTCCAGACATACACGTAGCCCACCGCGAGGATCGCGAGAAACACGATCATCTCGACGAGCAAAAATCCGGTGCTGACGGTGGCCACGCCGCCCCCGCCGGTGTAGATCGCCGCCCAGGGCAGCAGGAATACCGTTTCGATGTCGAACACGATGAACAGCATGGCGACGAGATAGAACTTGACCGAAAACCGTTCGCGCGCATCGCCCAGGGGCGGCATGCCGCTCTCGTAGGGGCTGGCCTTGATGCCGGTCGGCCGGCGCGGCGCCAGGAAGTGGGACAACACGAGCATCACGCCGCCGGCGACGATCACGAAGGCGAGCAGGAGCAGGAACACCGCGTAGGACCCGAGCAATTGACCTCGTGAAAAATTTCACTAATGCCGCCTTGAAACTATTTCCCGTGCGGGCGACTGTCAACCGAACGACATGACCTAAGTGCCGATGGCGCCGTCAGATTGCGCCTTGAGCCCCTCCACGATCACGCTGCGCGCCCGCAGCATCGCCCAGCCGTTGAGGCGAGCGATGAGCTGCCGATTCTCGCGATACACGGCCGGCTGTTTGCGCCGCAGGCGCCAGGCGAAGGCGCGATGACCGAGCCACACGAGCGGTGCCAGCAGGATCGTGAGCGCGGTGGCCGATGCCTTGAACCGATCGAAGTGGACGCGCACCGCGGCGAACCCCGCCCGGTGAAACAGGTAGGCCAGGTAGTAACAGGTCACCGGATGGATGTGCCCGGAGAGATGCACGGGCTCGCGCGTCGAGAGCGGCAACGGGTCGAACAGCAGCCAGAACCCGGCGCGGAGGAAGCGGAGCCGTGAATTGATGTTGAGCAAATTCGGGGTGGTGACGAGCGCGCGTCCGCCCGGGCGCAGGACGCGGTGCAGCTCGCGCAGGAAGTGGAACTGGTCCTCGAGGTGTTCGACCACCTCGATGGAGCACGCCACGTCGAACGACGCGTCCGCATAGGGCAGCCGCATCCCCACGTCGACGCGATCGCACGGAACGTCGGGGTAGCGATACTGATCGGGGAACAGGTCGCACGCCCGCAGCACCGTCGCCGGGGCCACCCCCCGCGCCCTGAGGCGCTCGCCGAGCCACGAGGTGAACAGCCCCTCGCCGGCGCCCACGTCGACGATGCGCCGTCCGGCGAGGGCATCCGCCACCACCAGCGAGAGGAGCTTGGCGTTGGTGCGGCGATGCGAGAAGGCGTGGAGCCCTTCCATGGTGGCGCTCGCGAAGCGGGTTAGATTGCGCCGCCATGTCGATCAAGTCCGATCGCTGGATTCGCGACATGGCGCAGCGCCGCCGCATGATCGAGCCGTTTGCCGACGACCAGGTTCGCGACGGCGTCATCTCCTTCGGGGTCTCGTCCTACGGCTACGACATGCGCGTGGCCCCCGAGTTCAAGATCTTCACCAACGCGCTGTCCGCCGTGGTCGATCCGAAGCAGTTCGATCCCAAATCGTTCGTCGAGTTCACGGGCGAGGTGTGCATCGTCCCGCCCAATTCCTTCGCGCTGGCGCGCTCGGTCGAGTACTTCCGCATCCCCCGCAACGTGCTCACGCTGTGCGTCGGCAAGAGCACCTACGCCCGCTGCGGCATCATCACCAACGTGACCCCGTTCGAGCCCGAGTGGGAGGGGTACGTGACGCTGGAAATCTCGAACACCACCCCCCTGCCCGCGAAGATCTACGCCAATGAAGGCATCGCCCAGGTGCTGTTTTTCACGGCCGACGCGGGCGACGAATGCGAGCGCAGCTACGCCGACAAAAAGGGCAAATACCAGGCGCAGGTGGGGATCACGTTGCCGAAGCTGTGAATCAGGGCACCGCTCCCCCCGTCACCCGCGCCACCCACAACCCCGAATTGATGTCCGCGGCGAAGATGAAGCCCCGATGGGGGATCGCGCTCCAGGCGAGCGCCATGTTGGGCCGAAAGCCCTCGAGCGAGCCGGTGTAGAGCGACCCCACCACCCGACCCTGGGCGCGCAGGTCGCCCCGCAGCTCGCCCGAGACGTCCACCACCCGGATGCCGCCGTTGTAGGCCCCGAGGTAGGCGAGCCCGCCCGCCACGAAGATGTTGTGCACGCCGAACTCGAGCGGCTCGTAGAACGCCACCTCGCGCGGATGCTCGAGATCGCTGACGTCGATCACGTGCATGCGCCCGCGCGTCGCAAACTGCTCGCGGCTCGCCAGATCGGCGATAGCGGGATAGGACTCGTCCCCCAGATACACGTAGTTGCCGGCGCGGAACACCGCGTGCGTCCCCGCGATGAACCCCGGCGGATACAGCTCCGCATGGTTGTAGGTGTACTGGCTCACCAGCTTGGGCGCCGTGATGGAGCCGCCCTTGATGCCGTTGCCGACGTCGAGGATGATGAGCCCGTCGCGCCAATAGGCGAGATAGGCGAGCCCGTTTTCGACGTAGACGTCGTGCAGGTAGCGCTGCGGGCTGACGTTCAGGAACTCGACCGGGTAGGCGGTCACCGGCGTCGGCGACTCCACCTCCCAGCGCGCGATCTGCCGCGGATGCGCGGGATCGGAGAAATCGATGATGCGCAGCGACCCGGTCGCATCGTCGGTGGCGAAGACGTAGCGCTGGTACACGAACGCGCTGTGCACGCCGCCGGTCACGGTCTCCGTGAATTCCGAAATCAGCTTCGGATGCCGCGGATCGGTGCAGTCGAAGAACACGATGCCGTTGCGGCGCGTGCTCGCCCCTTCCCGGCTCGCCACCAGGATCTTGCCGTCCGCGGTCGCCATGACGTCGTTGATCAGCCGCGCATCGAGAATCAGCGAGTCGGTGAGCGCGGGCGCCGCCGGGTTCGTGATGTCGAACACGTAGATCTGGCTCCCGATCGACGACAGATAGGCCACGTCGCCCACCGGCCAGATCTCGCCCAGCTGCACGCCGGCGGGCGTGGCGAAGTGCGCCACCGCTTCCACGCGGCGGGGATCGCGCCGCGGCAGCACCCGGACCTCCGCATACGCCACGCGCCCTCCGGCCGAGGCGACCACGGGGTACGTGCCCGGGAGGGAGGCGACGAAGCGGCCCTCCGGATCGACCTCGGCGCCGCGGCCGGTCACGCTCCAGCGCACGCGGCCCCCGGGGGCCGGCCGGCCGCCCGACCCGAGCACGTGCGCGGTGAGCCCGGCGACGTCGCCCACGCGGATCTGGTCCGGAGCCGTGATGCGGACGCTCGCGACCGGACTGGCGCGCACGCGCACGTCCGCGCGGGCGGTGAGCGCCCCCAGACTCGCCACGATCGTCGTCCGCCCGGCCGCCACCGCCCGGACCAGCCCGCCCGGCGTCACCGCCGCGATGCGCGGCGCGAGCGATTGCCACTGCACACCGCTCAGGCCGTGCGCGGCGCTCGTGCCCAGCGGATCGCCCAGCGCCGTGTACGCCCGCGCTTCGAGCCGCAGCACGTCCCCCGGGACCAGGTCCGCGCCGCCCTCCGGGCTCGCGATCTCGAGTCGAGCCGGGCTGCGTTCCGCCACGTCCAGCACGGCGAAGCCGGGCGTGCCGCCCACCAGGGCGAACACGTAGGTCTGGCCGGGACGATGCGTCGACACGAGTCCCGTCGAGTCCGCGCCGGCCACGTCGAAGGACGGGGCGAGCCAGACGATCGGCGCGCCGCTCACCACCCGGCCGGCCGAGTCCTTCGCCACGGCGCGAAACCGGATCGTGTCGCCGGCCGTGACGCTCGCGCGGGCCGGACTGACGTCCACGGCCGCGACCTGCGCGCCGAGTGGTGTCATGCCGCCCACGAGGAGGGCGAGGATGGAGGCAACGTGCGTCTGAGGCATTGGCAGACTCCCGACTAGCGTGGATTGAGAATGCGATCGATGCGCGCCTGCAGGTCCACGATATGCGCTCTGGTGGGCCGATCGGGAACACGCGCCAGGGCGCTCGCGAGTGAGGCCTGGAGCTCCCGCAGCGTCAGCCGCGCCAGCGACCGCGCATCGGCGGGACGGGGAGGAGGCGGCGTGAATCCCGGGAACGGCGTGAAGTTGGGCGGCGGCGGCGTGACCAGCGGCGTGGTGATCAGCCGGTCCATCTGATCGACGAACGCCTGTTGCAGGTTGCGCCGGTAAGCGTCCACCACCGGCCGGGCGCCGCGCAGCTCGCGAAACACCCCGGCCCGGACGTCGTCGAACAGGTCCGGCAGCGTGTACGCGGACCCGGCCGGCAGCGTGGCGCCCTGTTCGGCGAGCCGCGACAGGCGGGTGTCCTGAAACAACGTCGCCAGAAAGGCCGACTGGCGGACGCGGATCCGTTCCACGAACCCGGTCGGCTCGATGCGCCGCAACACGGCCGTATCGAGAAGGAAGATCGGCGTCGTGAAGGCATTCTCATTGAGGAACCGGATCGCTTCGACCTGGCGCGCGCGCGGCACCGCCGTGTGAATGACGCCGGCCTGGGCGGGGTACTTTTCGTGCCGCCACACGCCACCCGGCACGACCGCGACGTGACCCATCTCCAGCGCCCATTGCTGCACGAGCCGATCGTAGAGATCGTCGAGCAGCGCATAGTCGTCGAGCGAGTCCGCGGTCGTCGCGGGGAGCAGCATCGGGACGAGCCGCTTGATGTTGGCGAGCCCGTACTGCGACGCCTTCACGGGGTCATTCCCCAGCGCTTCGGTCTGGGTACGCGGATCGACGCCGTCCGGGTTCCCGAACCGCAGCCACGGCATCGTGTCCTGCTCGCGCGCCAGTGAATCGAGCACGACGCGCTCGGCATCGGCCGTGGCCGCCCCGGGAATGCGGCGATAGCCCCAATCGATCACGTAATAGTCCCACGGACCGAGCATCGGCAACAGTTGAACGTCGTCTCCGGGCTGGGCCACGTAGTTGTTGCGCGCGTAGTCCATGATCGAATACGACGTCCCGTTGCGCCGGGTGTAGGTCGGGCTGCGCAGCGAATCCACCGGGTAGTAGCCCGACGACAGCTGGTTGTGCGGCAGACCCAGCGTGTGGCCGACTTCGTGCGTGGCGACATACGCGACCATCTCGCCCATCAGGGAATCCGGAAGCGGCAGGCGCCGGGCGCGTGGATCGACGGCCCCGGCTTGCACCCAGTACCAGGCCTGCACCAGACTCGTGATGTTGTGGTACCAGCCGATGTTGGACTGCAGGATCTCGCCGGTGCGCGGATCGCTGACGTGCGGCCCGTAGGCGTTTTCGATCTGCGACGGCAGCCAGCGGATGGTCGAGTAGCGGGCGTCGTCGAGATCGAATTCCGGGTCTTCCTGGGCCGTGGGCGCCCGCCGCGCGGTGATGGCGTTGGAAAACCCGGCGGCGCGAAACACCGGCTCCCAGGCCTCGACGCCCTTGATCAGCCACGGCACCCACCGCTCCGGAGTCGCGGGGTCGATGTAGAACACGATCGGTTTCACCGGATCGCTGACCGCCGCCCCGGGAGCCTTCGGCTCGAGCCGCCACCGCGTGATGTAGCAGCGCTCGGCCACGCGGTACCGGTCCAATCCGTAGTCGATCTGGCGCATCGTGAAGAACCCGATCCGGTTGTCGCACAGCCGGCGCGCCATCTCCCGCTCGGGGAGCCGCACCATGGAGTAGTGCATCTCGAAGGAGACCGTTCCGAGACGGCGGTCCGTCCCGGGCACGGAATCGTTCTCGAAGGTCTGCAACGCGCGGACCTCGATGTTCGTCGGGAACGAGCGCGCCGACGCAACCAGCGACCGGCTGGAATCGAGCCGCCGCAGCCGGTACGTCCGCCGGGCGTTCAGCTCCGGGACATCGGTCGTGAACAGCTTCGACACCTCGATCACGAGATTCGAGTCCCGGGGACTGAAGGCGGCGATATCGAAGCTCATCAGCACCGGCTCCACCGTCGACAATCGCACGGCGCGCGATACCGGCGACGCGCTATCGGCGACAATGGCGTAACTCTTGCTGCGCAGCAGGACGCGATTGCCGATCCGCTCCCAGCGCACCACCCGGCTGTCCAGCTGTTCCCCGCCGTATCGCGTCCCCGCGGGTGTCGCCGCGTAGTCCACCACCAGCAGGAATTCCGCGCCGACCTGCGCCAGGGGAATCTCGTAGAACAGCTTGTCTCCGATCTGATGCACGAGAAAGACACCCGAGTCGGTGGTCGCCTGCCTGGTGATGACCTGGTCGTACGGCTTGGGACCCTCACCGCGCCCCCGCGCCGTGTCCTGGCTCGACGAGCGCGCCGGGGCTGGCGCCCGGCTCGCCGGAGCGGACGCGGCGCCGGCGCACCCGGCCAACGCTAGGATGAAAGAGACGGACGGCAGACGGGTCATGGACGGCTCTCCGGATTCGGATGGCGATCCCACCAGGTGATGAGGCGTACCGCGCGGTCGTAGAAGAAATAGTCCCACGCCCAATTGATCAAGACGAACAATTTGTTGCGAAACCCGATCAGCTGGATGATGTGGACCACCAGCCACACTACCCAGGCCGGGAATCCGGTGAACGAAATGCCGCGGATGCGCGCTACCGCCGCGTTGCGACCGATGGTGGCGAGCGTACCCGGATCGCGGTACCGGAACGGGACGGCCGCCTTGCCATCGATCAGGCGGCGGATGCTCGTCGCCGCCGTTTCGCCCATTTGCATGGCCGGTGGGGCCATCATGGGCAGCGGGTTGTGCCCGGCTTCCAGGTAGGCGGCGTCGCCCACGACAAACACTTCCGGATGGGCGGCCAGCTGCAGCGTCGGCTCGACGGGCACGCGCCCGAGCCGGGCGGTCGGGACGCCGAGGCGGCCCACCAGGTCCGCCACCTGCACGCCCGCCGCCCAGACCAGCGTGTGCGCGGGGATGATTTCGCCGCTCGTCAGGCGGGCGCTGGTGCCGTCGTAGCCCGAGACCGTCGCGCCGTGCCGGACCTCCACGTGCTTCTTCCACAGGGTCCGGGCCGCGGCCTCCGAGAGGCGGGGCGGCATGGCGGCGAGCAGCCGATCGCCCGCCTCGAGCAGCAGGATGCGCACGTCCTTCAGGTTCAACCGGGGATAGTCTTTCACCAGCACGAGGCGCACCAGCTCGGAGAGCGCGCCAGCCATCTCCACGCCGGTCGGGCCACCGCCCACGACGACGAACGTCAACCGCGCCCGCCGCCGTTCCGGGTCGGCCTCGAGCATCCCGCGCTCGAAGCATTCGAGCACGTGGTTGCGCAGCCGCACCGCGTCGGGAATGTCCTTCAGCCCGAACCCGTGGCGTGCCACGTCTTCCAGGCCGAAATAGCTCGTCCGCGCCCCGACGGCGAGGATCAGGTAGTCATAGGGAATGGGGCGGTCGCTCGTGAGCACGCGCCGCGCCGCGAAATCGATCCCGGTCACCTCGAGCAGGCGGAACTCGAGGTTTTTCTGCCGTCGTAGGATCGCCCGCACCGGTTTGGCGATCTCCTCGGGCTCGAGGCCGGCCGTGGCGACCTGGTACAGCAGCGGCTGAAACAGGTGGTAGTTGTTGCGGTCCACGAGAATCACGTCCACCGGCGCGCGCCGCAGCGCCCGGGCCGCGCGCAGGCCGCCGAACCCGGCGCCGACGATGACGACGGTCGGCCTCAAACTTTACGCCTCATGCGCGTTCTGGTATCATCCGGTCGCCCACACCCCGGATTGGAGTGGTTGATGTCCCGAGTGGACGCCCTGGCGCGATCGCTGGTCGGCAAGAAAGTCCTCATGGCCGTCACCGGTGTCATCCTCATCGGGTTCCTCATCGGGCACGTTTACGGCAACCTCAAGATCTTCCAAGGCCGGGACCATTTCAACGCGTATGCCGAGGGCCTCCGCACGCTGGGGGCGCCGCTCCTGGGCTACGCCCACTTCCTGTGGATCGTCCGCGTCGTGCTCCTCGCCGCGCTGGCCGGCCACCTGTAGACCGCCTACGTCGTCACCCGGGCCAGCCGTCGCGCCCGCCCGGTCGACTATCACGCGCTCGATCTGGTGGCGACGACCTACGCGGCACGCACCATGCGCTGGGGCGGCGTCATCATCCTGCTGTTCGTCGTCTACCACCTGCTCGATTTCACGTTCGGCCGCGTCAATCCGGGGTTCGTCGCCGGGGATGTGTACCGCAATGTCATCGCCAGCTTCTCCCTGCCCCTGGTCGCGTACTTCTACATGGGCGCGGTGATCGCGCTCGGACTGCATCTCTACCACGGAACCTGGAGCGCCTGCCAGACCCTCGGCCTCAATCACCCGAGCTACAATCACCTGCGCCGCGGGGCCGCCGGGACCCTCACGGCGCTGCTCGTGGCCGGCTTCATCGCCGTTCCGGCGGCCGTCCAGGCAGGATTGCTCCGCTAGCCATGGCACTCCACTCCCGCGTGCCCGGCGGACCGATCGAGCAGAAGTGGGACACGCACCGCTTCGAGCTGAAACTCGTGAATCCCGCCAACAAGCGGCGCTACCACATCGCCGTCGTGGGCTCGGGGCTCGCCGGCGCGTCCGCCGCCGCCTCGCTCGCCGAGCTCGGCTACCAGGTGTCGTGTTTCTGCTTCCAGGACTCGCCGCGCCGGGCCCACTCCATCGCCGCGCAGGGCGGCATCAACGCCGCCAAGAACTACCAGAACGACGGCGACTCGATCTGGCGGTTGTTCTACGACACGGTGAAGGGCGGCGACTTCCGGGCGCGCGAGGCCAACGTGTATCGGCTGGCCCAGATCAGCACGGCCATCATCGACCAGTGCGTGGCGCAGGGCGTCCCGTTCGCGCGCGAGTACGGCGGCCAGCTCGCCAACCGCAGCTTCGGCGGTGCCCAGGTCTCCCGGACGTTCTATGCCCGCGGCCAGACCGGCCAGCAGCTCCTGCTGGGCGCCTATCAGGCCCTCGCCAGGCAGATCGGCCTGGGCCAGGTCGCAATGTATCCTCGAACCGAGATGCTCGACCTGGTCGTGATCGACGGGCGGGCGCGCGGCATCGTGGTGCGCGACCTCGTGACCGGGGCGATTCGGTCCCACGCCGCCCACGCGGTGGTGCTGGCCACGGGCGGCTACGCGAACGTCTACTTCCTGTCCACCAACGCCAAGGGTTGCAACGTCACGGCCACCTGGCGCGCTTACAAGCGGGGCGCGTTCTTCGCGAATCCGTGCTTCACGCAAATCCACCCGACCTGCATTCCCGCGCACGGTCGCCATCAATCCAAGCTCACGCTGATGAGCGAGTCCTTGCGCAACGACGGCCGCATCTGGGTGTCCCGCACCAGGGGCGACGCCCGGGCGCCGGACGCCATCCCCGAGACGGAGCGCGACTATTATCTGGAGCGGCAATACCCGAGCTTCGGGAACCTGGTGCCGCGCGACGTCGCCTCGCGCCGGGCCAAGGAGATGTGCGACGCCGGCCACAGCGTCGTCCCGGGCGGGCACGGAGTGTACCTCGATTTCCGGGACGCGATCCAGCGCCTCGGCCGCAGCACGATCGCCGAGCGCTACGGCAATCTGCTCGAAATGTACGAGCGCATTACCGGCGACGATCCCTACCGCCTGCCCATGAAGATCTACCCCGCCCCACACCTACACCATGGGCGGATCCTGGGTGGACTACAACCTGATGTCGAACCTCGAGGGCCTGCACGTCATCGGCGAAGCGAATTTCTCCGACCACGGGGCCAACCGCCTGGGCGCGTCCGCCCTTGATGCAGGGGCTCGCCGACGGCTACTTCATTCTCCCCTACACGATCGGGGACTATCTGGCGCAGGCCCGGCTCGGGCCGATCGACACCGATCATCCGGCGTTCGCCGCCGTGGAGCGCGAGGTCCGCCACCGCACCGAGCGCCTGCTGGCCGTGCGCGGCTCGCAGAGCGTCGACGCGCTACATCGCGAGCTCGGGCTCGTGTTGTGGAACCAGTGCGGGATGGCGCGCACGCGCGCCGGCCTGGAGGACGCCATCGCGAAGATCCGCGAGCTGCGCGAGCGCTTCTGGCGGGAGGTGGCGGTGGGCGGAGGGGGCGAGGAGCTGAACCAGGCGCTCGAGCGGGCCGGTCGCGTGGCCGACTTCATGGAGTTCGCCGAATTGATGTGCGTCGACGCGCTGCGACGCGAGGAATCGTGCGGCGGGCACTTCCGCGAGGAATTCCAGACGCCCGACGGGGAGGCGAAACGCGACGACGCCCGCTTTTCCCACGTCGCCGCCTGGGAGTGGACCGGCGCGGGCCACGAGCCCCGGCTTCACCTGGAGCCGCTGGCGTTCGAGTACGTGCATCTGGCCCAGCGGAGCTACCGCTGATGCGACTCCGGCTGCACGTGTGGCGGCAGACGGGCGCGGCGGCTCCCGGCCGCTTCGAGCGCTACGACGTCGCCGACGCGTCTCCCGACATGTCGTTCCTCGAGCTGCTCGACGCCGTGAACGACACGCTCGCCGCCGCCGGCCGGGAGCCGATCGCCTTCGACCACGATTGCCGCGAAGGGATCTGCGGCGCCTGCGGCGTCGTGATCAACGGACGGCCGCACGGGCCGCAGCGGGCCACCACCGCGTGCCAGCTGCATCTGCGTCAGTTCCGGGACGGGCAGGAGGTTTGGGTAGAACCCTGGCGGGCGCGCGCGTTCCCCGTGCTCAAGGATCTGGTCGTGGATCGGGGCTCGCTGGATCGCGTGATCCAAGCGGGCGGATTCATCACCGCGCGAACCGGCAGCGCGCCCGAGGCCAACGCGATCCCGATTGCCAAGCGCGATGCCGAGCGGGCCATGGACGCCGCGGCCTGCATTGGCTGCGGGGCCTGCGTGGCGGCGTGTCCCAACGCCAGCGCCATGCTGTTCGTCGCCGCGAAGCTGTCGCACCTGGGCGCCCTGCCCCAGGGGCAGGCCGAGCGCCCGAGTCGCGTCGTCCGCATGGTCGAGATCATGGACGCCGAGGGGTTCGGGGCGTGCACCAACCACGGGGAGTGCACGGCGGCCTGTCCCAAGGAAATCAGCCTCGATTTCATCGCCCAGCTGAACCGGGATCTGATCGGCGCGACCCTGGCGCCGCCCAGGGACGGGCAGGCCTGGTCAGGAGCGGCCTGACCCGCGCTGAGTTCCTGCGCCGCGGGGTGCGACGCTTGGCCGAAAGCGAACTCACCGAGCGACCGCCCGGTTGGTCGCTCGAGCGGCTCACCGGAGCGCTCGGTGACGATGCTTCGCTGCCGCCCGACCTAGCCGCCAGGCGCGACGCGTACCTGTACGCGGGCGGCGGACTCGGCGACGCCGTCGATGAACGATCGGGTTTTGATCGACACCAGCGCGCTGCTCGCGCTGGCGCATCCCCGCGATCAGTATCACGCCCGAGCGGTAGCGACTGCCAGGCGGTTCCTCTCCAGGAGCGGCCGCTGGGTCGGGACGACGCTGGTGTTGGGGGAGTTGCACGGCCATTTGCTCCATCGACGCGGGGCAACGCACGCCCGCGAGCTGACGGATGCGCTGCTCGACGATTCGGCCTACGAATGGGTGGACACAACCGTCGATCTGGTCCGATCCGCGGTGGCCGCCTGGATCGAGCGGTTTCGCGATCAGGCGTTCTCGCTCACCGACGCCGTGAGTTGTGAAGTCATGCGGCGCGAGGGCTTGCGGGCGGCGTTTGCGTTCGACGAGCGCTTCCGGACCGCCGGATACGAGCTGGTGCGCTAGCTCGACTACAATTTCACCGCGGCCATCGTCTCCTTCACCGCGTTCGCCGACTTCGCGAGCGCGGCTTTCTCATCGGCCGTGAGCTGCACTTCGAGGATCTGCTCGACCCCGTTCCGGCCGAGCTTGCAGGGAACGCCGCAGTACATCCCCGACAGGCCGTATTCTCCCTCGAGCCACGCCGCGCACGGCAGCACGCGCTTCCTGTCGAGCACGATCGACTCCACCATCTGTACCGCGGCGGCCGACGGCGCGTAGTAGGCGGATCCCGTCTTCAGGAGCGCCACGATCTCGGCGCCCCCGTTGCGCGTACGCGCCACGATCTGGTCGAGCGTCGCCTTGTCCAGGAGCTGGGTGACCGGAATACCGGAGACCGTCGTGTAGCTGATGAGCGGGACCATCGTGTCGCCGTGGCCGCCCAGGACCATCGCCTGGATGTCGTCGACCGACACGTCGAGCGCCTCGGCGAGAAAGCTCCGATACCGCGCCGTGTCGAGCACCCCGGCCATGCCGAACACGCGCTCGCGCGGAAACCCGGTGACCTGCTTCGTCACCCAGCACATCACGTCGAGCGGATTCGAGACCACCACGACGATCGCCTTGGGCGACGCCTGTTTGATCTGCCGGGAGACCTGCTGCACGATGTCGGCGTTGGTCCGCACCAGGTTGTCGCGGCTCATGCCGGGCTTGCGCGCGATGCCGGCCGTGACGATGAACAGCTCGCTGCCGGCGGCCGGGCCGTAGTCCTGGGCGCCGACGACGCGGGTATCGAACCCCTCGATGGGCGCGGATTCCCATTGATCGAGGCCTTTTCCCTGCGGGATGCCTTCCACGACGTCCACGAGGACGACCGTGCGGGCGAGGTGCTTCTCGGCGAGGCGCTGCGCGGCGGTGGCGCCCACGTTCCCCGCCCCGACGACCGTAATTTTGTTGAGCATGGGTGCGGCAAATATATGGCTAGCCGCCGCGCGTGTGCATCTCCCGATGCGGATCCGCCCGCAGCCCAGCGACCTGGTAGAGCGGCTCGCGTTGCGCGATCCGGAGACGCTCCTCGGCCCCGCGATCGGTCCGGGCCATCCAGGCCTCCCGGATCAGCGCCGCGAGCTCGGCATCACTCGCTCCGGCCCGCAGCGGCTCGCGCAGGTCGATGCCTCGCTCCGCGTACAGGCACAACAGCCACTGGCCGTCGGCCGTGAGGCGGCTGCGGTCGCAGGCGGAACAGAACGGCGCGGTCGTGGACGCGATGACGCCGAACGTCGCGCCGTCGGGCAGCGCGAAGCGCTCGGCCGGGGCGTGGGGATCGTCACCGATCACGGGCGTGATCGCGCCATAGTGATGACCGAGCAGATCCAGGATGTCGCGCTGCGACACGACCCGATCGAGCGACCAATGCGTGGCGCCGCCCACATCCATGTACTCGATGAACCGCACTTCCGCCTGTCGCGCGCGGCCGAATTCAATCAGGTCCACCAGCTCGTCCTCGTTGTATCCGCGGACCACGACGCTGTTGATCTTGAGCCGCTCGAAACCCACGGCCTGGGCCGCGCCGATGCCCGCCAGCACGTCGGCATGCCGCGGGCTCCGGGCGAAGTGCAGCATGCGCTCGGGACGCAGGGTGTCGAGGCTGATCGTCACGCGGCGCACGCCGGCGGCGTGCAGCTCGGCGGCCTGCCCGGCCAGCAGGATGCCGTTGGTGGTGAGGGCGAGATCGCGCACCCGGGGGTCGGATCGAATCGCGCGCGCCAGCGCCGGCAGCTCGTGGCGCAGCAGCGGCTCGCCGCCGGTGAGCCGCACCTTGGCCACACCCAATCCGGCGAATACGCCGACCAGCCGCGCGATCTCTTCGAAGCTGAGGATCTGGGCGCGCGGCAGCCACACGTATTCGGCTTCCGGCATGCAGTAGCGACAGCGCATGTTGCAGCGGTCGGTGACGGACACGCGCAGGCTGCCCAGCGGCCGGTGGAATCGATCGATCAGGCGCACGGTCATCCGGGCCCGACCACGGCCGGGCGTCCCTGCGGATCCACCCACAGCATCGTGCCGTCGGCACGCAGCTCCTTCTTCCAGACGGGGAGGCGCCGCTTCACCTCTTCGATCACGTAGCGGCACGCCGCGAACGCATCGTCCCGATGCGGCGCCGCGGCCGCGATGCCGATACTGGCCTCCTCGGTCGCCACGAGACCGAGGCGATGGCGCACCGCCAGGCGCACCCGGGGCCAGCGCTGCCCCGCTTCGGCGCGAATGCGCTCGAGCTCGGCCGCGGCCATCGGCTCGTACGCCGTGTATTCGATGGCCGTGACGCCGCCGTCCTCAGGGGCATCGCGGACCGTTCCGAAAAACACGCACGTACCCCCGCAGTCGGGCGCCGAGACCAGGGCGAGCAGCGCCGCCGGCGAAATGGGGTCCCGCGTGAGCGTCATCGGTCTATCCACCGGCGAGGGGCGGAAGCAACGCCACCTCGTCCCCGTCCGACACGGCCGCGTCGAGCCGGACGTGGCGCAGGTTCACGGCCGCGAACGGATGGTCGGGGAGCCGGCGCGCCGCCGGCAGCTGGTCATTCACGCGGCGCACCAGGTCCCGCACCGTGGCCGGCTGGGTGAGGTCCAGCTCCATCTCTTCCCGGCCGACCAGCTCGGCGTAGCGCGCCAGGAATTTCAGTCGTACCACGATCAGCTCCCCCCGACCGTGCCCGTGGCCAGACCGCGCCAGAGCCGGGCCGTGCGGCCGTCGGGATTCGGGGCCTTGGACAGCCGTACGCTCGCCGTGGTCCGCTCGCGAACCTGAGAGTCGAGCAGCAACGTCCGACCGTCCCGCCGCACGACGATGCGCAATGGCTGGCCGGCCTTGCCGCGATACCGCTCCCGGAACGCCGGGCCGAAGTCCTCGTCGGCCTTGACGACGATGTCTCCCACGGACACCAGCGTATCGCCGGGTGCAACGCCGGCGGCGGCGGCCGCCCCACCGGGCACCACTCCGACGAGCACGTTGGCCGCCCCGCCCGTGCGGACACCGAGGAACGGCACCGACGTCGTCCGTTGCAGGACGGCGATCCCCGCCCTGGTCAGGATCCGCTCGTAGGGCAGCGGATCGCGCCCGTTGATGTAGCGCTGGTAGAACCCATCGACGTCGGGCATTCCGGCTTCCGTGAGCAGGGACAGGAGATCCCGTGTCCTGAAGCCTTTCCCCTGCCGGGAGAACCTCGTGTACAGATTGCGCACGACCTCGTCCAGAATCCGCTTCACGTTCCACAGGTGGAAAAACTCGTGCGCCATGAGCGGCCGCATGAAGTCGCCGAGCGTTCCATCCGCGTCGGCGAATCCCCCGGCGGGCATGATGTCGAACTGCGATACCGCGTGCTCCAGCCCGCCGCCGAATTCGATCGGCTCATGGTACACGTTGAAGAACACCGTGTACACGTCGTAGGGCGGCCCCCCCATGAGGCGGTTTTGCACCGCCGCCTGCCGGGCGATGCCGTCGCGCAGGTTTCTCGCCACGGCCGGAGTGTAATCGGCGGCCGGATAGACGGCGATCCGGATCCACTTTCCGTCGACGGCCAGCGAATCGAGGCTGAACCGGCCGACGAACGTCATGGCGTCAGCCAGCTCGTGATAGTCGGCGGCGCGATAAACGGATGCTGCGTCGGCCGGCCGCAGCGCCGTGGCCAGGCGCCACCCCGGCGGCAGCGCGAAGCGGACCTCCGCGGGACGATCGAGGCGGCCTTCCTGGTAGAGAAACACGTTGCTCCCGAGGAAGGCGCCGAAGTCGGCGACCAGTCGCGAGCCGGACAGGTCGATCCGGTCGGCCAGGAAATCGAATTCGATCACCACGCGCTCGCCGCGCCCGGTCGGGATCCGCCACGTGTCCTTGTCGAGCCGGTCCCAAACCAGCGCCCGGCCCGCCGCATCGGCGGCCGTGAAGCCGCGCACGAATCGCGCATAGTTCTGGATTTCGTAGTGTCCGGGGCTCCAGGCGGGAAGCGAGACCAGCAGCGTATCGAGTCCGGCGGTCGGAAACTCCGCCTTCAGGTGCAGCAGATGCCCGGCGGCTGAGGCGATCGAGACCTCATAGCGCGCCGCCTGCGCGGCCGCATCGCTCGGGCCGAGCGCGACGACAAGAATCGCCATGCTCAACTTCCGCAACATCATGCGCAACCTCGGGTTGGATCTTCGGGCGCCACTCTGAACCAGTATGATACTGCGCGGCGGCGAAAAACGCGGCGGCCCCGCCGTCGTTGCGCGGGGCCGCGTCAAGTATCAGGAAACGCGACGGTTACGAGGTGACGTTGGCGTTGTGGTCGGCCACCATCGCTCGCAACTCCTTGCTGGGCTTGAACACCGGCACTGGACGCGCCGCGACTTCCACCGGGTCTCCCGTACGCGGGTTCCGCGCCATCCGCGTCTTGCGCTGGCGGATCTTGAACGTTCCAAACCCGCGAATCTCAATGTTATGCTGCTCGGCGAGCGCAGCTTTCACGGCGTCGAGAAACGAGTCTACGACTCGGGCGCAGTCCTTTTTGGAGATCAGGGGACCGGCCGTACGAGCGATTTGTGCTGTGACTTTCTCGACCAGATCGGCCTTCGTCATCCGTACCCCCCGAAGGGCGCAGGGAATACTACAACCGGGGGCCCAACATAGGGGTCTTACCTATTGACTGTCAAGAGCTTGGAGAAACTGTTGGAAATGGCCCTGAGCGTCGTGGGGACCCGGCGACGCCTCCGGATGGTACTGGACGGCGAATATCGGCTTCTCCCGGTGCCGGACCCCTTCTACGGTGCCATCATTGAGGTTACGGTGTGTCACCTCGAGCCCTCGCGCCCCGGGCACCTCGCTCCCTTCCCCCCGTACCGCAAAGCCGTGGTTCTGTGAAGTGATAAGCACTTGCCCCGTCTTGAGATCGCGTACGGGGTGATTGCCGCCGCGATGGCCATAGGGCAGTTTCACCGTTTCGCCACCGAACGCCAGCCCGAGCAGCTGGTGCCCTAGGCAGATCCCGAAGATGGGCAGGTTGCCGTCGGCCAGGTCGCGAATGGTCCGGACGGCGTAGTCCACGGCGGCCGGGTCGCCGGGCCCGTTGGAGAGAAACACCCCGTCGGGATCCAGCTCGCGCACGCGCGCCGCCGGCGTGGTCGCCGGAACCACCGTGACGCGACAGCCGTTGCGGACAAAGAGCCGCAGAATATTGCGCTTCATACCGAAATCGAACGCGACGATGTGGTAGCCGGCGTCGGCAGGGCCTTCACCGTATTCGGCACCGATCGTCGCCTGGCTCGCCAGATCGAGGCCGTCCATGCGCGGTGAGGCCGCCAGCCGCTCCGCCACCACCGAATCCGGCCGCTCACCGAGCGCGATCACACCGCGCATCGCTCCCTTGGAACGGATGTACCGCGTCACCTGGCGGGTGTCGACCTCCGTGATGATCGGCACGCGCGCCTCGGCCAGCCACTCGAGCAATCCTCCGGTGGAGCGCCAGTTGGAGGGCGCGGTCGCCAGCTCGCGCACCACCACGCCGGCCACTCGCGGACGGTCCGACTCGATGTCCTCCGGATTGATGCCGTAATTCCCGATCATCGGGGCCGTCATGACCACCAGCTGCCCCAGATACGAGGGGTCAGTAAAGACTTCCTGGTAGCCGCTCAGATTGGTGGTGAACACGACCTCGGCGAATGCGGGCTCGAAGCGAAGCGGCGCGATTCCGGCGAACCAGGCGCCATCTTCCAGGAGCAGGTACGCCGGGATACGGTCAGCGATTGGGAGCGGGCGCCGGCGTTTGCGGGGTAGTGGTCGGCGCCGGAGACGACTGAATCGGCAGCGGCGCCTGCTGGACCGGCGCGGGTTGATCCTGGCCGCCCTCGAGAATGGACCGCGGCGCGCTGGTCCGCGACGACATGATCGTCAGCACGAGAGACAGGAACAGGAAGATCCCGGCACACCACCAGGTGACGGTGTGCAGCAGGGTCGTCGCCTGGCGGCCGCCCATGACCATTTCCGTGCCCGATCCGCCGCCCAGCGACGCCAATCCCCCGCCCTGGCCGGCCTGCAGCAGGATGGAAGTGGTCATCACGAGAGCGACGAGCAGCAGCAGGATCAGGAGCGCGGTGTACATCGCGCGCGGAACATAGCTACGGCACGGGCGTCGACACAAGCGTGGACCATCCCTGCGGATCGAGCGAGGCGCCCCCGACGAGGACGCCGTCCAGCTCGGGCTCGGCCAACAGCTCGGCGACGTTTTTCCGGTTGACGCTTCCCCCGTAGAGGACTCTGCTGAGGGTTGCCCCGCGGCCGCGCAGCCAGGCGCGAATCTCCCGATGCACCGCGGCGGCATCCTTGGGGGTCGCGTTGCGACCGGTCCCGATCGCCCACACGGGCTCGTAGGCGACGACCACCGTGTCCAGCGCCTCCGGTTCGAGCGCGGCCAGCCCCACGTCGAGTTGCCGCCGTACCACGTCCAGCGTCGTCCCGCCGTCGCGCTGCGCCAGCGTCTCCCCGACGCAGAGGATCGGGACGAGGGATCCGGCGAGCACGGCACGGACTTTCCGGCCGGTCTCCTCGTCCGATTCCCCGAACACGTGGCGCCGTTCCGAGTGCCCCACCAGGGCGGCCCGCGCCCCCGCCTGCGCGGCGATCGGAACGGAGATCGCCCCCGTGAACGCACCCTTGGGCTCCCAGTGTACGTCCTGGATCCCGGCGGCGAGGTCCTGCCGACCCGCGCCGCCGCGGGCGACCGTTTCGAGCGAAACTGCCGGCGGGAAGAACCACAGATCCCTGCCAGGAACGGGTGGCGTCGCCGGGAGAAAGGCGTCGAGATAAGCTCGGGCGTCCGCGGGCCCGAGGTGCATCTTCCAATTGGCCGCAAAGAGGAGCCGCCTCACGCGTCGTCCAGCGCCACCACGCCCGGCAACGGCTTGCCTTCCAGAAACTCGAGCGACGCGCCGCCTCCCGTCGAGACGTGGCTGAGCCGGTCTTCGAGGCCCGCCACGGCCGCGGCCGAGTCCCCGCCGCCCACGACGGTCGTGGCACCTTGCGCCGTCGCGTCGACGAGCGCCTGCGCCACGGCCCGCGTCCCGACGTCGAACGGCGGCGTCTCGAACACCCCCATGGGACCGTTCCAGATCACGGTCTTGGCGCGGAGGATCCGGGCCCGGAAGTCGTCGGCCGTCGCCTGATCGATATCGAAGACGGCGCAACCGGCCGGGATCGCGTCGGCCGCCACCTGCCGCCGTTCCTGGGCCCGCTCGAGCGACGGGGCCACCGTGGCGCCGCGCGGCAGCACGAGCTTCGGCCCCCCCTGGGTGAGGAGCTGTTTGGCCAGCGCGACCCGGTCCGGCTCCACCAGCGACGCGCCCACCTCCAGGCCGAGGCTGGCGAAGAACGTGCAGGCCATCGCGCCACCGATCAGGATCGCGTCGCACTTGGGCAGCAGCGCCTGGATGACGTCGATCTTGCCGCTGATCTTGGCGCCGCCCAGCACGGCGACGAACGGATGCCGCGGCTGATCGAGCGCCGAGCCGAGATAGCGAAGCTCGCGTTCCATGAGAAAGCCAGCGACGGCCGGCTTCAGGAGGTGGGCGACGCCCTCCGTCGACGCGTGGGCCCGATGGGCGGAGCCGAACGCGTCGTTGACGTAGAAGTCGCCGAGCGCGGCGAACTGCTGCGCGAGCGCCGCGTCATTGGCCTCCTCGCCGGGCCAGAATCGCGTGTTCTCGACCAGCGCGACGCCGCCACGCGGCATCCGTCGCGTGGCCGCGACGCCGGCCTCGAGGTCGGCGATGAACTCGACCGGAGCGCCCAGGAGCCGCTCGAGGTCGCGCACGATCTGTCGCAGGGAGAACTTCGGCTCCGGGCCGCCCTTGGGTCGTCCCAGATGGGACAGCAACACGACGCGCGCGCCGTGCTCGCGGAGGAAGCCGATCGTGGCCAGCGCGGCGCGAATCCGGGTATCATCGGTGACCGCGCCGCCTTTCAGCGGCACGTTGAAATCCACGCGCACCAGCGCGCGCTTGCCTTCGAGCGCCGCGGCCGGAAGCTGCTCCAGCGACCGCTTCGTCACCGCCGCGAACCGAGGTAGGCGAGCAGGTCGACGCAGCGCGCGGAATACCCCATCTCGTTGTCGTACCAGGACGAGACGTGCACCAGCGTGCCGTCGATCACATTCGTCGACTGCGCGTCCACCACGCTCGAGAACAGGCTCCCGATGTAGTCGGCCGACACGAGCGGCTCGGCGGACACCTCGAGGATCCCCTGCAGCCGGCCGGCCGCGGCCGCGCGGAACGCTTCGTTTACCTCGTCGATGGTGGTCCTCTTCTGAACCTCCGCCGTCAGATCGACGATGGAGACATCGGGCGTCGGCACGCGCAGGGCGATGCCGTCGATCTTTCCCTTGACTTCCGGAATCACGAGGCTCGTCGCCTTGGCCGCGCCGGTGGTGGTCGGAATGATCGACAGGGCGGCCGCGCGCGCGCGCCGCAGATCCTTGTGGGGCAGGTCGAGGATCTGCTGATCGTTGGTGTAGCTGTGGACCGTGGTCATGAATCCGTGCACGAATCCCCAGTTGCCGAGGACCACACTGACCACCGGTACGAGACAGTTGGTCGTGCACGAGGCGTTCGAGATGATGTGGTGCTTGGCGGGATCGTAGACCGTTTCGTTGACCCCCATGACCACAGTCAGGTCCTCACCCTTGGCGGGTGCGGAGATCACCACTTTCTTCGCGCCGGCGGTCAGGTGCTTGGCGGCCGAATCGCGGTCGGTGAACCGGCCGGTGCTTTCCAGCACCAGCTCCACCCCCAGGTCTTTCCAGGGAAGCTGCCCGGGTTCCTTGATGGCGCTGACGCGGATCTCGCGACCGTTGACGATCAGCGCCTCCCCCTTCGATTCCACGGTGCCGGGAAAGCGGCCGTGCACCGAATCGTACTTGAGCAGGTGGGCGAGCGTCTTGGTGTCGGTGATGTCGTTGACGGCCACGAACTCGATCGCGGTTTGCCTGGCCATGACGGCCGCCCGCACCACGTTGCGCCCGATGCGCCCGAACCCGTTGATCCCGACCCGTACGGCCATGCGCGGCTCCTAAGAGAAATCCGGAATGCTGGCCCGGCCGAACGTGACGGCCGAGATGGTGGTACAGCCTGCCGCCTCGAGCGCCCGCGCGGCTTCGGCGAGCGTCGCCCCCGTCGTGAACACGTCATCTACCAGCACAATTGAGGAGTGCGGAGTGCGGAATGCGGAATCGCTGGGTGAGCTCCCTGGTCGTCCACCAACATTCCGCCTTCCCAGGTCCGCATTCCGCACTGCAAACGCCCCCGCCACGTTCGCTAGCCGGGCGTCCGGTGTCAACGCCGTTTGCGTGGACGTATCTCGCGTGCGCGCGAGGAGTTGCGCGAGAACCGGGAGCCGCCACTCGAGCCCCAGGGCGCGCGCCAGCGACAGGCTCTGGTTGTAGCCGCGGCCTCGCTCGCGACCGGCCCCGAGCGGAACCGGGACGAGCCGCGCCGCTCGATCGGGTTTGGGCATGTGGCGCGTCATCACCGCGGCGAGGTCTCGAGCGATACGCGGCAACCCGCCGTACTTGAGGGCGTGGACCGAATCGCGGGCGCCCCCCTCCAGCCACACCGCCGAGCGGACCGATTGCAGCGCCGCCGGCCACTGGCGACACAGCCGGCACGGGCCGAAATGCGGCTCGGGTTGCCCGCAGCGAGCGCACCAGGGAGGGCGAACGGGGCGCATGCGCGAGCGGCATACCGTGCACACCAGGTCGTCGGCGTGCGCGTCTGGGAGCAGGCGCCGGCACGTGAGGCACTCGGCCGGCAGCAGCAGCCGTTCGAGCGCGCTAGTCACGCAGCGCGCGCTCGACGGCCGCGCGCATCACCTCGACCGGTGGCGGGTGACTCGGGAAGAATCGACTCCAGGCCAGCGCACCCTGACGCACCAGGACCCCGCGTCCATCGCGGGCGACGGCGCCCTGGCGGCGTGCCTCGCGCACCCAGCGTGTCTCCCCGCGCCGGTACACGAGGTCGAGCACGCCACGCAGGTCGCGCACGACGCCGGGGTCGATCGGCAATGCGTCGTCCCCGTTCATGCCCAGGGGGGTCGCGTTGACGATGACCTCGGCGCGGAGTGGCCCCAGGGCGACGCGGGCCCGCGCCCCGTGGGAGGCGGCCCATTCGACCAGGCCGCGGGCGCGGGCCGGGTCGCGCGAGCGCACCGCCAATTCGGCGCCCGCGTTCGCGGCCGCGATCGCCACGGCCCGCGCGGCGCCACCGGTCCCGAGCAGCAGCCACCGCCCGCCGCCAAGGCCGAGCTCGGCCAGTTCCGCGGCGATCGCGGGCACGTCGGTGTTGTCGCCGACCAGGGCTCCTTGCTCCACCCAGAACGTATTGCACGCGCCGGTGCGGGCGCACAGGTCGGTTCTACGCGAGACGCATCGTTCCGCCGCACCCTTGAGGGGAACGGTGACGTTCCCCGCCAGACCGACCGCCGCCAGCGCGGTGAACGTGTCGGGAAACGCGCCGGCCGGGACGCGCAGCGCCACGTACGCGGCGTCGAGCCCTAACGCAGTGATCGCCGCGTTGTGCATGACGGGAGAAAGCGAATGGGCGGTGGGATCGCCTAGAACCGCGAGCAGCCGGGTGCTACCGCCGATCCTCACTGCGGGCCTCCCCCGCCAGCCGGTCGGCCACCGCTCCGATCAGGGCTTCGAGTTCCGCGAAGGTATCCCGGTAGACGTCGAGGTCGCCGCCAAACGGATCGCCCACTTCGGCGTCCTCTCCCGACCGGCCGACGTACTCCCCCAGCACGAACACGCGGCCTTCGCCGCCCAGCTCGTGGACGCGGGCGCGGTGATGGCGCGCCATCGTGAAAATGAGATCGGCATCCTCAACGATCTCCCGCGTGAGCAGGCGCGCGCGATGTCCGGAGAGATCCAGCCCGCGCTCGATGCCCACCAGGTAGGCGCCTTCCGACGCCGGCGCGCCATCCCAGGCGCCGGTACCCGCCGAGGCGACGTTGATGTCGCTGATCGCCCGCTCGTGCAACGCACGCGCCAGAAGCGCCTGGGCCAGCGGGCTGCGGCAGATGTTGCCGGTGCACACGAACAGCACCTGTTTCACGGCGCCAGGATCCCCGCCCCGGCGCGCAGCTGGGCCAGGGTCAGCGCGCCCAGGCGCACCACGCGCGGCACCGGCCCCGTGCAATCCACCACCGTCGACGGCGGTCGATTGCCGAGCACTCCGCCGTCCAGAACCATCAGGGCCCCACTCGCTACCGCGGCCGGAAAATCGCGGACGATGGCGTCGGCCCCGGGCGCCGGAGCGGTGCCCGGCACATTGGCGGAGGTCGACGTCAGCGGCACCTCGAGTGCGCCCACCAGACGCGCCACCTGTGGATGCGAGGTCCAGCGCACGGCGATGCCCCCTTCGGGTCCGCGTAAGATGTCGGGCAGGCGCCCGCTGCCCCCCGGCAACACCAGCGTCAACGGCCCCGGCCAGAATGCCCGCGCCAGCGCCCGAGCCGACTCATTGAATCCCAGCCCCTGGCTTTCGGCCATCGCCTGACTAGCGACCAGCAACAGGAACGGCTTCCCCGCCGCTCGTCCCTTGAGCGCCGCCAGGGCCCGCACCGCGCGCTCCTCGGGTCGCGAGCCCAAACCGTACACGGTTTCCGTGGGATACGCGAGCAGCCCGCCGCCGAGCACGTGCCCGACCACCAGGGCCTGCGCGGCCTGCGCTTCCCCGTCGTTGTGAAACGGAATCGGCTTCATCGCAGCGCCCGCGCCAGCGCGTCCGCGATGCGAAAGTCCTCGGCGGTGGTCACCTTGAGGTTGCCGGGAGAGTCGGCCACCACTTCCACTGGCAGGGCCTGGCCTTCGCACAGCTCCGCGTCATCGGTCGTGTCGCGATTGTGCGCATCACCGCTCGCCGCGTACGCCGCGACGAGCATCGACAGGGGAAACCCCTGCGGCGTCTGGGCCCGCCACAGCCGGGCCCGGGGCACGGTGCGCGCCACGCGGCCATCGTCGTCCACGTCCTTCACGGTATCGCCCATCGGCACCGCCGCCACGGCGCCCACGCCGGTGCGCGCCCGGGCGATGACGGCATCGATCGTCGCCTGGCTCACGAACGGCCGGGCGGCGTCGTGCACCAACACCACCTTGACGGTCCCGGGCGCCAACGCGCCGAGACCGGCGCGCACCGAGTCGGCCCGCGTCGCGCCCCCGGCCACGAGGCGCAGGCGCTCGCCCGGCAGCTCGGCCAGCCAGACGGGCGGGGCGCCCACATAGGCCGCCGGCAGCGCGATCACGACTCGATCGACCCAGGCATGGGCCACAAAGGGACGCAGCGCGCGCAGCAACATCGGGACGCCGTCGATGGGGCGGAATTGCTTGGGCTCGCCGGGACCGGCGCGCACCCCTGCCCCGGCGGCGACGAGGACGACCCCGACGTCAGGCAGCGAGGCGACGGGCGAGCTCACCGACATGCTCGATTCCGACGACCGCCAGGTCGCTCGCGATACGCGAGCGCGCCGAGACGAACGCGCGCCGGAACCCCTGCCGTTGTGCCTCCGCTAACCGACGCTCCAGACCGCCCACCGGCCGCACCTCGCCGCCCAGCCCCACCTCGCCGAGGAACAGCGCGTCCGCGGGCGCCGGCCGATCGTGCACGCTCGACACCAACGCCGCCAGCACCGCCAGGTCCGTGGAGGGCTCGAGCAGGCGGACTCCACCGGTCACGTTGACGAACACATCGAGCGCGCCCACCGCCAGTCCGCCCCGGCGCTCGAGCACGGCCAGCAGCACCGCGAGACGCCGATGATCGAGCCCGGTCGCGACCCGCTGCGGCGTGCCGAACCCCGGCTTGGACGCCAGGGCCTGAATCTCGACCAGCACGGGACGAGACCCTTCCATCAGCGCGGTCACCGCCGATCCCGACACGCCCGTGTGGCGACCGGCCAGGAACTCGGCCGCGGCATCGGGTACCGGCTCGAGCCCGGCCCCGGTCATGCGGAACACGCCGATCTCGTCGACCGAGCCGAAGCGGTTCTTCACGGCCCGCAGGACGCGATGGTCGAGCGTCGCCTCCCCCTCGAAATAGAGTACGGTGTCGACGATGTGCTCGAGCGTGCGCGGGCCGGCGATCCCTCCGCCCTTGGTGACGTGCCCCACCAGGAACACGGTGGGCCCGGTCTCTTTGGCGAACCGCATCAGACGCGCAGCGCACTCACGCACTTGTCCGACGTTTCCCGGCGCGCCTTCGAGCTCGTCGGTATACGTGGTTTGGATGGAATCCAGGAACACGACCTGCGCCCCGAGCGTCGCCGCATGGTGGAGGATGTTGTCCAGATTCGTTTCCCCGACGACCGACACGCCACCGGTCTCTTCCCCGAGCCGTGCCGCCCGCATGCGCAGTTGCTCGGGCGACTCTTCCCCCGACGCGTACAGGGTGCGGATCCCGGCTCGCTCCAGGCGCGCGGCCGTCTGCAGCAGCAACGTCGATTTGCCGATCCCCGGTTCCCCACCCACCAGCACGAGCGACCCCGGGACGACGCCGCCGCCCAACACGAAATCCAATTCGGCGAGGCCGGTGTGCCACCGCACCAGCTGGGCACTCCCGACGTCGGACAGGCGGACGGGCGGTCGGGCGGTCACGACGGTCCGAGCGACCGCCCGACCGCCCGACCGCCCGACCGCCTCTTCGACCAGGGTATTCCACGCCCCGCACGCGGCACAGCGCCCGGCCCACTTGGGCTGTTCAGCCCCACACTCGGTACAGCGGAACACCGAGGAGGCTCTAGCCACCGGTGGTCTCCACCGGGGCGTCGCGCAGCGACCGATTGTCGAAGCGGGTGTATTCCTTCTTGAAGTAGAGCGGCACGATCCCCGTGGGACCGTTGCGCTGCTTCCCCACGATCAACTCCGCCACGCCTTCGATGTTCTTGCCGTCCTTGTCGGTCGGCCCCTCGTACATCTCCGGGCGATAGATGAAGCACACGAGATCGGCATCCTGCTCGATCGCGCCCGACTCGCGCAGGTCGGAGAGCTGCGGCCGCCGTCCCTCGCCGGTGCGCTGCTCCGGGGCGCGCGACAGCTGGGACAGGGCGAGCACCGGCACGTCCAGCTCCTTGGCCAGGGCTTTGAGGGCGCGCGAGATGTAGGAGATCTCCTGCTGCCGGTTCTCGACCGATGACGGCCCCTGCATCAGCTGCAGGTAGTCGACGACGACCATGCCGATGTCGTGCTCGGCTTTGAGGCGGCGCGCCTTCGACCGCATGGCGAGCGGGGTCAACGCCGCCGAGTCGTCGATCCAGATCGGCGCCGTGCCGAGCAGGCCCGCGGCCCGCGCGAGCTTGGGGTAGTCGTCGTCCCGGAGCGCGCCGCGCCGGAGCCGCTGGGCGTCGACCAGCCCTTCCGAACAGAGCAGCCGCTGCACGAGGGCTTCCTTGGACATTTCCAGCGAGAACAGACCGACGCCCACCTGATGCTCGATGGCGGCATGTTGCACGCAATTCAGGACCAGCGAGGTCTTTCCCATCGACGGGCGCGCGGCGATGATCACCAAGTCGCCCTTCTGGAATCCCGCCGTCATGCGGTCCAGATCCACGAAGCCGCTGGCGACGCCGGTCACGGCGCCGTGGCCGCCCTGGAGCTGCTCGATCCGCTCCATCGTCGGCCAGATCAGCTCCTTCAGCCGGGAGAAATCCTCCGAGCGCCGGAACTGGGCCACCCGGAAGATCCGGTGCTCGGCTTCGTCCAGGACTTCTCCGGAATCGCCGCGGGTTTCGTAGACGTCCTGAATGATCTCGGTCGCCGCTTCCACGAGGCGCCGCAGCACGGCTTTGTCGCGGACGATGCGCGTGTGGTACTCGATGTTGGCCGCCGTCGGCACGACATCGATCAGGGTCGCCAGATACTCCATGCCCCCGGCGCGGTCCAGATCGCCGCGTTTGACCAGCTCCTCGCGCAGCGTGACGGGGTCGATCACGTCGTTGCGCTCGGTGAGGCCCACCATGGCCCGGAACAGGATCCGGTGCGCCTCCTTGTAGAACATCGTGTCGTCCAGGAACTCGGCGCCTTTCAGCGCCGCGTCCTGGTCCAGCAGCATGGCGCCGAGCACGGCCTGCTCGGCGTCGTTGCTCCACGGGGCGCGACGCCCCGTGTAGTCGAGATCAGCCGTCGATGAGACGGTGGGCGATACGGACGTCATCCCAGGTTGGCTTCTTCCAATTAGGGTTTCTGAGCAGGGCCGCTGGGTGATAGGTAACGATCACCGGGATGCCACGGAACCGGTGGATCTTCCCGCGCAGGGCTCCCAGGGACTGCTTCGAGTCGAGCAGGGTCTGCGCCGCCGTGTTCCCCATCGCGAGAATCACGCGCGGCCTGATCAGCTCCAGCTGGCGGAACAGATACGGCACGCACGCCGCGATCTCGTCGTAGAGCGGCGTGCGGTTCTGCGGCGGGCGGCATTTGACCACGTTACAGATGAACACCTGATCGCGGGACAGGCCGATGGCGCCCAGAATCTTGGTGAGCAGCTCTCCCGCCTGCCCGACGAAGGGTCGGCCGGTTTCGTCTTCGGTGCGGCCCGGCCCTTCGCCGACACATACCAGGCGCGCATCCCCCGGCCCTTCGCCGGGCACGGTGCGCGACCGCGACTCACACAGCCGGCAGCGCGTGCAGGGCGCCACCAGCTCGGCCACCCCCTCCAGCGTGGCGACGGCCTGCAATGGATCGGCGGTAAACAGATCCCGAGCCGGCGGATCGTAGGTCAGACCGGCCGGAGGCAGCGCGATCGGCTCGGCTGCGGGAGCCTTCACGTCGGGAACGACGCGCTCCGGCGGCGCGGACGCCGGAGTCGCCGCCTGAGGTGAGGCCAGCGGCACCGCGTCCGTTCCGAGCAATCGTTGCTGTTCCAGGTAGGCGCGCGCCAGAGCCCGCCCATCGCTCACGGCAAATCGTGCTCCACCAAGTCGAGTATTCGCTGCGCCACGTCACGCTTGTTCTGCAACGGCAGCTCGGTCGGAGCCCCGGACTTCGCGAGCAGCGTGACTTTGTTCGTGGTCACCTCGAACCCCGCACCAGGCTCTAGCGCGTCGTTCAGTACCACGTAGTCGAGATGCTTCTGCTTCAGCTTCTCCCGCGCGCGCTTGACTCCGTCGCCGGTCTCGAGCGCGAATCCCACGACCACACAACCCGCGGGGCGTTTGAGCGAGGCCAAGATATCCGGGGTCGGTTCGAGCGCCAGCGCGAGCCGGCCGCTCTGCCGCGGCTGTTTCTTCGCCGCCGCGCGCGCCGGACGATAGTCGGCCGGCGCCGCCGCCATGAACAACGCGGCCGCCCCCGGCAGCGCCCGCTGCAGCGCCCGCTGCATCTCCGCCGTCGACTCGACGCGCACCAGCTCCACTCCCGCCGGCGCCGCCAGCGCCGTGGGCCCGCTCACCACCACCACGTGAGCGCCGCGGTCGCGCGCCGCCTCCGCCAGGGCATACCCCATGCGCCCGCTCGAGGGATTGGTGATCACCCGCACCGGGTCGAGATGCTCCCGGGTCGGGCCCGCGCTCACCACCACCTTGCGTCCCTGCCACGCCGACCCGACCCCCAGCAGGCGCAGGGCGGCCGCGAGGATCGCGTCGGGCTCGCTCATCCGACCCGGCCGATCGCTCGGACCTTCGGCGAGCGCACCGATCTCGGGGCCGACAAACGTCCAGCCGCGGCCGGCCAGCGTGCGTAGGTTCGCCTGGGTCGCCGGGTGCGCGTACATCGCGTCGTTCATCGCGGGGGCGGCCAGCACGGGCCCGGTGCGGGCGAGCAGCAGCGCCGTGAGCACGTCATCCGCCATGCCCATGGCGGCGCGAGCCAGCACCTGGGCCGTCGCCGGAGCCACAATGGCCAGATCGGGGGTCTTCGCGAGACTGATGTGCGCGAGCGCGCGGCCCCGCTCCCAGAGCGAGGTGAGGACCAGCCGACCGGTGAGGGCTTCGAACGTGAGTGGCCGCACGAACTCACTGGCCCCGGCCGTCATCACGACGTCGACCGTGGCGCCCAGCTCCGTCAGGCGCCGGGCCAGGGTACAGCTCTTGTAACAGGCGATTCCGCCCGACACGCCGAGGACGACGTGACGGCCGGAGATGGCCATCAGCCCTCCTGGCGCCGCCGCCGCACCAGCTTGTACTTCAGGTGCCCCTCGACCAGGTCACCCAGGGCGCGCGTGGTGAGCTTCTGCTCGAACTCGACGCTGCGATCACGCGGAAACTCGTTCACGAAGCGCGCGAAGCGCGCCGCGACGAGGACGCCGAGATACTTGTTCTGCGTTTGATTCGCGACTTCCGCCGGTGTCACAATTCGCATCAAAGCTCCTTTACGCTTGACTGCAATTGACTTGCCTCAGTTTGAAGATCGCGCATCAATTCCTCGATCAACTTCATCATGTCCATCGTCCGATGCTTCGCGATCTCGGGCCGGTCGACTATCTCGATTATCCGGTTGACAGCCAGATCCAGGTCGTCGTTGACCACGACATGGTCATACACGATCGCTGATCTAATGTCCTGACGAGCGATCTGAATCTCCTCGACCGCAATACGAACGCGACGCGCTATCTCTGACGCGGATTCTGTCTTTCGCTCTCTCAACCGCTTCAAAAGTTCACCCGCGGTTGGCGGGATCAAGAATACGGTGATGGAACTGTCCACGTACACTGACCGCACCTGCCTGGCGCCCTTTACTTCGATGTCAAGCAGAACGTTGAGTCCGCGCTTGAGTGTGTCTTCAACCTCTCTCTTCAACGTCCCATACAACTCCCCGGCGTATTGTGCCCATTCCAGGAATTCCCCTGCCTCCGCGCGACGCTCGAATTCCTCACGGGAGATGAAGTGGTACGCCTTGCCTTCCTGTTCTCCAGGACGCGGCTTGCGCGTCGTGGCCGAGACCGAATAGCCAAACCGGTCCGGGTATCGTTCCAGCAAAGCCTTGGTCACCGCCGTCTTGCCGCCCCCCGAGGGCGCCGAGAGAATCACGACCTTCGGCGTCACTCCAGGTTCTCCAGCTGCTCCCGAAACCGCTCCAACTCCCCCTTCATGGCGATCACCGTCTGCGTGATCCCCGCATCGTTCGCCTTCGAGCCCATCGTGTTCGTCTCGCGCAACAGCTCCTGCGCGAGAAATCCCAGCTGCTTCCCCACGGCCGCGTCGCTGCGCAGCGCCTCGCGGCACGCCGTCAGATGCGTCCGAAACCGCACCAGCTCTTCACTGATGTCCACGCGATCGGCCAGCAGCGCGATTTCCACCGCCAGGCGTTGCGGATCCACGGTCGTCCCGGCCGCGAGCGTCGCGACGTTCTTGCGCAACCGTGCCAACTCGGACGTCAGGCGCTCCGGCGCGCGCGCCTCGATCGCCTTGGCGCCCGCTTCCAGCGCGGCCAGCCGCGCGCCGAGGTCCGCGACGAGCGCCCGGCCTTCCCGCTCCCGCATCGCGCGCACGTCCGCCGCCGCGCGCGCCACGATGGGCTCGACGTCCGGCCACGTGACGCTCACGCCGTCGCTCGACACCGCCATCACGTCGGGCAGCCGCGCCACGAAGGCGAGATCGGGATCGCCCTTCAGCCGCAACGACTTTTTGAGACGCCGCAACGCCCCCAGCACCGCTCGGGCGCGCTCCACATCGACCGTGACGTCGCCCGTGGCGGGCGGGGGTTCGATCCATCGCGCCAGCACCGCCACGTGACCGCGCGCGAGCAGAACGCGCAAGCGCTCGCGCAGCTCGCCGTCCAGCGTCGCGAGGTCGAACGGCAGCTTGAATTGTGAATTGAAGTACCGGTGGTTGACAGTGCGGATCTCGATCCGCAGCCGGCCACCTGCCACCTTCCCTTCAGCGGCGCCAAACCCCGTCATGCTCCGCGGCACAATCTTTAAAGCTAGCCGCGCAAAGCACTTAGGTCAATCCGCCTCCGTCAGTTCTTGAACTGCCACTGCACGCCGTAGTACTGCGCGTACTTCGGGTACGACAATCCCGGGACATAACTCCCGCGCATGCCGTTGTAGTTGCGCGTCAGCCAATACGCCGTGAAGTCCGTGATGCGCAGCTGAATGTTCGACTCGACGAACGCGGCCGGTCCGAGCGGCAGCTGCCCGCCGGCGGAGTCGAGGCCCCCCAGATTCGACCGGCTCCAGGACTCCACAGCGATTTCGCCCCGCAGCGCGAACACGCCGCTCTTGTACACCCGCCAGAACTTCGAATAGAACGCCGCCGAGAACCGCCCGTGCGTCGGAGGCTCGAAGTCGCCGCCACCGCGGATCGGATCGAAATACCAGCCGGACAACTGGATGCCGGAGAGGGGTCGCAGCGCGGCATGGACGGACACGTAACGGCTGCGCGGCGTCGGGCCGAGGGCCGCGACCGGCCGGATCCCGACCGCGAACGCCCGCGGTCGGAAGGAATCCCGCTGGACGATCCCGCCTTCCAGCAGGACGGCGCGGCGCTGCCACCGCGCGTACGCCGCCCAATCCGTCGCCCGCTGGAAGGAATCGCTCAGCACGAACGGCGCCTGAAAATCCTCGATCCGGACCGCTTCGGCCCGGAGCGAGACGCCAAACGGCAAGGCGAGACCGGCGGAGACCTGCGCGCGCGTGCCGTGCCCTTTGTCCCCGTACTGCGAGCGGCGCGCCTGCGCGGCGATCGTGAAGAACGGCATCGGCCGCCAGGCCGCCTGGGCCTCCAGCTGCAGCGGCCGTGCATCGCCCTGAAACCGGGCGATGACGGAAGCCGACGCGCGCGATCGCGTTTCGCTCAGCTCGATACTGCCCTGCCACAGACTGCGATCGGGAACGAGGGTGTCGTTGGCGATCGCCGTGCGCGCCCCGCTCACCGTGAGCCGGGTGCCAAGTCCATCGGCGCGGGTGGCGAGGAAGCCCTGGAACACGCCGTCGAGACGGCGTTGCCGCCACGCGGCCACGTTCGGCGCTCCACTCGAGCGGTCCCAGGCACTGCTCACGATCTGGTAGGAGAGTCCCAGGCGCGGTGTCACGTAGTCGCCACGGAGCCAGAGATCCACCGAGCTGAACGCGGTGGTGGAGCTGGTCCCGATGCCGTCGATATTGCGGTAGTCCGCGGCGAGGGAGAGCCCCACCCCCGAGCGCCACCGCTTGGCGAAGCCTGCCCGGTACTGCGCGATCGAGCTGATGCCGGTACTGATGCGCACTTCGGACCGAGCGGTCGTGGACCGGGTTCGCGCCGTCACGAGGAATACGCGCAGCGTGGCGGGCAGCATGTGGATGTCGATCCGCTCCAGCGGCGCGAGCGGGATGCGGGCGGGATCGATCCAGACGGAATCGCGCCCCAGCGGGAGATAGGGCACGCCGTCCCAATACACCTCCAGCCCGATCGGCCCCTTTCCCCCGTAGACCGCGATCTCCGGCGCGCCGAACCAGCCGCCGCGGGCCACATAGACGCCCGGCAGGTGGCCGAGCAGATCGCCGAGGCTCGTGATGTTGGAGAGGACCAGCGAATCGATGTCGAACGTCCAGCGTTCGCCGCGCGGCAGCGGGCCGGGCGTGATGGCCGGACGGAACACGGGGAGGAACCGTTCGAGGGTATCGCGAACGATACTGTCGCGCGGGACCGTGTCTCCGGGTGTCGAATCCACTTGGGCGGCACCCGCGCCGCCGCACACCAGCAGAGCCCCCGCGACGAGGAGGCCCCGGCGCATCACGACGCCGCGCGACGCAGCAGGAATTCCGTGAACAGCCGCACGCCGACCGCGGTCGGCCCCTTTCCCTGGTGGGCCGCCTCGCTGTCGGTGTACGCCGTGCCGGCAATGTCGAGATGGACCCAGGGAAACCCTTCGACGAATTCCCGCAGGAACCAGCCGCCGGCGATCGACCCGGCGCCGCGTCCTCCGGAGTTTTTCACGTCGGCGATGTCGGACTTCACGAGATCGCGATACTCCTCCCACAGCGGCAGCGCCCAACAGCGCTCGCCGGCCCGCTCGCCGGCCTCGCGCACCTCACCCATCAGGGCGTCATCGTTCCCCATGGCCCCCGATGCGTGCGCGCCGAGCGCGATGACGACGGCTCCGGTGAGCGTGGCCGCATCCAGCACGGCGGCCGGCCTGTAGCGGCGCGCATAGGACAACGCGTCGCACAGAATCAGGCGCCCCTCGGCGTCGGTATTCACGATCTCGATCGTCTTGCCCAAATGGCTCTTCACTACGTCCCCGGGCTTCAGCGCCGTGCCCGACGGGAGATTCTCGGTCGAGGGAATCAGTCCCACGACGTTCAGCTTCGGCCGCACGCGCCCCAGGACCTCGAAGGTCCCCAGCACCGCCGCGGCGCCCGACATGTCGTACTTCATCTCTTCCATGTTCAGCGCCGGCTTGATCGAGATACCCCCCGAATCGAACGTGATCCCTTTCCCGATCAGCACCACCGGGGCGGCATCACCGGCGTTCATGTACTCGAGCGTGATGAAGCGAGGCTCCTGCGCGCTGCCCTGCGCCACGGCCAGCAGGGCACCCATCCCCTCTTGGGCCAGCTCGACCGGGCCCAGCACCGTCACGCCGACGCCGTGTCGCTTGGCCAGGACCTGGGCCTGCTCGGCGAGGTAGGTGGGCGTGCAGATGTTGCCCGGTTGCATTTGCAGCTGCCGGGTCAGGATCTGTCCCGCCGCCACGGCGTCGCCGAGCGCGCGTCCAGCCTCCGCCACGCCGGACTCGGCGCGGTCGACGACCACGTCGACACCCTCGAGCGGTCCCCGCAGGTCGTCCGACGGGCGCTTCATCTCGACAAACGCCCAGCCGCCGTGCGCGGCCCCTTCGACGACCACCTGAGCTAAGTCGCTCGCGCCGAGGCCGTTGCGCGCGTCGGCGGCGATGGCGAACGCCATACGGCCGGTGCCGAGCGCGCGGGCGCGCTTGGCCGCGACCGCGGCCGCTCGGCGCACCGAGTTCCTGGTGATGTCCGCGCCCTTCCCCATGCCGACCAGCATCACGCGCCGCGCCTTCCCGGTGCCGTAGGCGACCAGCGTTTCGTCCCGCTTCCCCTTGAAATCCCCGCTCGCGATGGCCCGGCCCAGCGCGCCACCCGTCGCGGGGTCGAGCGGCGCGAGCGCAGCGGGCAGCTCGCTCCCCGCCGCGACCGCAATGACCAACAACGGTGAGTCGATCTCCGCGAGCGGCGTGGTGAGGAGGGTGCTGTTCATCCGAGGTGAGCGATGATGGCGTCGGCGAACGCCGACGTGGAGACCGTGATGGCCCCCGGCACTTGACGGGCCAGGTCGTAGGTAACCTGCCCCCCGGCGATCGCTCCTTCCATGCCACGCTCGATGGCCAGGGAGACGTCCGTCCAACCGAGCTCCTCGAACATCATGACGCCGGAGAGAATCACGCTGCCCGGATTGACCTTGTCCTGGCCGGCGTACTTGGGTGCGGTTCCGTGCGTGGCTTCGAACACCGCGTATCCATCGCCGATATTCCCCCCCGGAGCGAGTCCCAGGCCCCCGACCTGTGCCGCGCACGCGTCGGAGAGGTAGTCGCCGTTCAGGTTGGGAGTGGCCAGGACCGAGTATTCGTCCGGACGCAATAGGATCTGTTGGAACATCGAATCGGCGATCCGGTCCTTGATCACCACTCGTCCCTCGTCCCCCGTCCCTCGCCCCGAGTCGCTTTCGGTAATCGTCCGATCGCCGAACCGGGCGTTCGCGACTTCGTAGCCCCAATCCCGGAACGCGCCTTCGGTGAACTTCATGATGTTGCCTTTATGCACGAGCGTCACCGAGGGTCGGCCGTGGTCGAGCGCGTACCGAATCGCCTTCGCCACCAGTCGCTGCGAGCCGAAGCGCGACATCGGCTTGACGCCGATCGCGCTGCCCGGGCGCACCTTCTTGCCCAGGCGCGATTCCAGCACGTGGATCAGCTCGTTGGCTTCGCTGCTCTCCGCCTGGAATTCGATGCCGGCGTAAACGTCTTCGATGTTCTCCCTGAAGATCACGACGTTGAGCCTGCCCGGCTCCTTGACGGGCGCCGGAACCCCGGGGAACCAGCGCACCGGCCGGACGCAGGCGTACAGGTCCAGCAGCTGGCGCAGCGCGACGTTCAGAGAGCGAATGCCCCCGCCGACTGGTGTGGTTAACGGCCCCTTGATCGCCACCCGGTGCGCCCGGATGACGTCGAGCGTCGCATCCGGCAGCCAGCTCCCGGTCTCCTTGAACGCTTTCTCCCCAGCCAATACCTCGATCCACTCTACCCGCCGCCGCCCGCCACCCGAGCGCCCGACCGCGGCATCGAAGACGCGCCGCGCCGCGCGCCAGATGTCGGGACCGGTGCCGTCCCCCTCAATGAAGGGAATGGCCGGTGCATCGGGCACGACCCAGCGCCCGTCGCGATACTCGATCCTGGCTGCGGCCCCCGCCCCCGCCACGGCTCAGCCCCGCTTCCGCGCGGGGACCCAGCGACGATCCATCTGCCCCACGTACTCAGCGCGTGGACGGATCAGCCGGTTGTCCGCGTGCTGCTCCAGCACGTGGGCGCACCACCCGCTCACCCGGCTCACGGCGAAAATCGGCGTGTACAGGTCCAGCGGGATGCCCATGACGTAGTACATCGACGCGGAGTAGAAGTCGACGTTGCAGTACAATCCCTTTTCCCGCTTCATCACGTCTTCGATGACCCGCTGCATCGCGAACCACTGCGACTGCCCCGCCGCCCGCCCCAGCTCTTCCGACATGCGCCGCAGGTGGGCGGCGCGCGGGTCCTCGGTCCGGTACACGCGATGGCCGAATCCCGGAATCTTGCGCTTGCGCTGCAGCGCGTCCTGAATCCAGGCTTCGGCCCGCTCCGGGGTGCGAATGTCGAGCAGCATCTTCATGACTTCGGTGTTCGCTCCCCCGTGCAGCGCGCCCGCCAGCGCCGCGATCGCCCCCGTCACCGCCCCGTGTACATCCGCCAGCGTCGCGGCGATCACTCGCGCCGCGAACGTGGAGGCGTTCAGCTCGTGGTCGGCGTGGAGGATCAGCCCCACATCGAAGGCGCGCTCGGCTTCCTTGGCGGGAACCTCGCCGGAGATCAGGTAGAGGAAATTTGCTGCCACCGAGAGACCGCGGCGCGGCGCGAGCGGCTTCTGCGCGTTTCGCAGCCGGTGAAACATCGCGACCATGGCGGGCAGCTGCGCCAGCAGGCGCACCGCCTTGCGGTACTCGGCGTCCCGGCCGTCGTTGCCGCGATCGGGATCCACGAACACCGACGCACTCACCGCCGTCCGCAACACATCCATCGGGTTGGCCGTCAGCGGGGCGTCGCGGATCACCCGCTGCACCACGCGGTCGAGTTTTTGATCCGCCTTCAGCGCCGCGGTGAACTGCTTCAGCTGGTCCCGGGTGGGCAGATCCGCGTTCAACAGGAGATAGGCGGTCTCCTCGAAACTCGAGTGATCGGCGAGGTCATTGATGTCGTAGCCGCGGTAAATGAGCCGCCCTTCCTCGCCGAACACGTAGCAGATCGACGATTCGTTGGCGACAACACCTTCCAAACCACGGCTCGAGGAGTGGTTGATGGCAGTCGGCATGGTGGCGGTGGGGCACCGATCCAGGGTTCGAGGTAAGCTCTGGAAACGGTGCAGTTTACACAGACGGCACCGGGTTGCGCCAGCGGCGGTTCGGCAGGGTTGCCCTCAGCCTTCGGCCTGGGCCACAGATGAGACGTCGACCGCCGTGGGACCCACGACTGCGTTGCGGCCGGCGTGTTTCGCATCATACAGCCGCATGTCGGCCTGATTCAGGACTTCGAACCCGTCGATGCCGTCCGCCGGCAGGCTCGCCACACCGCCGCTGATCGTCACCGGGACTGTCTGCTCGCGTCCTCGCCCGCCGGCCACGATGGGCGGAACGCGCAGCCGGATCTTGTCCCCGCGCGACACGGCCGTGTCGGGCCGCGTTTCCGGAAGCAGCACGACGAACTCATCGCCGCCGTAGCGGGCGACGATCTCGCCCTGCCGCACCGATTGCTTGATGGCGGCGGCCACGGCCTTCAGGGCTTCGTCTCCCGCGGCGTGGCCCCAGGTATCGTTGAAATGCTTGAACTCATCGACGTCCAGCATCAGGATCGAGAGCGGCCGGCCGTAGCGGCGCGCCCGCAGGGTGGCATCGTGCAGCAAGTCGTCGAAGATGTCCCGATTCAACAAGCCGGTGAGTTTGTCGCGCGCCGAAAGCGACTGCAGCTCCCGCGTTTGCCAGACCAGCATCGTCGCGAGCAGCGCGGCCCCCGCCAGCAGCGCGAGCCGGGGCGCCGGCGCGCCGCCCGCGACCAGCTCGGGTCCGGCGGCCCGCGCGGCGATCATGATGCCGGTGTACGCGATCACGGCTGCAGCCCCCGTGGCCACGCAGATGCGGGCATCGAAACGAAGCGCGGACGCGGCGATGGCCAGGAAGTAAAGCGAAAACGCTACCACCACTCCCGCCCCGCCGAGGGGCTGCCCCAGCACCAGCAGCACCGCGAGCACGCCGCTCACCAGGATCACGTCGAGCAGGCTGGTGATGAACCCCAGACCCGGCTGGTAGGTACGGCGGCGCACCACACCATAGGCGAGCAGCGAGACCGCCACGCCCACCATCACGCCGAGCAACCCGACCGGCACGGCGCGGGATCCGGGCCGGCGCAGCGATTCGATCACGGGGAAGACGACGGCCAGCACCGTCGTCACCAGGCGCGCCCGGGCGACCCACACCTCTCCGCCGGCTCCTGCGGCCACCAGGCTGGGAACGGGCCGGCGCCAGAACTCGCGCCACCGGCTGACCTTGACCGGGAAGGCCATGGACGGGCGGGTAAACCGGCCGGTGCCGGGCCGACGCGGCTCGGAGACGGGCTGCGGCATGGTCATGGAGGGCGAGAATCTACTGCGCGCGCGCGCTACGCGCTCAACGGGTATGGCTCGTTCCAGGCGATGTCGAAGAGGCCGTTACAGCGGGTGCAGCGCAGGGTGTTGGGGTGTCCTTCGAGGGGGGAGCGGCTGCGACAGGCAGGGCAGACGGCGTAGCGATCGCCCCAGCCGGTCGGGAATCGGACCACGTTGCGCGGCGCGGCCACGACGGTCCAGCGCGTCGGGGGCGCCTGGACGATCTGTAGCAGCGTGCGCATCACCGTGAGCGGTCGCCGGTTGACCTCGAGCACGGCTTCCTGCGCGCCGATCCGGAGGATGCGGTACCACGCGCCGCGGCGCAGCTTCACGTTCACATCGGTTTGCAGCCGGGCCCATTGCTGACCCGCCATGACCACCTCGTTCGGACGAACGAACCAACGTTGGCAATGGCCCCCGGAAGCGTCAAGCCGCCCGGGCCCGGGCGGCTGACGCAATGTTCCGAGCTTCATCAATTGATACTGAAGGCCGTACTCGTCCCTGGGTTTGGCACCCCAGCCGCGGTGGCCGTCAGCCGATATCCCACCGCGAGCAAGTCGATGCTCAGGTTCGAGAAGGTCGCAAACCCTTCGATCGCCGCGACGGTCTTCGTCCCCGCCAGCATGGCGGCCGGGTTCCCCGTGCCGCTCAGGATCGCGACCGTGACGTTCCCGCTAAAGGCCCGCACCACGTTGTTGTACTGATCGCGCACGGTGACCACGACCGCCGGCGTGATGATGGTATTCGCCGTCGTCGTCGTCGGGTTGGTCGAGAAATGCAGCAACACCGGGACGTCGGCGTTGATCACGAACGAATTGCTCGTCGCGCCCGCCACCCCCGGCGACGTCACCGAGAACCTGAACCCGGTTCCGGACTTGGTGATGCTGAGATCCGAGAAGGTCGCGACACCACTCACCGCGTTGACGGTTTTGGTCCCGCTCAACGTGGCCCCGTTCGCGCCGGTGCCCGCCGTGATGTCGATGGTGACCGGCCCCGTGAAGCTGGGATCCGTCACGTTGGACGAGTTCAGCGCCGTCACCTGGACTGCCGGGGTGATGATCTGACCGGCCGTCGTGACGCTCGGCTGCGTCGTGAACACGAAGTGCAGCGTCGCCGCGCTCGTGATCGTGAACGTCTGGCTCGTGGCCGACGTGTACCCCGTCGAGGTCGCCAACAGCGTATAGGTCCCCGGCAGGTTGATGCTCAGGTTCGCGAACGAGCCGGTCCCCGCGTTGATGGGGACGGTCGTCGTCCCCGACAGCGTGGCGCCGGTCGGGTTCGAGCCGAACGCGATGGTGATCGTCCCCGAGATTCCGCCGACCGTGTTGCCGTTCACGTCCTGCACGGCCACTTTCACGCCCGGGACGATGATCGAGCCGGCCGGCGTGTTCGACGGCTCGACGATGAACCCGAGCTTGACTCCGGGTCCTGAGGGCGGCCCCGTCACCTGGAACGTGTTGCTGGTGGCGGTCGTGAAGCCGGTCGCGGTGGCGGTCAGCCGGTATCCGCTGCCCGCCAGATCGATGTTGAGATCGCTGAATGTCGCCACACCACCCACGGCCGCGACCGTCTTGGTGCCGCCGAGCAGGGCGCCCGCCGTGCCCGTGCCGGACGCGATGGCGACCGTCACGTTGCCCGTGAATCCGGCCACCACGTTACCGAGCGCGTCCTTGGCCGTGACCTGAACCGCCGGCGTGATCGCCGCGCCCATGGGGACCTGGGCCGGCTGCACCGTGAATTCCAACAGCGAGCCATCGGTGATGTCGAACGAGGGGCTGGTCGCGCCCGTCAATCCGCTGGCAGATGCGGTCAACGTGTAGCCGTTCCCCGCCTGATTGATACTCAGGTTGGAGAACGTGGACACCCCGGCGACCGCGGCGACGGCCAGCGTGCCCGAGAGTGTTCCCGGGATCGCGCCGGCGTTGGTCCCGATCGCCACGGTGATATTCGACACGAAGCCCGTGGCGACATTGGCCGCGGCGTCCAGGGCCGTCACCCGGACCTGCGGGATCGTGGCCCCAGCCGACGAGGAGATGGGCGGGACGGAGAAGGTCAGCTGCGTCGCATTGCCCGGCGTGATGTCGAACGGCAGACTGGTCGCGCCCAGCAGCGCACCCGAGGACGTGATCAGCGTATAGCCGATCCCGACCTTGTCGATTCTCAGGTTATTGAACGTGGCCACACCGCTCGATGCGGTCCGGGTCAGGGTGCCCGTCAGCGTCCCCGGAATCGGGGCCCCGGCGTTGGTCCCGATCGCGACCGTGATGCTCCCCGTGAAGGTCGTGACCGTGTTCGCCATCGAATCCTGCCCGGCGACCCGCACGGCGGGAGTGATGTTGGTGTTGCTCCGCGTGGTCACTGGCTCGACGGTGAAGCCGAGCTTCACCACCGGCCCGACCGTGATCGCGAACGCGGCGCTGGTCGCGGCGGTGAGGCCCGTGGCCGTCGCGCGCAACGTGTAGCCGCTCCCGCTCTTGTCGATACTGAGCGTCGAGAACGCCGCCACGCCCGCCGCGGCACCCACCGTGGTCGTGCCCCGGAGCAGCGCGCCCACGGTGCCGGTGCCGGGGGTTATGGCCACGGTCACCGTGCCCGCGAACGACGGCACCAGGTTGCCCGCCGCGTCCTGCGCCACCAGTTCGATGGCCGGGGTCATGGTCGCCCCGGCGGTAGTCGCCTGCGGTTGCACGTTGAAGAACAGCTTGGTCGCCACCCCGACCGTGACGTCGAAGCCACCGCTCGTGGCGCTGGTAACCGGGTTCCCGGAGGCGACGAGCGTGTAGCCCGCGCCCGCCTTGTCGATCATCAGGTTGGCGAAGCTTGCGACACCGGCACTCGCGGCGACGGTCGTCGTGCCCGACAACACGCCTGCCGACGGATTCGTCCCGAGAGCGATGGTGACGTTGCCGGTGTAGGTCGTCGCGACATTCCCCAGCAGGTCGAGGGCGGTGACCTCCACGGCCGGCGTGATGCTGGCCCCGGCCGTCACGGTCCCCGGCTGTACGGTGAACGTGAGCTGCGTCGCCGCGCCGGCGACGATGTTGAAGCCGCCGCTGGTCGCCCCGACCATCCCGCCCGCCCCGGCGGTCAGCGTGTAGCCCGTCCCGCTCTTCGCGATGCTGAGATTGGAGAAACTGGCCACTCCCGCGATCGCGGTGGCACTTGTGGTCCCGGCCAGCACACCACCCGAGGGATTGGTCCCGATGCCGATGGTGACGGAGCCGGTGAAGCCGGTCACGGTGTTGCCGGACGCGTCCTGGGCCGTCACTTCGATCGCCGGGGCCATCGCGGCGCCGGCCGTGGTGGTGGCCGGCCCGACGCTGAAGACGAGCTTCGCGGCGCTGCCCACCGCAATGGCGAACCCGGTGCTCGTCGCGCCGCCCAGGGCGCCGGACGACGCGGCCAGCGTGTAGCCGGCTCCCGCCAGGTCGATACTGACCGTGGAGAACGTCGCCACGCCGCCGATCGCGGCGACCGACAGCGTGCCCGAGAGCGCGGCGCCTGCGGTGCCGGTGCCCGGGCTGATCGTGAGTGCGACGGAACCGGTGAATCCCGTGGCCACATTGCCGAACGCATCGCGGGCGACGACCTGAATCGCTGGGGCGATGGCGGCTCCCGCCACGGCGTCGGATGGATGCACCATGTACGCGAGCTGCGTGGCGGCCGCGGCAGCGATGTCGAAAGGCCCGCTCGTGGCGCCGGTCAGGCCGGTGGCCTTCGCCGCCAACGTATAGCCCGTCCCGCTCAGGTTGATGCTCAGCGTGTTGAAGGCGGCGACGCCGTTGTTCGCCGCCACCGCGACGGCGCCGGACAGCGTCGCGCCGCCCGAGCCGGTCCCGGCGGTGATCTCCACCATCACGACTCCCAAGAACCCGGTCGCGATGTTCCCGAACGCATCGAACGCCTGCACCTCGACGGCCGGCGCGATTTGCACGCCCGCCGTCGCACCGCTCGGCTGTGTCAGGTACACGAGCTGCGAAGCCTGACCCGGCGTGATGTCGAACGTCGCACTCAAAACCGGTGCGATGCCCGAAACCGTGGCCGACAGCGTGTAGCCCGTCCCGGCCTTGTCGATGCTGATGTCGCTGAACGTCGCGACGCCGGCCACGGCCGCCACGTCCGTGTTCCCCGACAGCAAGCCGCCGCCGGCGTTGTTGTCGATCGCCAGCTGTACCTGGCCGTTGAACCCGGTGGCCACGTTGCCCAGCGCGTCCTTCAGCGTCACCACGATCGCCGGCGATATGCCCTGGCCCGCGGTGGCCGAGGTGGGCTCCACGCTGTACTCGAGGTTGGCGCCCGCGCCCGCGAGCATGTTGAACGGGTCGCTGGTGGCGCCGCTCAAGTCCGTGGCGGTGACGATCAGCGTGTAGCCGGTGCCGGCCTTGTCGAGGCTGAGATCGGGGAAGGTCGCGATCCCGCCGACCACCGGGACACTCGTGGTACCGCCGAGCGAGCTGGCGCCCGGGTTGTCGAACAACGCGATCGTGATCGTGCCCGAGTAGCCGGACACCAGATTGCCCGAGCCGTCCTCGACCGAAACCTGGACCGCGGGGGCGATCGACGCCCCGGCGATGCTCGAGCTCGGCTGCACGGTGAAGACGAGCACCGACGGCGGCCCGACGGCGATATCGAAGGGAGCCGTGACGGCCCCCGTGACCCCCGGGGCACTCGCCGAGAGCGTGTAGCCCGTCCCCGCCCGGTCGATGTTGAGCACGGTGAACGTGGCGACGCCGGCGACGGCCCGCACCGACGCGATCCCGGACAGGGTCGCCCCGGGCGTTCCCGTCCCCGTCGTGATCGCCAACGAAACGAAGTCCGTGAAGCCGGTCGCCACGTTCCCCAGGCCGTCGCGCGCCGTCACGACCACCGCCGGCGTAATGTCGACGCCGGCCGTCGCGCCGTTCGGCTGGACGGTGATGATCAGATCGTTGGCCGGACCGGCGATGACGTCGAACGCGGCGCTCGTCGCGTCCAGCAGGCCGCTGGCCGAAATCGAGAACGTGTAGCTGGCCCCGACCTTGTCGATGCTCAGGTCGGAAAACGTGGCGATCCCAGCCACGGCGGCCACGGTCGTCGTTCCCGACAGCGCGGCGCCGGAAGCGCCGGAGCCGGCGCTGATCGCCACGGACACGTCACCGGTGAACGTCGTGACCACGTTTCCCAGCGCGTCTTCGATTTGCACCCGGAGCGCGGGGGTGATGTTGGCGCCTGCCACGGCGGGTCCGGGCTGCGTATTGATGGAGAGTTGTGCGGCCGGTCCGGGAGTGATGTCGAAGGTGCTGCTCGTGGCGTTGGCGAGTCCGGCGCTCGTCGCCTGCAGCCGGTAACCCGCGCCCGTCCTGTTAATGCTCAGATCGGTGAACGTCGCGATGCCGTCCACCGCCGCCACGGTCGTCGTCCCCGACAGTGTCCCGCTGCCCGGATTGGTGCTGATCGCGATCGTGACGTCATCGGAGAAGTCGGTCACCACATCGCCATTCGCATCCAGCGCGGCGACGAGGACGGCCGGGGCGATGCTGATCGCGGCCTCCGCATCGGTTGGGTCGACCTGGAACGCGAGATCCGTGGCCCCCCCCGGCGGCGCGATCACGTCGGTCGTGCAGGTCACCGAGAGGAGGGAAACAGCGAGCAATGCCGCGAGGCCCGCCATAGGGCGGGCAACGGGCACACGGGCGGCGTGTGTCGTGGTGCGCATAGAGGACTCCATTTGGGCGCATCCTCGCGCACTTTCCATGCCAAAGTGCTTTATTTCTAGATGGCTTACGGTCTTGGTTTCGGTGAACCTGCCGCCTCGTCACCCAATCCCAGTGTGGCAGGAGGGCAACGCTTTGTCGCAGGCTCGGTCCGCTCGGTCCGCTAGCGGCAGGTCCCGCTCCCGGAATCGGTGAACGTGCCGCCGGCGACGGGGATGAACTGCCAGGAGTAGCTCGCGGATCCGAGCGTGAGCTTGAGGACGCCGAAGGAGCCGTTGTAGCGAACCTGGCTGTTGGGTTCCGGCGTCCCGAAGTTGTAGAGGTCCCGGCCCCCGGTTCCCACCACGAACTCCCGGATGCCCCGGCTCGCGTCCGCCGTGCCGTCCGGCCGCTGGGGGGCGAAGCGCTCATAGGTGTGATCGTGCCCCGAGATCACGATCTCGGCCCGCGCGTTGTAGAGCGCATCCCAGAGCGGCTGCGTCTCGGAGTGGTTGCCGTGATTGCTGCTGGAGCTGAAGCGCGGGTGGTGCCAGTAGGCCAGCACGCAGGGCTTGGTGGTCGCGGCGAGGTCGGAAACGAGCCACGTCACCTGAGGCGAGGTGGCGGTCATACTGATGTTGCTGTTGAGGGAGATGATGTGCCAGTTGCCAAGGTCATAGCTGTAATAGCCGCGCCCGGCGGGCCCGGCGTTCGAGCCGAAGTAGGCGTAATAGGGCGCCGCCCCCGAGGTGTTGTAATCGTGGTTCCCGGGGGACGGCCGGGTGCGGGCCTTGTGCCGGCCCCAGGACGGCTGGTAGCACTGCGAGAAATTCGCCGTCGTCCCATCGGGATACGCGTTATCGCCCGCGGTGAACACCGTGCCGGCGATGTTATCGAGCAGGTTGGCCGTCGCCTCGTCACCCGACGAGGAGCAGTCGGCGATATCCCCGGCACCCACCAGCACGATGGATCCGGTGATGATGTTGAACGCGCTGGAGGAGCCGCCGCTCAATCCCGCGGCCGCGGCGGTCAGGCGGTAGCCATTGCCCGTCCTGTCGATAATCAAATCCGCGAAGCTGGCGACGCCGGCGACGGCGGGGACGCTTCTCGTCCCGCTCAGCACCCCGCCGGAGGGATTCGAGCCGATGGACACCGTGACGGCGGCGGCGAAGTCCGTGGCGCGGTTGCCGTGGGCATCGCGCGCCGTGACCGCCACGGCCGGGGCGATCGGGAGCCCGGCGCCGGTGTTCGTGGGCTGGACCGTGAACACCAGCTGCGTCGCGATGCCGGCCGTAATGTCGATCGCCTCGCTGGTAGCCGCCGTGAGCGGATTCGCGCTCGCCACGAGCGTGTAGCCGGTTCCACTCTTGTCGATGGTGAGATCCGCGAAGGTGGCGACACCCGACAGCGCGGCGCCAGCCGTGGTGCCGGACAGGACGCCGCCCCCGGGGTTGATCGCGATCGTCACGGTCACCGTATCGGTGAAATCCGCCGCCCGGTTGCCCAGGGCGTCCTGCGCCGTGACTTGAAACGCCGGGGCGAACACCGTGGCCGCGGTCGCGGCAGTCGGCTGGGCGCTGACCAGCAGTTTCGTGGCCGGGCCCGGGACGACGTCGAAGGGATCGCTCGTCGCTCCCGCCTCTCCCCTGCTCGTCGCGGACAGCTGATACCCGAGCCCGCTCAGCCCGATGCTGAGCGTGGAAAACGTGGCGCTGCCGGCGATCGCCGCCACGCTCGTCGTTCCGGCGAGGGTCGCGCCGCTCGCGCCGGTACCGGCGGTGATCGTGAGCACCACGTCTCCCGTAAAGCCGGTCACCGTGTTTCCCAGCGAGTCCCGTACGGTCACCTCGACGGCCGGGGCGATCGCGGCCCCCGCCGTGACGGTCGCGGGCTGCATCGTGAAGACGAGCTGGTCGGCCTGGCCCGTGAGGACGTCGAACGCGGTGCTGGTCGCGCCCGTCGTGCCGGCCGCCGCGGCGGTGAGCGTGTACCCGCCGCCCGCCACGTCCAGCCGGAGATCGGGGAACGACGCCACGCCGCTCGAGGCCGCCACCGTAGTCCTGCCGAGCAGGGCGCCGCCCGCGGGATTGGTCCCGAGCGCGAGGGTGATCGGGCCGGTGAAGCCCGCGGCGGTGTTTCCCAACGGATCGCGCGCCGTGACCTCCACCTGCGGTGTGATCGTGGTCCCGGCGGTGACCGTGCTGGGCTGCAGCGTAAACGCCAGCTGCGTGGCGATCCCGGGCTGGATGGCGAACGCGGCGCTCGTGGCCGGCGTCACTCCCGCGGCGGCGGCGGTCAGCTGATACCCGCTCCCGCTGCGGTCGATGGACAGGCCGGCGAAGGTCGCGACCGCGTTCACGGCGGCCTGGGCCGTGGTACCGGTGAGCGTCGCGCCCGCGGTACCCGTTCCCGCGGCGATCGCCACCGACACCGGGCCGGTGAACCCCGGCGCCGCGTTGCCGAAGGCATCGCGCGCCAGCACCTGAATCGCGGCCAACGGCTCGCCGGCCGTCGTGGTGGCCGGGTGCGCGGCGAATACCAGATGATCCGGGGCGGCCGGCGTGATGGCGAAGGCGACGCTGCCCGCCGACGAGAGGCCCGAGGCGGTGGCCGACAACGTGTAGCCGGTGGCGGCCGCGGTGATCGTCAGCGTCGCGAAGGTGGCGACCCCGGCCACGGCGTCGACGGTGGTGACCCCGGAGAGCGAGCCGCCCGACGGATTGGTACCGACCGCGAGGGTGACGCTCCCCGTGAACGCCGTGGCCGTGTTGCCCTGGGCGTCCAGCGCCGTCACTTCGACGGGTTGCATCGCCACTCCCGCGATGGTCGTGACGGGATGGATCGAAAACGTCAGCTCATCCGCCGCGCCGGGGTAGACGTCGAACGGGCTGCTCGTCACATCCTGGTGACCCATGGCCGACGCCACGAGCGTGTAGCCGGTTCCGGCGATGTCAACGCTCAGATCGGAGAAGGTCGCGGTCCCCGCGACGGCGGCCACGGTGGTGGTCCCGGTGAGGAAGCCGCTCGATGGATTGGTCCCGAGGGCGATGGAGACGTCCGCCGTGAAGCCGGTGGCAAGATTACCCTGGCTATCCCGGGCGCTCACCCGCACCGCCGGCGTGATGGGCGCCCCCGCTGGGGCGCCGCCGGGCGCGACGGCGAACTCGATGCGGACCGCGGCCCCGGCAACGATCTCGAACGGAGCGCTCAGCGCCGAGCTCAGGCCGGGTGCGCTCGCCTGGAGCGTGTAGCCCGGCGCGCTCCTGTCGATCGAGAGATCCGCGAACGTGGCCACGCCGGACGCCGCGGCGACCGTGGTTGTGCCGGACAGACTGCCGCCGCCCGGATTCGACGCGATCGCGACGGTAACGGCGCCGGTGAAGTCCGTCGTCCGATTGCCATGCGCGTCCTGGGCGGCCACCTGGAGGGCGGGACCGATCATCACCCCAGCGCCGGCCGTCGCCGGTGCGGACAGAAACACCAGGACCGCCGCCGGCCCGGGAGTCACCGTGACCGCGGCCGTGCCCTGCCGACTTTCGCTCGTCGCGGTGATGGTTGCCGACCCCGGCTTCACGCCGGCCACCAACCCGCCGCTGGTGACCGTCGCCGTGGCCGGGGCACTGGAGGTCCACACGACTTGGCGACCGGCAAGCGGGGCACCCGACTCATCTTTGGGGGTGGCGGTAAGCTGCACGGTCGTCGCGACGGCCAGCGGGGCAACGGCGGGACTCACGTCTACGGAAGCCACCGGTACGGAAGGCGGGCCGAGGTCCGTTGCGCAACCTCCCAGCAAGACAAAAAGAGCCGGCACTGTGCGCAGAGCCGGCCGGATAACACGACGACAGCGGAGGCCTCCCATGTCCGCTTTGAACCTGGTCTTGGGTGGGAGTAATCATTCACGACCAGGGTCCTCGGCGCCAGGCAGCCGGATCGCGTGTGACGGCACTTCGAAGACTCGCGCGACTGTTGCGCGCGCGCATCGCCCGGCGCTGAACCTGACTCTGATGGAAGGGTTATAGGAGGCCGTGCGGATGATGCTGCTCGTCTTGGCGCTCGCGGCCGGGCAGGCGACACCGGTCCAGAGAGCCGAACCGGTCGTCTACCGGCTCACGGCCGGGACGCGCCTGGACGTCACCACCGGCAAGGCCGGTTTGTTAGGGTTCGCCGGCCATTCCCATCTGATTCGCGCGCGCACGTTCAGCGGTCGCGTGATTCACGTTCCCGACGACCCCGGAAGGTCCTCGGTCGAAATAACGGTCCAGGCCGCGGGCCTCGAAGTGCTCACGCCGCCGGACACCCAAGAGATTCGCAAAGTGACCGCGGACATGCGTTCTAAAGTGCTGGACGTCGAGCGGCACCCGGAGATTACGTTTGTATCGACGCGCGTGAGCGGCACCCCGGACGGACTCCACATCGTGGGTGCCCTCAGCATCGTGGGACGGACCGTCGAGGTCCCGATGGACGTTCGGCTCACCGTCCGGTCGGACACGCTCTTCGCCACAGCGCAGTTCTCCGTGAAGCAGACGGCGTTCGGGATTCGACCCTATCGCGGCGGACCGGCCGGAACGGTGCGCGTCGCCGACCGGGTCAGGTTCGACATTGCGGTGGTGGCGGTCCGCGAGTAGGCCACAAGACTCTCCATGCCCGGGGCGGGAATCGAACCCGCATGCCGTTGCCGGCACAGGATTTTGAGTCCTGCGCGTCTGCCAGTTCCGCCACCCGGGCGAGGGAGGGGGAATATACTGTGCGGGCAGGACGGACGATGGTCCGCCTAGCGGCGCTCGGTCACTAGCAGGGTGCTGAAAAAAGGTGTTTCGTCGCGCGGCTGAGTTTCCTATCTTGACGCGACCGAGGCCACGGAGCCATGCGATGCGAGGGCAGCCGGACCCGCAGCCGGGGATCTTCCATTACTTCCAACCCGAGGA
>Ga0187892_10001628_pt1 | contig 50029 bp, 42 predicted proteins | sample MA1701073metaG_FD_139345 | JGI IMG/M metagenome (GOLD analysis project Ga0187892, IMG submission 139345) | Bio-ooze microbial communities from a basaltic lava cave in the Kipuka Kanohina Cave System on the Island of Hawaii, USA - MA170107-3 metaG ...
AAGCATAAATTTTTTCACCCAAGCCTGATTTGGTGCTGGTTGTAAAAAAGCAAAAAACAGGAGAAGGAGATGTATGTCCTATGAAAAAATTGTCAAAAAAACGCTTGACTTTTAACATACCAGGATTCCTCCGGAATGACACGCGATATCGCATCGGGGAGATCAATTCGTCCCCGTCGCGTCCTTGCGATTCTTCACGTACTTGTCCGCCCATTCGAGCATCTCCGCCAGCGTGTGCAGCACCGACTCGCGCGCCGTATAGCCGTGGCTCTCGTGCGGCAGCAGCACCAAGCGGGCAGTAGCTCCATTGCCTTGCAGGGCTTGATAAAGCCGCTCGGATTGGATCGGGAACGTGCCGGAATTGTTGTCGGCTTCGCCGTGAATCAGCAGAATCGGTTCGTTGATTTTGTTGGCGTGCATGAACGGCGAGACGTTGAAGTAAAGCTCGGGCGCTTCCCAAAACGAACGGCGCTCGCTTTGAAAACCGAACGGCGTGAGCGTGCGATTATAAGCGCCGCTGCGCGCGATGCCGGCGGCAAACAAATCCGAATGCGCCAGCAGATTCGCCGTCATGAACGCGCCGTAACTGTGGCCGGAAACGCAGACACGATTGCGGTCGATCACACCCATCGAGTCAAGCTTGTCGATGGCGGCTTTGCCGGCGGCAACGATTTGCTCGACGTAGGTGTTGTTCATCGTCTCGGGATCTCCCACCACCGGCATGGTGGCGTCCATCAACACCGCGTAGCCTTGCGTTAAAAAGAACAACGGCGAAGCGCCGCGCAAAAAAGTGAACTGATAGGGCGAGCCGCGAACTTGCCCCGCCGTGGCGGGGTCGGAATACTCAAGCGGATACGCCCAAACTAATACCGGCAATTTCGTGCCCGCTTGATAATTGGGCGGCAAATACAGCGTGCCCGACAAATCCACGCCGTCGGGCCGTTTGTATTTGACCAGTTCTTTTTTCAAGCCGGTGAGCTGCGGCGCCGGATCTTTGAAATCAGTGAGCGTCGTGCGCTTGTTATTTTTGAGATCGGTGAGAAAATAATTCGGCGGCTCGGTTGGCGATTCGTAGCGGGTGATGATCGCGTTGCGATCGTTGCCGAGAAATGAAGCGAATTGCTCGTAAGCTTTTTCCGGCGAGCGGAAAATATTTTGCGTCACCAATGTTTTTAAATTGAACCGATCCAGCCGCGGGCGGTCTCCGGTTGGCGAAGCGCCGCGCGCGCTCAGATAAATCCAATCGCCGTCTTGCAGAAAAACCGACTCGCCGTTCGGCCGCGTTTCATAAATGGGCCGGCCGGGATCTTTGTACGCATCGTTGACGCTGAGATCGAAAACAACCTTGCGCGTTTTCGCGGGGTTCGTCAAATTGAGAAACGCGGTCGTGCGCCAGCGCCGGTCGCGGTCATATTCTGCGAGCAGCACTTCATCGCGCCGCGCCGTCCAATCGAAGCCGGAGAAACGATGTTGAATCTTCGTGACTTCGTTCGGCGATCCCGCGAAGGGAGCGGCCAAACTCATCAGCTTGTCGCGCTGCGGAACTTTTTTCAGCGGGTCGCCGCCGTCGAGCGCTTCCACCCAAAGCAGCTTGGCGGGGTGCAATTCCTGCCATTCGACGCTGCGCGGGCCGGTCGGGACGCCTTGCGTCGGAACTTCGTCGGAAATCGGCAGATCGGCAATCGTGGTGACGAGCTTGCCGGTTGCCTCCCAAATCTCGATCGAGCGGGTGAAATAAAAATACGGCACGCGATACGAGAAGGGGCGCTTGAGCTTGGTGACGAGAACGTACTTTTCATCCGGCGAAAAATCCGCGCTCGAGATGATTGCCGGCGCGCCGATGTTTTTAATTTCGCCGGTCGTTGTATTCACCACCGCAAGTTGCGAAGTAGCAAAGTGCTCGAAGAGATTCTCGTCGTGCGGCGTTCTGAGCAAATCCTGAAACGTCGCCATCTTGGAAATTTTTCCCGCGGTCTCTTCAATGTTGGGGCCGAGCGGAACTTTGGGCGTTTCCGGCGTTTTGCCGCGTCCAGCCGGCGCCAGCTTCACGCGCAGATGAATGTTGTCATTCGTCCATTCAAACGGCGACGAAAGCACGTCATTGACGCGAACACCGGCAATGGCCTGCGCTTTTCCGGTTGGGGCATCGGCAACCCACAACTCGACGCCGTCGGCAAGATCGTGCGTGAACGCGAGCTTGGTGCCATCGTGAGACCAGCGCGGAATGCCGAGTTTGGCGTCCGTTGGCGCGTCAATGACAACGGTTTTGCCGTTCTGCAGCCACTGCACGGATAATCGCGTGTATTGCGTTAGCCGCTGCCGCGCGCCAAGCTCCGGATTGATGCGCAAGCCGCCCAATTTGAGAAACGGCTGCGCGACCAGCTCGATGGAAGGATGCGGGCGATAATCCACGAGCAGCATCGCGTCGTTGCGCGGACTCATCAGCACGAACGGCGTCGGCGGCGCGTCGAGAATATCGACAACCGCTTTGGGCGGAAGCTTGTAGGGAGTTTGCGCTGCAACTTGCAACACCAGAAGCATGATCCCCAAAAGTGTGATCAGCTTTTTCATTTTAGGTCTCCAAAATTTTGAGATTGATTACAGACAGCCATTTTTTCAAGTCGGCGTTTTGATTTTTTTAATGCTTTGCCGTCAAAAGTAAAGTTGTATCATCCTCACCACGACTTGCCATGCACCGGCGCGAACGGATCCGCCGCGTACTCGTTGTCCCTTTCGCGCGCCGCGATGCTTTGATCCCAATTCGGCGGCAGTTCCATGACGTGGCTGCACTTCTTGCAGGTGCGGCGCTCGAGCGAAGAGTAGAAATTTCTCATCACCATCGGAAATTGCTTGACGATGTCTTCGAGAAAGAAATACTCTTCGTAAAGCAAATTGCCGCACTTTTCGCAGAAATACATGAACCCGTCTTTCTCGCCTTTCACGCGGTGCTTCTCGATGATCAATCCGTAGGTATTGGCAAAGCGCTGCGGCGAGTGCGGCACTTTGGGCGGAATCAAAAACATGTCGCCCTCTTTGAGGCTAACTTCCCAATGCTTGCCGTCTTTGTAAAGCTTGATTTTGATGTCGCCTTTGAGCTGCAAGAACAACTCTTCGCTCTCATTATAATGATAATCTTTCCGTGAGTTCGGGCCGCCGGAAACCATGACGATGAAGTTGTCGTTGCCCTTGAAGATGGTTTCGTTGGCCACGGGCGGCATGAGCCGGTTCTTGTTTTTCTCGACCCAGCCCATCAGGCTGAACGGCTCCAGCGGTTTTTGCGATTCGCGCGTTTCCATTTTCATCCTCCGTTCGCATGAGTTTAATGGAATGGCCAACGGATGGATTAAGACCAGCGGATATTAGCATCCGCTGGTCTTAATTCATCCGTTGGAGGTTTTTTAATAATCAATCTGTTTCAAGTCATTCAACCGTTGCAATCACCTTCAACTCGATGGCAATCGGCGTCGGCAGGCGATTCACCTCGACGGTGGTGCGGCACGGTTGGTTGTCTTTAAAATACTCTGCGTAGATGCGATTGAAAGTGAAAAAGTCGGCTTTCATGTTGGTCAAAAAAACCGTGACATCGATGATTTTATCCCAGTCTGAACCGGCGTCTTCAATAATATATTTGATGTTACGGAAAACGGCATGGCACTGCGCGGCGATGTCGTAAGACACGATTTCGCCGTTGGCATCCAACTCGACGCCGGGGATTTTTTTCGTGCCTTTTTCACGCGGGCCAATGCCGGAGAGGAAAAGCAGATTGCCGACCCGCCGCGCATGCGGATAGGGGCCGACGGGTTCGGGCGCTTGGGATGAAACAACTGCGCTCGGCATATCAGTCCGTTCTTCTTGTTTTATTATTCCTCTGGAGTGCATATTCTACTAAATCACCGGCAATTTGTCAATCTATTTTTTCAACTGCACACAAACGTTCTTCGGCTCAGTAAAAAAGCGCAGCGCTTCGAGGCCGCCTTCGCGGCCCAAGCCGGAATTTTTCATCCCGCCAAAGGGTGTGCGCAGGTCGCGCAGCATCCAGCAGTTGATCCAAATAATGCCGGATTGAATCGCGTTGGCCAAGCGGTGCGCGCGCGTCAAATTTTCCGTCCAAATCGTTGCCGCGAGACCGTACTGGGTGCCATTAGCAAAATCCAAAACTTCCTCTTCCGTGTCGAAAGGCGTGAGGGTAACAACCGGCCCGAAGATTTCCTCCTGATTTGTACGGCAATCGGTGGACAAGTCTTCAATAATCGTCGGCTCAACGAACCGACCGTTCTTGCAGCGGCCTTCCAATTTTATCGGCTTGCCGCCACACAAAATTGTTCCGCCTTCTTGCTTGGCCAATTCGAGATAATAGAGAATTTTCTCCTGATGCGCCCTGGAAACGACCGCGCCCAAATTGCTGTCTTCGAGCAACGGATCGCCGACTTTCAGCTTCTTCGTGCGCGCAACAAAGTCATCGCGGAATTTTTCGTAAAGCGGGCGCTCGACAAATATCCGCGAGCCGCAGAGACAGATCTCGCCTTGATTGGAAAATGAAGAGCGCAAGGTAGTTTGTAGCATCTCTTCGTAGTTGCAATCGGCAAAAATGAGATTCGGATTTTTGCCGCCCATTTCCAGCGAAAGCTTTTTGAACTGCGGCGCGGCGGTTTTGGCAATCTCGGCGCCGGTGCGCGTGCTGCCGGTGAATGAAATGGCGGAAATCTTGGGGTGCGCTGCGATGGCAGCGCCGGCTTTGTGCCCGTAACCATGCACGATATTCAAAACACCCGGCGGCACTCCCGCCTCGATGCAAAGCTCGGCGAGCAAATACGCCGTCATCGGCGTAATTTCAGAGGGCTTGCCAATCACGCAATTGCCGGCGGCGAGCGCCGGCGCGATTTTCCACGTAAATAAATACAACGGCAAATTCCACGGTGAAATGCAACCCGCCACGCCAAGCGGCTGGCGCAAAGTGTAATTGACAGCCGCGTCCGTCATAATGTGCGCCTCGCTGGAAAAATGAATGATCGCCGTGGCAAAAAAATGAAAATTGCTTGAAGCGCGCGGAATGTCTACACTTTTGGCCAACCACACCGGCTTGCCGGTGTCGATAGATTCAGCCAACGTCAGCTTGTCACAGTTCTGGTCAATCAACTCAGCAACCCGCATCAACAGCCGCGATCTTTCTTCGACAGGCGTGACCGACCATTTTGGGAAAGCCTTCTCGGCGGCGGCAACGGCCATCGCCACATCACGTTCGTCGGAATCGGGAACATAGGAATAGACTTCGCCGGTGGCGGGGTTGTAGTTGTCGATATACTGATTGGAAATCGGAGCAACAAGCGCCCCGTTAATATAATTCTTAATCTTTTCCATTTATTTTAAATATCGGTTGGCAGTCTTTCATTCATTGGACATGGGCTTTTGATCATAATAAAACCCCAAATTCTTCTCGAACTCCGCCGGCAGCTCCGGCAGGGCCGAGCGCGGAATGAGAAACGTCGAAAGATTGGACAAATCAAAAAAGATTTTATGGCTCTCTATCGTCGTGCGCAAATAATGATAGCCGGAAGAGCCGCCGGTGCCGATTTTCGCGCCAATCATCCGCTGCACCATGAGCGCGTGGCGGTATCGCCAGGTCGTCAGCAGCTCGTCGGTGTCGACCAAAACCGTCAGCAAACGGAAGGGAAGGTGCAAAATCGGTTCGTCGCGGTATAAGTTGATCAACAAGGCAGCGTGCGTGGCGCGGAAAGAGAGCCGCCGCTGCCCTTTTTTGATCACCTGCAAGTGCTTCGCCTCGTCGAACAGCGCCTCGAAACTCTCCGCGGTTTTGGCAAGCTCCGCAAGCTGCGCCTCGCGTTCTTCTTCCGAAAGTGTTTGATTGGCTTGCACGATCTGGCGGTCATTCTCCAACATTTTCACCACGGCATGACGATAGCTTGCCCAAAAATTGAACCCTTGAAAATCGAGAAACGGCGTGCGTTCGAGCCAGCGTTCAATCAGCTCGAACAAAGCAGGTTTCGCTTCCGCTTGCCGGACGATTTCCTGATGCGCCGGGGACAAGCGCAAAAAATAAGCGCTGGTGTCGTACATTTTGCGCAGCTCGGGCTTGAGGCCGAGCCGGTTCTCGACCAAGCGAAATTGAAAGCTCTGAAAGCCGGAGGCCGGCGTGAGCAGATCGCGAAATTCGAGAAAGTCCAGCGGCGTCATGGTTTCGAGAATACGCAGTTGCTCGACGATGACTTTTTGAATCTCGGTGATGCGGCGCAATCTATCAACGGCGACTCCCACGGCTTTTTCTTCGACGTAATCGCGCTGAAAGATCTCGATGACGGAATCCAATTCGTGCAAAATTTGTTTGAACCACAGTTCGTAGGCCTGGTGCACGATGATGAAGAGCATCTCGTCGTGCGCGGGTTTGCCATGCTCCCAACTCTTGGGGGATTGGCTGCCGAGCAGGCGGTCGAGCTGGAGATAATCCGAGTAATAAAGAGGAGAATGAGGCCGCTGCATGGGACTCACCTTTTGGTTGTGGCTCTTAAGCGAGCGAGAAAAGTTGCGACGTCTTTTTTGTAGATTTTTTTCAAAGCCAAAGCCTTTTGCAAGACGATCTTGATTTGGGCTGGCTCTAATTTAATTTGGTATTCGTGGCGAAAGAAGCGCCGGAAGTTGCATAGCTCGGTGAGCAGCACAAATGCCGGCTCAGAAATAAAAGATGGGCGAATACCTGCAATGTTCATTTTCATCCGATTGAGCAGCTTCTTATTGCGAACCGTTTCATCAAGAAAGCGGTTCTCGAAATGATCAGCGACTATCCCGAATAGACACTCGAAGGCGCAATACAAGTTGTGCAACTGAAAGGCAAGGCTTTCTAATATAATGCGATCATTGGCATAGCCTTTCTGTCTTTTGGTTATTTTGTCATAAATGACATCAACCAGCTTCTGCCGCATTCGTAGATTTGCTTCGAGTATGGTTATGCGCTTTTTGCGCAGATGCTGATCAAGCAGTGTGGTTTTGAAGGGTTTGATCATAAGATTGACAAAATCTATTCTGGCGAAAGTTAAGCAATTCCCGGCCAAAAGTCAAGACTCGTCCGCAATATTGCCTCTTGCGTTTCAAGAAATTATTCTTATTTTAAGCTGCAAGCTCTTTAACACACGGATCAAAAACCCACACGAAATTTTTATGACGAAGCTACCCAGTTTCGATGACATTCAAGCTGCGGCCTCGCGCTTGCACGGCGTGGCGCATCGCACGCCGGTGCTCACTTCGAGTTTTTTAGACAACCTGGCGGGAAATCATCTTTTATTCAAATGCGAAAATTTTCAGCGCGCCGGCGCGTTCAAATTTCGCGGCGCGTACAATGCGCTGGCGCAATTGGCGCCGGAGCAGCGCCGGCACGGCGTCGTGGCCTTTTCGTCCGGAAACCATGCGCAGGGCGTGGCCTTGGCGGCAAAGCTTTTGGGAATCTCAGCCAAGATCGTCATGCCCAACGATGCGCCGGCGGCCAAGCTCGCCGCGACGCGTGGCTATGGCGCTGAAGTCATTCTTTACAATCGTTATGAAGAAGACCGCGCCGCCATCGCCCGCGCGATTCAGGAGAAAGAACAGCGCGCGCTGATTCCGCCGTTCGATCATCCGCATATCATCGCTGGACAGGGCACCATAGCGCTAGAATTATTTGAGCAAACCGGCGCGCTCGATATTCTCCTCGCGCCAATTGGCGGCGGCGGGTTGATTGCCGGCAATTGCATTGCTGCTCATCAAATCTCGTCAGCGACACAGATCTACGGCGTCGAAGCGGAGGTTGCCAACGACACTTTTCTCTCGCTGCAAAAAGGCGAGCGCGTTTCCATTCCGGTGCCGCCGACGATTGCCGACGGCATGCAAGTCACTTCGCCTGGCGAGATCACGTTTGAAATTATGCGCGAACATCTCGCCGGCGTGCTCTTAGTTTCCGAAGAAGAAATCAAAAACGCCATGCGCTTGGTTTTAGAACGAATGAAAATTCTTATCGAACCGACCGGCGCCGTGCCGGTGGCCGCAGCGTTGAAAAATGAACCGGGCTGGCGGGGAAAGCGGATTGGGATTATCGTGAGCGGGGGAAATGTGGATATGGCGAAATTGGCCGGCGTGCTTTCAGAATTGAAGGGATAAAATGCCTGGCGCGTTTCTCAATTCGGCAGAAACTGCCTCGACAAATAAATCCCTTTTTTTTGCAGTTGTGATTGGCTTCCCTTTAAAAACTTTCCGATCTTCTCCGCGCCGACGGCGTAGACCGTGCCGTATTCGATGAGATCGAATTCGTCAACCATGCTGAGTTTCAAATCAGCGGCTTCAAGATTTTGTCCCGGCGCCAGCTCGGTCGGCGGGGCGATATAACGCAATTTACTGACCGGCACGCCGCGGATGATGCCCGCCAGCTCCAATTCGCCGCCGGGCCGCACCAGCAACACCGGCCCTCCGGAAAAACCGTAACGCGCCACCACATCCATAGAAAACGTGCCGGGATAAGGCGAGGGGCTGACGAAACCGAGGCTCAATTGTTTGATTTCGCGCGGATAGCCAAAGACAAAGGCAAGATCGCCCCACTGAAGTTCCGTTTGATAGGCCACCGCAAAGGAAAACGGCACGCCCACATTCGTCGAGGTTGGGACGAGCAGCAACCCCAAATCGGCGCGCGGATCAACATAAAGCACCTCGGCCGGCTCCAGTTGATTGATTTGATTGATGACTTGATAAGTCTCGCGCCGCTTCACCGCGCGCGAAGAAAGAACTTTGGTGTCGCGGCCTTCGGCATCGCGAAAAAAAGTGCGCACGGTATCCGGCGAGTTGATCACATGCTCGCAGGTGAGGATGAGTGTCTGCCGGGAATCTTGAGAGATGATGACGCCGCCGCCGCTGGTTTTTTGGATTTTTTTCGCCGTTTTGATCGCATTGGGGCCGGCCATCAAGCGATAACCGGTGGGACTGTTAGGCTCCCGCACAAACTGGCCGTCGCGCATTTCGTGGTGAAAAAATTCAAGACGGTAATCGACGACCGCCGAGATGCCGACAACGGAGCTGACAATCGCGCGGACGCTTTCCTGGCTGGCCGGCGAGATCAAACTATGTCCCGACAAATCGACACGGGCTTCGTGGCTGGCGCGGCCACAGGCGAGCGCGAGAAAGATGATGGCGACCAGCTCGAAAGTCAAAGGTCGCCGCGGCGGCAGCTTGAGGTTAATAATTGCAAAACGCCACGCGTTCATTCCGGTGTCACTCCCTTGTTAAAATGCAACGCCCCGTTGCGTCCGGCTTCCTGGCAGGCCTCGCCAAAGATACTTTTAATTGAAAAGACAAAACCCGGCGTGAAAACGTTTAGCCGCCCTTAAAATCGGCAAGCGGCGGTGAAAAATCACTCCGCCGCCGCTCGCCGGTTTCAATGCTCTTTAACAACTAATACGGACGGCGCCGCCCTCTGCTGTCATCCCGCCGGCGATCGTTGCCGCCCCGGCGGCCGCCACCACCACCGCCGCCACCGCGCCGTTCTTCACGCGGCCTCGCCTCGTTGACAACGAGCGAGCGGCCCATCAACTCGTAGCCGTTGAGCGCTTGCATCGCCGCAATCGCCTGGGCTTTCGCCGGCATTTCGACAAAGGCAAATCCACGCGGCTCGCCGCTGAATTTGTCCTTGATCAACGCCACGGAACTCACTTCGCCGTGGGCTTCAAACGCTTGGCGGAGATCGTCTTCCGTCACTTGGCGCGACAGATTACCAACATAGAGATTCACGATACGACTCCTTTGAATAGAAGTTAACTGCTGAGTGATTGGTGAAGTGAAGGATTCTAGCCGGAAATTGAGCGTCTAACGATTGCTCCGCCATTTCGCAGTTATTGCCGCCTGCACGAGTCATCAATCACGGTTTATAAGATTTCCTCGTCGCGATGGCCGTCATGACGCATCGCCGAGAGGAAGTGGTACCATGGCTTAACTGAACAACACCTCGATGTCTTCCCTGGTCAAATGCTTGAACATGCCGCTGTCAGTCGTGATCAAATCCGCGACCAACTCTTTTTTTCGCTCCTGCAATTGCAAAATTTTTTCTTCGACCGAATCGCGCGTGATCAGCTTGTAGGCAAAAACCTGCTTGTCCTGGCCGATGCGATGCGTGCGGTCGATGGCTTGCATTTCCACCGCCGGATTCCACCACGGATCGTAGAGAATCACATAATCGGCGGCGGTGAGATTAAGCCCGAAGCCGCCGGCGCGCAGGCTGATCAAGAATATTTTTATCGCGGGATCGTTTTGAAATTGCTCCACCGGCTCCTGGCGATTTTGCGTGTGGCCGTCCAAATAGGCGTAGGGAATTTTTTGCTCGTCAAGATGGCCGCACATAATTTTCAACATGCGCACGAACTGCGAGAAGATCAAAACCTTGTGATTCTCCGCCAAAATGTTTTCAAGTATTTCTTTCAGCGCCTCGAATTTGCCGGAGTCGTGATGATATTTTTCCTCGGTCAAACGCGGATGGCAGCAAATCTGGCGCAGCCTAGTCAAGCCTTCGAGCACGTACATGCGGGATTTTTGCAAGCCTTTTAAATCGATTTGCTGCATCACATGCGCCCGGTAATAATCGCGCCAGCGGTTGTAAGCCTTTTGCTGGTCGTCGCTCATGGCGCAATAGTACAAACTTTCAACTTTGGGCGGGAGTTCCTTCGCCACGTCATCTTTCGTCCGGCGCAAAATGAACGGAAAAATGATTTTGCGCAATTGCTGCGCCGCGCCGTCGTCCTGCTCTTTTTCAATCGGCTTGGCAAACGCGCCTTTAAAATAATTTAAGCTGCCGAGCAGGCCCGGATTTAAAAAAGCGAACTGGCTCCACAATTCCTGCGTGTTGTTTTCCACCGGCGTGCCGGTCAGCGCCAGCCGATAATCCGCCCGCAGCAGCCGCGCCGCTTTGGCGGTTTGCGACAGGGGATTTTTGATTTTTTGCGACTCATCCAAAATCGCGTAATGAAATTCCATGTCTTTGACAAACGCGATGTCACGGCGCAGGACGCCGTAGCTGGTCAGCACGATGTCGCAATCCTCGAATTGCTTCAAGCGGCGGCGCTCAAGTCCGGCGTGCGTTAAAAACCGCAAATCCGGCGTGAAGCGTTGAATCTCCTTTTCCCAGTTGAACAAAACCGAAGTCGGGCAGACGATCAGGCTCGGCGTGGTCACGCCGCGGCTTTTTTCATTCTGCAAAAGCGACAGCGCTTGAATGGTTTTGCCCAAGCCCATGTCGTCCGCCAGACAGCCGCCGAAGCGGAACTCCTGCAAAAAATAAAGCCAGTGCAATCCCTGCTTTTGATAAGGCCGCAGCTCGCCGCGAAAATTTTCCGGCGCCTGAATTTCCTGAATGCCGCGAAAGTCGCGCAGGCGCCGCAAATTTTCCTGAAAGGCCGCGTCCATTTCTTTTTCCGCGGCGCTGTCAAAAAGCGCGTCGATCAGCGTGATGTGATGGCGCGAGACTTTAAGACGCTCTTCGCCCGGCTCGCCGAGATTGAACAGATAAGAAAACTGCGCCAGCCAATCCTCCGGCAGCAGCGCCATGCTGCCGTCGCGCAATTTGACGTAACGCGTGCGATGCGTCAATGATTTGCGCAGTTCCTTCAGCGACAACATGATGCCGCCGAAATCGACCACGAGTTGTAGATCGAACCAATCGATTTCGCTATTGACGCTCACCTTCAGCGTCGGCGTGGCGCGCCGGACTTTGTGGCGCTTGAGCTGGTCTTCGCCGAAAATTTGAAAGCCCTGCGCTTGCAGTTTTGGCAATTCCAGCAACAGCCAGTCGATCGTGGCGCTTTCTCGAATGACAAATTCGCCGGTGGAAATCTGGCGCGCGCCGCTGGCGATGAGCTGTTCCTGCGCCTGATTCTCATTTTCCACATCGCGAACCACGCGCCAAAAATTCAACCCTTCGCCGCTGTGCACGAGAAGCTCGTGCCGCTCCGTTTGCCCGGTGAGCGCATCAACCGGCGGCTCAGAATCAACCTCCTGGGTGCCGTACAAAAATTTCATTCGAATTTTGAGAATCTCGATATGCTCTTCGAGATAGAGCCGCTTCGCCTCGAAGTGATCGAGCGCCGGCAGGGAATCACGGTTCGGCAACGCAATAAAAGACAGCAGCGGCGAAGCCGGCGTCAGTGAATCAAAAAAATCGCTTGTCTCGGCTTTGGGAATAGTCAGCGGATGTTGTTGGCGCAGCGTTTGAAGAAAATAAATAAACGGCGGCGCCGCCTTATCGTTCGCGCTCTGTTTTTCCAGCCCGGCGCTGCCAAGCGCCGCATTTTCAAGTTTAAAAATTTCGCGTCCGCGCAAAATCCAAATCGGCTCGCTGGTTAAAATGTGCGTGTCCTGATCGAAAGGAAATTGCTCGCCGGCGACCAGCAGCGTCGGCAGCAAGCGCAAATCGTCGGCATTTTCCTGCAAACGTATTTCAAAGCGCGCCACCTCCGCGCGAAGACGCAACGGATGTTGCCGCCGCTCGTCCTCAGCCAGATAAATTTCGCTATCGCGCAAAAGATCCAACAGCATGCCGTGGCGTTGGCCGTAACCCACTTGATAACCGTTGCGAGGAAAATAAGTGTAGTAAGCGTTGTTCGGCTGCTCGATGGAATCCAACAGCATGAGCGCGAGCTTTTCTTTCTGCGACAGATTGAGGCGATAATAAGGCTGCTCGCGGAGGAAGGTCGGATAGGCCGCGCCGTAGCTGCCATCTTTGCGGCGGCGGGCGCGATAAGGCGTCATCGTCCAAACATTGCGCCCAAGCTGCAGCGTAAAATAAATTCCCCACGTCGAACGGTCGCTCAAGTAGGATCCAAATGATTGCCGTTGGGTTTCGCGCCCGGCCGCTTTAGGGAGGGCGTTGACAAGCCGCCGCCAATCCGCTGGTGATTTTTCTGGTTGTGTCTCGGCGGAAGGCGCAGCGATTTTGCTGTAGAATTTTTCCGGCGCGGGCTGGGAAGAATTGCTTCCGTTTTGATGATAATAAGCGCGCGTTTGCAACAGCGTGGCGACGATGTGCTTGCAGGTAAATTCATACGGGCAGTTGCAAATCGTAACGAAGCCGTTGCCGTTGCGATGCACGACGACGTTGTATTCCCGCTGTCCACGCACCCGGGCGGTGACGCGTTTATCGTCCACGCGGAGGAGTTGGACCCGGCCATGACGGTAATACTCCGCTCCCCGCTCGTAAATTTCCGGCGTAGCGAGCTGCTGAATTTCGCCGCTTTCGATTCGCATTTCAGATGAATATTTTAACCAAACAACTCAGCGAGTATCTTTTCGACTTCACTTTTGAGTACGGGTAAATCTTCCTTTGCAGTCAGCCAGACCTTTTCAATGTCTACACCAAAATAATCATGAATAAGTTTGTTGCGCATGCCAACAATATCTTCCCAAGGTACGTGATTATATTTAAGCCGTAAATCATCCGACAGGCGTTTCGCAGCTTCACCAATGATTTCAATTTGTCGGATAACGCCGTCTTGAATAAGTGTATCTTGTTTGAATATCGCTTCATCGATACCTTGCAAATAGCCCTCGGTTCTGGCAATAGCGTCCAAGATATGATGGAGAAAGATTGATTCGTCAAGCTTCATAAATTATTCGAAGGTCGCGTTTGATTCGATCACGCAAGTAAGGGCTGATAGCAGCTTCGGTTAACAAATCAACTTTTTTGCCGAGAGCAACGGAAATCTGTCTTTCCAGCGCCACGAGCGCCAACAAGCTTTTTCGCTTAGAAAATTCGACCAACAAATCAACATCGCTTTGATCGTTAAACTCTCCGCGCGCCATTGAGCCAAAAACGCCTATTTTAGCGACGTCGTTTTGGCGGCAAATCGCGATCAACTTATTAGTGTCAAAGGGAAAAGCAGCCATAGATAATTTCCGAACTAATCCATCTGATCGGTGATGATTAATTTTTCTTCTCCATCCGCCGCAATCAAAATCGTCATTTCGTACGCCGCCTCGCGCACCATGCACACGCCGCGAGTTTTGTCGCAGTAATAATACAGCAATTCCACCCGCAAAGCCGTGCCGCCGAAATTCGGCTGGACGTGAAATGGAATCGCCATTTCGTTTTTCGGCTCGCTGATCGTCAACACTGTCGAGTCGAAAGCCAACGCGCCGTTAATCGTCCGCGCCAAAACGTGGAACGGCGAACCCGCGTTGAAGACCGTGTTCTCCGGGAGCTTGATGTTGAGAACAAGCTGCGTAGCATTGGGCGACAACGTTTGCCCTGACAACCGCGTCACCGGCGTATTGACATGCACCAAATGCTCGGCATGCGGCGCATGATGCGCCGTCGCTGCTTGCGGTTGCAGCGTCAGCGTCGTCACATTCTGATTGTGCAAATCAGCCACACGAACGGCGTGATTGTTGGTGTCGGCGATGTAAATTTTGCCGTCGAGAAACGCCAAACCGGACGGCTCGTAGAAACGCGCTTCCTGTTCGACACCGTTGACATGCCCCAGCTCGCGCTGGCCGAACAGCGTTTTACAAGTGCGCAAATTCGGATCGATGACTTTAATTTTGTGATTGTACGTATCGGCGACATAAATTTTGCCGTCGTAATACGCCACACCGAGCGGATGCTGCAAGCGCACATTGTCGCCGGTGCCGTCGGCGTCGCCATATTGAAACAGATCGCCGCTCACCAGCGTGCCGACCTTTTCGCTGCGCAGATCGATTTGCCGGACGCTCGAAATCTCGCTGTCGGCCACAAACAGCTTGGTTAATTTTCCGCCGACCAGCTCGCCGGTGATGCCGCTCGGCTGCGCAAAAGCGGCCTGCTGGCGGTCGCCGTCGCGTCGCGCTTCATGGCCGCTGCCGGCAAACGGCTCGACGCGATTATTTTTCAGATCAATCGTCCAAATTTGGTGCGGCCCGGCCATCGCGATGAAACCAGTGTTGCCGAAAATAAAAATATCCCACGGCGAATTGAGCGGCATCTTGAGGCCGGCGCCGCCGCGCGCCCCGGAGCGCGCTTGTTCGCCGGTGCCGGCAATCGTCGTCACGTTGCGGCCGCTAAAATCAATCCGGCGCAGGCAATGGCTGCCGGTGTCGCACACGATCAGATCTTCGCCGTAAAATGCCAGGCCTTGCGGATGCGTGAAATGCGCCGTCTCGAAATCGCCGTCGTCGTTCCCCGGCAAGCCGCAGCCGACGATCTCGAGCACTTTGCCGTCCGGCGCCGCAATCACGATGCGATGGTGATTCGAGTCGGCAATGGCCAAAATATTTTTTTCGGGATTGGCGGCGATCTTGCCCGGATAACTCAAAAACGCATTGGCCATCGCCGAGGTTTCCATTTTGAACGCAATCGGCGCCGGATTCAGCTTGCCGTCTTTTTCATAAATATCCAGCGCGACTTCGATGTAGTTGTCGATGATTTCGCGATTGCCCTCGCCGGAAAAAACGGCGAGAATGTAGCCCTCCGGATCGATCATCACCAGCGTCGGCCACGCGCGCACGGCGTATTGCTGCCAAACCGTAAAATCGGAATCCGCCACCACCGGATGCTCGACCTCGTAGCGCAACACCGCTTCGCGAATATTGGCGACTTCTTTCTCGTTGGTGAATTTTGCCGAGTGCACGCCGATGACGGCGAGCGGCCGGCCGGCGTATTTCTCTTCCAAATATTTCAAATCGGGAATGACGTGCAGACAGTTGATGCAGCAGTACGTCCAAAAATCGAGCAGAACGATCTTGCCGCGCAAATCGGAAAGTGAAAGCTTGCCGCCGGCGGCAGGATCGACATTCAACCACGCCAACTCAGCGGGAAAATCCGGCGCGTGAACTTTATGCTTGCTGCGAATGTCGAGAATCTTTTCGCGAATTTGCGCCTGCAAGGCGTTGCGATCGGCTTCGGTTTTTATCGGTGCCATGGGTAATCAGTTCTCTCAATTCGTTTGATTTTGCAGCGGCTTTTCCTTATATTCGAAAAGTAGGGAAAATGAATTTTAGATACAAGAGGGAAGTTTAAAATCGTCGAAATCGTGACAAGGCTTTAAAATCCGTCCGGCGACGATTTACGTATGATTTTAAAGGCCGGCGGCCGGTTTGGAAGGTACGAATTTTGCTTTCAAAAATATCATACGAAACCGCAAAGAATTTTCTGCGTATGCCAGTAACGGTTTGTAAGGCTGCGGCAGAGTGGTGCGACCAAAATAAAACGCGGAAAAGTCCGCTTTGCGGGAAGAATTTTGCGGCGAGCGCTGTTATAAATCTCTGCGCCGGATGCGGCAAAAAAAATGAATTTTGTATACAATGTTCTCATCTGCAAATATATTTAACCACAGGGAGAGTTTGGGATGTTAAAACGGATGTTTCTCGTGACGGTTTCACTCATTGCTGCCTTGCTTTTGGTCAATCAAGTGGTCATTCCTCATGTCCGGCGCGCGCGCGGGCATGACGAAATGCGGCAGTTTTGCCTGCAAAAAGGCCGTGACGCCGTGACAAAGGCGATTGCCGCCCACGGCGGTCTCGCGGCCTGGCAGAATAAAACCGATATTAGTTTTCAACTGCGCGATCAATGGAATTCGCCGGCGGGCGCGGCTTTGTTCGGGTGGCTCGACATGTGGCCGGAGCGAAACGTTGAAACCCGGCAGCATTATCTCTTGCGCCAAAACACCGGCCGCATCGAATTGACTGCCGCCGGCGGCCGCCATGTTTGGGGATACCAGGATTTCAAACCGTGGGCTTTGTTGAATGATCGAATTGATGAACAAAACATCGAGCGCGCCTATTTCACCTTGCCGATGATCAATTATTTGCTCGAGCTGCCTTATCGCTTTCTCGAAAACGGCGCGTTTCCGGAATTTGTCAACGAAGTTAAACACGGCGACCGTCTTTATGATCGCGTGCGGATCACCTTCGGCTTGAACGCCGGCAATTATCCGCCGAATGAATATATTGCCGACTTCGATCATCAAACCGGCCGGCTGGCGTTTCTCGAATATACCGTCCGCGAAAAACTGCCGGGTTACGTCGCCTTGCGCGCTGCCTTTGAAAATTATCAGCAATTCGACGGCACTTGGATTCCCACCCAAATTAAATTTCATCTCACCGAGCCGATCGTCACGCTTGCCTTGCACACGTGGCAAATCTCGGACGTGCGGTTTAACACCGGCGTCAAAGAAAACTTTTTTGCGCGAGTCGACACCGCGTTGGGCGATTCCGGGCAACTGTAATCGCCGTTCGTTCGACGCTTTTACATACATAAGAATGGAGTCTCGAGAAAATCGGACTCCATTTTTTATTTTTGGACGAAAATTCGCCCAAAATCCACTTGACTTTTGTAGCAAAGATTTTATCTTCTATTGATCATAATTTGCAATAGAATGACCATCGACATGGCTATCAATCTACAAACGATTCTTTTTTTCCTCTTTGCGGTCATCGCGCTCGGCGCGGCGATCATGATGATTCTGCATCGCAATCCGATCTACAGCGCGATTTTTCTCATCGTCACATTTTTTGCATTGGCAGGATTTTACGTGCTGCTCAACGCGCCGTTTGTCGCCTCGGTGCACATCATCGTGTACGCCGGCGCCATCATGGTGTTGTTCCTGTTCGTCATCATGCTGCTCAATCTCAAGCACGATCCGGCCCGCGAGCGCGGCAAAATCGCGCGCCGGACTTTTGCCGCGTTCGTGGTTCTCATTCTGCTCGCGGAAATCGGCGTGTTGATCGGCGGCTCGATTTTTACGGCAAACACCGCAACGAATCAACCCGTCGTCGGTTTGGTCAACGGCGCGTCGGACGCCACGACGCTGGTCGGCAGCACAGCCGGCATCGGCAAACAATTGTTTACGACTTATCTTTTGCCGTTTGAAATCGCCTCGGTGCTTCTGCTCGTCGGCATCGTCGGCGCCGTTATTTTGGCAAAACGCAAATTAATGCCTTGATGCTGTTTTAAATTCTTTTTCGTTGCGCTTCGCTTTTCGTTGCAAGCTCATTATGCCTCTCGTTTACTATCTTTTGTTGAGCGCGCTGCTTTTCGGCATCGGCGTCGCCGGCGTTTTGTTGCGGCGAAACGCCATCGTCATTTTCATGTCCATCGAGCTGATGCTGAATGCGGTTAATTTGACTTTTGTCGCCTTTGCGGCGCATTTGAAAAATCTCGAAGGCCAAATTTTCGTCTTCTTCGTCATGGTCGTCGCCGCCGCCGAAGTCGCCGTCGGCCTCGCCCTCATCGTCGCGATCTTTCGCGTCAAAGAAACCGTTTTTGTGGATGAAATCAATTTGATGAAATGGTAGACTGGTCGCTGGTTGCTTGTTTCTGGTAGCTGATGAATAAACCCAGCGACCAGCAGCCAGCAACCAGCGACCAGCGACCAGCAACGAGCAACCAGAATGCAAAACTATCTTTGGCTTATACCTTTTTTCCCTCTTCTTGGCTTTGCGATCAATGGCCTGCTGGGCCGCAAATTGAATGAAAAAGCCGTTGGCGTCATCGGCGCCGGCGTCGTATTGGCGAGTTTTAGCGTTGCCGTATTATCTTTTGCCGAATTGCTTAACCTCGCGCCTGAGTCGCGCCTATTGACCCAAACGCTTTATCAGTGGCTGGCAACCGGCAATCTCGGCATCGACATCGCTTTTCGCCTTGACACACTTTCCATGACGATGGTTCTCGTCGTCACCGGCGTCGGCTTTCTGATTCACGTTTATTCCATCGGCTACATGCACGGCGAGCGCGGATTCGCGCGCTTTTTTGCCTTTTTGAATCTGTTCACCTTCGCCATGCTGCTGCTGGTGATGGGCGACAACTTTCTGCTGATGTTCGTCGGCTGGGAGGGCGTCGGCCTCTGTTCCTATTTGCTCATCGGATTTTACTACGACCGCGTCTTCGACGAAACCACCGGCCTCACCTGCTCCGGCGCCGGCACCAAAGCCTTCGTCGTTAATCGCATCGGCGATTTCGGATTTCTGCTCGGCATTTTTCTCATCTTCGCCACCTTCGGCTCGCTCAATTTTGAAACTGTTTTTTCCAAAGCCGGTGAATCGCTCGTCGCGCCGCAAGTTTCCACCGCGACGTTCACGGCCATCGCGCTTCTCCTTTTTATCGGCGCCACCGGCAAATCCGCGCAGCTTCCTTTATATGTTTGGCTGCCCGACGCCATGGCCGGCCCGACGCCGGTTTCCGCGCTCATTCACGCCGCCACGATGGTCACCGCCGGCGTTTACATGGTCGCGCGCTGCAGCATCATTTTTTTGCAAGCGCCCATCGCGATGGAAGTCGTTGCCATCGTCGGCCTCGCCACCGCCGTGTTCGCGGCAACAATGGCCATTACCGCCACCGACATCAAAAAAGTGCTGGCCTATTCCACCGTGAGCCAGCTCGGTTACATGTTTCTCGCCTGCGGCGTCGGCGCGTTTACCGCCGGCATTTTTCATTTGGTCACACACGCTTTTTTCAAAGCCCTGCTCTTTCTCGGCACCGGCAGCGTCATGCACGCGCTCTCCGGCGAAACGCAGATCACGAAAATGGGCGGCTTGAAAAAACATACGCCGGCCACGTTCTGGACTTTTCTGATGGGCGGCATCGCCATCGCCGGCATTTTTCCCTTCTCCGGATTTTTTTCCAAGGATGAAATTCTCTGGAAAACGTTTTTGCATTCGCCGGCGCTTTATGTGATCGCGCTGATCGCCGCCGGCGTCACCGCGTTTTACATGTTCCGCATGATCTTCATGACGTTTTACGGCGCGCCGCGCATGGACGCCGCCGTCATGCACCATCTGCACGAATCGCCGAAAATCATGACCGTGCCGTTGATGGTTTTGGCCGCGCTTTCGATTATTGGCGGTTGGATCGGCATTCCTCATCTTAATCAATTCGAGCACTGGCTCGAGCCGGCCTTGAGTCGTTTCGTTCCAGAGGGTACTGTGGTACTGGGCGCCGCGCATCAAGGCAGCTTCAGTTTGGAATTAGGCTTGATGGCGCTGTCGGTTGCCGTGGCGCTCGCCGGAATTTACCTCGCGCATCAAATGTATCTCGCCAAAGCCGGCGCCGCCGACCGTGTCGCAACGCGGCTGTCCGGTTTATACAACTTGCTCAAGCGCAAATATTATGTCGATGAAATTTACGACGCCCTGTTCGTGCGCCCGCTCTTCTGGCTCTCGGAAAATTTCTTCTGGAAAATTTTTGACGTGAAACTCATCGACGGCGCGGTCAACGGCTCGGCAAAACTTTTCGGCGGCCTCGCCTCCGTGATGCGCCGCTGGCAAACGGGCATCGTGCAGAATTATGCCGTCACGCTGGTGTTGGGGGTGATTGTTATTTTGGGGTACTTGTTGATGAGATAGGAAAATTTTATGCCGGCATCTAAAGTGGAGCTTTCGCTGCATGCCCAAGATATGCTTCTTGAACGAAACATTCTTGAAGAATGGGTTTGGCGAACGATTAATACGCCGGAAAAAAAGCGACGAGGTGAAGATGATAACATGCACTACACAAAAGCAATCAAAGAAAAATCTGGTTGCGTATTGCGTGTGGTTATTAATTCAGATGTTCAACCCAATCGAATCGTGACTGTATTCTTTGATCGACGTTTGCAAAAGAAAACGGATAAGAAAAAATGAGATTAAAAATTGACAAAGAAAACGACGCGCTTTATTTTAGGTTGGATGAGGCTGCTATTGTCGAGTCTGAAGAAGTTCAACCCGGCGTCATTTTGGATTTTAATAAAAAGGGGAAAGTTGTAGGAATCGAGATTCTGGCCTTGAGCACACGCGTCAAGTCGGAAAAGCTGCGCGTTCTTCAATTCGAAACAACATAGATTAAAGTTGTGTGATACGGTATTTATACCATGATTGATTTAAATCAAAACTTTCATCTGCTTTCCTTTCTAATCCTCGCGCCAACCGCCGGCGCGCTGTTGATCAGCTTTATTCCCGCCGACCGCGCCAAGCTGTTGCGCGCGATCGCGTTTGCGGTGAGCATGCTTGTATTTGTGTTTAGCCTGCCGCTCTACTTTGGCTTCGACGCTTCGCGCACCGCTTTTCAATTCGAAGAGAAATACGAATGGATTCCAGCCTTTCAAGCGACGTATCACCTCGGCGTCGATGGCCTGAGCTTGCTGATGATCTTGCTCACAGCGTTCCTGATGCCGTTGATCTTTCTCGCCTCCTGGCATGACATCAAAAAAAGCGTCAAGGGCTATTTGATCTCGATGTTGTTGCTGGAAACCGGCATGATGGGCGTCTTCGCCTCGCTCGATCTTCTGCTCTTTTATATCTTTTGGGAAGCGATGCTGATTCCGATGTATTTCATCATCGGCGTCTGGGGCGGGCCGCGCCGCGTTTACGCCGCGCTGAAATTTTTTATCTACACCATGGTCGGCAGCTTGTTGATGCTGGTCGCGATTTTGTTCATTTATTTTTATTACGGCAAAGTCACCGGCATGTTGACGTTTGATCTCGTGCAGATTCGCGACTTGCTGTTTCCGGAAAATTATCAAATCTGGCTCTTTCTCGCGTTCGGCTTGTCATTCGCCATCAAAGTGCCGATGTTTCCGTTTCACACCTGGCTGCCGGATGCGCACGTCGAAGCGCCGACCGCCGGTTCGGTTATTCTGGCCGGTGTGCTGCTGAAAATGGGCACGTACGGTTTTCTCCGTTTCTGCCTGCCGCTTTTTCCCAACGCCGCGCTGCAATTTACGCCGATGATTTCGATTCTCGCGATCATCGGCATCCTCTACGGGGCGTGGGTTTCGATGGTGCAACCTGACATCAAAAAACTCGTGGCGTATTCGTCGGTGAGCCATCTCGGTTTTGTGATGCTCGGCATTTTCACGCTCACGCACCAGGGTTTGCAAGGCGGGTTGCTGCAAATGGTCAATCACGGCCTTTCCACCGGCGCGCTCTTTTTGATCGTCGGCATGATTTACGAGCGCCGTCACACGCGCATGATCGAAGACTTCGGCGGCTTGGCCAAACAGATCCCGATTTTCACGACATTTTTCATGATCGTGACATTATCATCAATCGGCTTGCCCGGCCTCAACGGTTTCGTCGGCGAATTTCTCGTGTTGGTTGGCACGTTCTTGACGAATAAATGGTATGCCGTGCTCGCCACTTCCGGCGTCATTTTCGCCGCCGTTTACATGCTTCGCATGTTCCAGCGTGTCATGTTTGGCAAATTGGAAAAAGAAGAAAATCAAAACCTCGCCGATCTTTCCAAACGCGAAATTGCCGTTCTCGTTCCCGTCGTGGCGATGATCATCTTGATCGGCGTGTGGCCGCAGCCGTTTTTGAATAAAATGGAAAAATCGGTCGATCACTTGATTCGCACCGTGCACTACCGCGCCGAGCGCGTCCAGCAAGCCCCGGCTCTCTTGCCGGTCGATCTTGCGGATACCGATTTGAATCATCAGCAAAATGATGCATTCAAATTGGCCAAAAGCCAACAAGGCAAAACCATTAAAGTCAAAATGATTGAGTCTCAATAATTTTGACTGAAATTATTTTGACTTTATATCTTTTTCTCATGATCACTTTTCAAGATTTTTATCTGCTTGCTCCCGAGCTTATTTTGACGATTCTCGGCTTTACGGTTTTGATTCTCGGCCTGATTTTCCCGCGCATGTACCGCGAAACGCTGCTCGCCATCTCGCTCATCGGATTCGCCGGCGCGCTGCTTTTGTCCACGCAGCATTGGGCTCTCGAGCCGGCGACAGCTTTTTACGGCATGATCAGTGTCGACAAATTTACCGTCGGCTTTCAATGTCTCTTCATCATCGCCGCGAGCTTGACGCTGTTGCTGTCGATGAATGCGCTCGAAGAAAAATATCTGCTCTACAGCGAATATTTCGCGCTGATCATTTTTGCGACGGTCGGCATGATGTTGATGGCCTCGAGCGCGCATTTGTTGACCTTGTTTCTCGGCCTCGAAACGCTTTCGGTGTCTTTATATATCCTCGCCGGTTTTCGCCGCGACGATCCGAAAGCGCTCGAATCGTCGTTCAAATACTTTTTGCTCGGCGCCTTCGCCAGCAGTTTTCTGCTCTACGGCATCGCCTTGATTTACGGCAGCGTCGGCAGCGCCAGCCTCACGGCGATTGCCGGACGCCTGACGCAAGATGGCAACCCGGCCGGACAGGATTTTTTCACAATCGGCGTTGTTTTGATGGTCATCGGTTTCGGTTTTAAAATCGCACTGGCGCCGTTTCACACCTGGGCGCCGGATGTGTATCAAGGCGCGCCGACGCCGATTGCCGCCTTCATGGCCACCGGCTCGAAAGCCGCCGGATTCGCGGCCTTGCTGCGCTTGCTGCTCGCGGCGGATATTATGACCGAGGCGTTGTGGCAGCAAATCTTTTGGGTGATCGCCGTCGCCACGATGACGATTGGCAATATCATCGCGCTCCGGCAAGAAAACATCAAACGCATGCTGGCGTACTCCTCGATTGCGCACGCCGGCTACATTCTCATCGGCGCGATTGCCAATAACGAAACCGGCTACGCCGGCGTTCTCTTTTATTTGCTGAGTTACACGTTTATGAATGCCGGCGCGTTCGGCGTGGTATCCTACCTGGCCAAATCCGAGCAGGAATATGTGAATATTTCGGAGTACCGCGGCCTGGCGTATCACCGTCCCTTTGCCGCCGTCGCCATGGCGATTTTCATGTTCTCGCTTTCCGGCATTCCACCGACCGCCGGTTTTCTCGCTAAATTTTATGTCTTCAGCGCCGCCGTGCAAGCCGATTCCCTCTGGCTCGTCATACTCGGCGTCGTCAACTCGATGATCAGCTTGTATTATTATCTCGGCATCGTCGTCGTCATGTTCATGCAAGCGCCGGAGGGCGAAAAAATGCCGATCACGCCGCTGCCCGCCGTCGGTGTTGCGCTCGTCATCGCCATTTTCGGCACGCTGAATTTGGGCATCTTCCCCGGCCAGTGGGTGGATAAATTTCAAATGCTGGCGCGGGCGTTGATGTAAGAATCTTCTCTCGTTGCTTTAATCAAACTTATGCTCTTGTTGGGCAAATCCGGTTGCTTTTTCATCCCGCCATTTTTCAGCCCTCGCAAGAAATTTTTATTGGGAATCAATTAGTTATTTCGTATTTTTAATGGACACCTTTTGCTCAATTTGATTCCAGTGGAGAGAACATAAATGGCGCGCCACAAAAAAGACACGATACTTGAACAGTTCAAAACTGAGATCAAATCGCGTCTTGGCTCTCAGTTGAAGCAGATTATTCTTTTTGGCTCCAAGGCGCGTGGAGATGATCTTGCCGGCTCAGATTATGATTGTTTGGCGGTCGTTGATAACGTCACAAACGACGTTAAAGAAATCATTGATGAATTGGCCGGAGAGCTTCTTTTTGAACATAATGCCGTGTTCTCAATTTTCCCCGTTTCTGAAAACCGTTATTCACTGACGCCATTCGATCCGTTTTTGAATAACATTCGCAGAGAAGGCATTGCCTTATGAACACACAAGGTTTGAGCTTTCGATCAATGAGAATGAAGCGAACGAAGATGTTCATATAGCCGAGCAGTTGATTAACAGCATTGTCGACTATCTTAAAAAATGATGGGATAGCACACCAGGAGGGAAATCATCAGTAGTCCCCAGACGTATCGTTTACCGAAAAACAAATTGTTCATTCGATCGCTCTTTACCGGAACATAAGGCCGCCAACAGTTTGATTTAAGATCGTTATCCGTCATCGGGGCTGCAAGCTTTATTCACACCAGGCTACGCCCGGAGGGACTGGCAAAAGCATTTTCATCTTTGACCTCTCATCGTGCGAGGCAACCATGGAAATTCAAATCAGCATTGGCAAGCTGGAGACGGAGAAGTGTCCGGCAGTGGCGCTGTTTCTGCCGCAGGAGGCGCCAAGTTTTGCCGCCAAAACGGTTTATTCATCTCTCATCTCGCGGCTGTATCGCCAAAAAGATTTTACCGGCAAATTCGAGGAAACCGCTTGGCTTTATCCGGACGAGATCGAGGCCGAGCGGCTTTTGCTCGTCGGGCTGGGCGAGTGGAACAACAAAAAGCTCAACGAGAATGAAAGCCGGCAGATCGCGCAATCCGCGATTGGCCACGCCGTGCTCGCAGCGCGCAAGCTGGCGCTCGAAGATTTGCGTCTCTGGCTGGAAGGGCCGCTCGTTGAAAAGTTCGGTTATCGCCTGACGGCGCAAATGGCCGCCGAAGCGCTGCTGCTGGCAAATTACCGGTTTTTGAAATACAAATCAAAAATCACGAACAAGGAAAAAACGCTGCGCCGCGCCACACTGCTGATCAGTGACGAGCGGCAGGCGACGGAAGCCAAAGCCGGCGCGCGTGTCGGGCAAATCATCGGGAAATGGACGTGCTTTGCCCGCGATTTGCAAAATACGCCGTCGAATGATTTGACCCCGAGCCGGCTGGCGGAGATTGCGGCGGAAACCACGGCCAAACAAAAAATCTCCTGCCAGATTTACGACGAAAAGGGCATTCGCGAATTGGGCATGGGCGCGCTGCTCGGCGTCGGACAAGGCAGCGTGAACCCGCCGCGCTTCGTCGTGCTCGACTATCATCCCGCCAAAAATTCCCGCCCCGACCTTCCTTTAATTGATACAAAGGAAAATCGCGGTCCCCTCGTTCTCGTCGGCAAGGGCATCACCTTTGACACCGGCGGCATTTCCATCAAACCCGCGGATGATTTGGATTTGATGAAATTCGACATGTCCGGCGCCGCCGTCGTGCTGGCGACGATGTGCGCGCTGGCGGAATTGCAAGCGCCGTTGCATCTCGTCGGACTCATGCCGCTGGCGGAAAACATGCCGAGCGGCTCAGCGCAGCGTCCGGGCGACATTGTACGCGCGTGCAACGGCAAAACTATCGAAGTGGCTGACACCGACGCCGAGGGCCGTTTGATTTTGGCCGACGCTCTGGCGTTTGCGCATCGCTATAAACCGAAAGCGGTGATCGATCTCGCGACGTTGACCGGCGCGATTTACACGGCGCTCGGTGAAACCGCGGCCGGGCTTTTCGGGAACGATCAGAGTTTGATGGCGCGCATCAAAAAAGCCGCGGAGCGAACCGGCGAGCGAGTTTGGGAACTGCCGCTGTTTCAAGAATTTTTCGATTACATGAAAAGCGACATCGCCGACATTCGTAACATCGCCTCGAAGCCGAGCGGCGGCGGTTCGAGCAAAGGCGCGGCGTTTCTCGCCACGTTCGCGGAAGGTTACAAATGGGCGCATTTGGACATCGCCGCGATGGCGCATCCGAAAGAAGACAAGCCGCTCGTGCCGAAAGGTGGCAGCGGCTACGGCGTGCGGCTTTTAGTGCAGTTTTGCCGGGATTGGATGGAAACAAGAGAGTAAAAAGTGACGCCACGTTTTAAAACCCGACTGAACAACATTTCACCCAAGTCCACGGAAGGCATACGTTTCAAAATAAGTCGATTCGTTGTAAAATTTTAGCTTGCATCATGGCTAAATTTTTGCTAAATTTACCTGCTTGGGAGCAAATCGAATTGGTTTGCTTATAATAAAAATCCGCTTCAGGCGGATAATTTTTTGTCACTTTGAAGTTGTAGTCCTGCCCCCCTCGTGGGGCACTGTTGATCAAACGGATTTTCATCTGCGATAGCCGCCCACAAGGGCGGGGGCTACTGATTGTTATCGGACATGTTTCAGGAACTCACCAGCCGATTTGAAAACATCTTCCGGAAGCTGAAAGGACACGGCAAGCTCACGCCGGAAAACATTGGCGAAACCATGCGGGAAGTGCGGCGCGTGCTGCTCGAAGCCGACGTCAATTTCAAAGTGGCAAAGGAATTTATCGCCGCGGTGGAAGCCAAAGCGATCGGCACCGACGTGCTCAAAAGTATTACGCCGGGCCAGCAAGTCATCAAAGTCATTCACGACGAGCTGGCGCTGCTGCTCGGCGGCAGCGACGCGCCGTTGCGCGAAGCCAATCTGCCGCCGACGGTGATCATGGTCGCCGGCTTGCAAGGCTCGGGCAAAACCACGTTCTGCGGCAAGCTGGCAAAATTTTTGAAATCGCGCAACCGGCGCACCATGCTCGTCGCCGCGGATTTGCAGCGTCCGGCAGCGGTCGAACAGCTTCGCGTGGTTTCGCAGGCAGCCGGGGCGGAATTTTTCTCGCAAGCCAATTCCACGCCGCTGGAGGTGTGCCGGGCGTCGATTGGCGAAGCGCGGCAGCGCACGCTGGACACTGTCATTCTCGACACGGCCGGGCGATTGCACGTGAATGACGAGCTGATGCAAGAGCTGGAGGCGATCAAGCATGCGACGAAGCCGAATGAGATTTTGTTCGTCGCCGACGGCATGACCGGGCAGGACGCGGTGAATACGGCGCAGGCGTTTTTGCAGCGGCTGGATTTCAGCGGTGTCGTGCTCACCAAATGACGGCGATGCGCGCGGCGGCGCGGCACTGTCGATCAAGGCGGTGACCGGCAAGCCGATCAAATTCATCGGCACCGGCGAGAAAGTCGAGGCGCTGGAAAAATTTCATCCCGAACGCATGGCTTCGCGGATTTTGGGCATGGGCGACGTCGTCACGCTCGTTGAAAAAGCGGCGCAGGCGGTTGACGTGCAAAAAACCCGCGAGCTGGAGAAAAAGCTGCGCCAGGCCGATTTTACGCTGGAAGATTTTTACGAGCAGTTGCAGAGCCTGAAAAAGATGGGGCCGCTCAGCCAGTTGATCAACATGATTCCCGGCCTGGGCGGAAAGATCCCGCAGGACGCAGCGATGGATGAAAGAGGCTTGGTGGCGATCGAGGCGATCATTCTCTCGATGACGCCGGAAGAGCGCCGCCGGCCGAATATCATCAACGGCAGCCGGCGCCTGCGCATTGCCAAAGGCAGCGGCACTTCGGTGCAGGAGATCAATCGTCTGCTCAAGCAATATGAAATGATGCGAAAAATGTTGAAGCAGGCCGGACGGAAGGGACGCCGGGGCCTGCCGATGATGCCGTTTTGATTGTCTTCGCAGGGAATTTTTTTATGTATGCGACATTCATGTCGTCCGCTGCGTTTCGCCTCGACATAAGTGTCGAGTTACGAAATGACAAAATAATTTCAAACTAAAAAATACTGAATCGAAAGGAGTCGTTTTGGCAGTACATCTTCGTCTTCGCCGCATGGGCAAAAAGAAACAACCCTTCTATCGCGTCGTCGCGATTGATTCGCGCGTGGCCCGTGACGGAAAATATCTCGAAAATCTTGGCACCTACAATCCACGGACCGAGCCGGCGGCGGTTATGATCAATAACGAGCGCGCTTTTTATTGGCTCTCACAAGGCGCCAAGCCTTCAGACACGGTGCACAGCCTGTTTCGCCGGCAGGGCATCATGATGCGCTGGCATTTGCAGAAACTCGGCCTCGATGAGGCCAAGATCGGCGAAGAAATGCAAAAATGGGAAGCACAGCAGTCGGAAAAGCAAAAACGCCAGGAGGCGCGGCGCGAACAAAAGAAACAGCAACGCAAGGCCAAGAAAACTGCCGAAGCCGCCAAGCCGGAGGGCGAAGCGGCAAGCGCAGAAGCAGCGCCGGCGGCTTGATCTTTAGCAACTCCCTCCGGGCGTAACGGGAAGAGTTCTGTTGGCTGGACCGCGGCGGCAAGCCGCCAAGCGTTTTTCTCTCTTGGAAAAACGGGTTTGGATGATGGAAAAGGCGGGGTTAAAAATTGGCAAAGAGTTAGATTGTTGAAGATATGGTCTGGTGTTTTGAATTGGTGGAACTCGGAATAAATTGACTGGGACTCCGATTTCTCAAACGAACGTCTATTTGCCAAAAATTTCCGGAACGAACCCGAAAGGAGGGTTGCTTATGAAGGGTTTTCTCGAGTTCATTATCAAGCATCTCGTCGACAAGCCGGATGAAGTGCAGGTCAACGAGATCGATGGCGAGCGCACGATTGTCTACGAGCTGCGGGTCGGGCAAGGCGACATGGGCAAGGTCATCGGCAAGCACGGCAAAACCGCGAAGTCGATTCGCACGCTGTTGTCGGCGGCCTCGGCGAAAGCCGGCAAACGGGCCGTGCTGGAAATTCTCGAATAAATCGCGAGACGATAATCTCCTTGACAATGTTAACTTACCCTCGAACCGTCATTCCGACCGAAGGAAGGAATCTTTTTGAAGAAGATTTCTCGCTGCGTTCGAAATGACAAATTTTAACTTAACATTGTCGCGTCTCTTGTCTTGAGCCATAATACACCACAACTGGTGATGATCGGCGAGATCGTCCGGTCACACGGCTTGCACGGCACGGTGAAAGTTCGCGTCGTTGCCGAGATGGAGCAATTTTCCCTTTTGCAGAAAGTGCAGCTCCAACGCGGAGCGCAAAAGCTCGGCGAGTATGTGATCGAACGGGTGCAAATCGGCAATGACGGCCTTTTTATCAAATTTCAGGGCGTGAATGACCGCGATCAGGCGGATTTGGTGCGCGGAGCGCAATTGATGATCGGGTTTGAAGAATGCCTGCCGGCGGCGCCGGGGCAGTTTTATCAATTCGAAATTGTCGGGTTGCCGGTTTTTACTCCGAGCGGCCAACTGTTGGGAGAAATTGTCGAGGTCGCGCGTTATCCCGCCAACGACGTGTGGGTGATTCGCAACGGTGAAGAGGAAAAACTCATTCCGGCTGTCGACGCGGTGGTGCAAAAAGTCGATGTGCCGAACCGGCGCGTGATCATCAATCCGATTCCCGGGTTGTTGGATGAAGTGGGGTGAGTATTTGCGACGTTCAGAAATGACGCCAACGGATTAGGAAGCTCTTTGATTTTAATGTTTCCCACTGATTGAAAAAACCCGCTGATGAATTATTTTATCCGTGGAATTCTTCAATCAATGGGCGTTTTAAAATTTGTCAAACTAAAAATTGGCCGCTGTTGTCCGTTGGAAATCTTGAATGGCAGCACAGTTGTTTTTTTATCATTGATGCAAATTCACATCGTCACCGCTTTTCCGAAGTTCTTTGAAAGCCCGCTGGGCGAGAGCATGATGAAACGGGCCGGCCAAAGCGGCGCCGTCAAGTTTTTCGTTCACGACCTGCGCGATTACACGACGGACAAGCATCGCAGCGTCGACGATTATCCTTACGGCGGCGGGCCGGGTATGATCATGAAACCGGAGCCGTTTTTTGCCTGCGTCGACCACCTTCGGCGGCAGGACGAGCTTGCCGGCGCGCCCGTCATTCTGATGTCGCCGCAGGGCGAGAAGTTTTCTCAGCGCAAAGCCACGGCGCTGGCGCAGGAACAGGCGTTGATTTTTCTCTGCGGGCATTATAAAGGCGTTGATGAGCGCGTCCACCAACATCTGGCGACGGAAGAAATTTCGATCGGCGATTATGTCGTGACCGGCGGCGAGCTGCCGGCGCTGGTGGTGATCGACGCGGTGGTGCGGCTGCTTCCCGGGGTGCTCGGGGATTTGGATTCGGCCAGCGGGGATTCGTTTCAAGCCGGTTTGCTGGATTTTCCGCATTACACGCGCCCGGAAGAATTTCGCGGCTGGCGCGTGCCGGAGATTCTGCTCTCCGGGCATCACGCGAAAATCGCACAATGGCGGCGCGAGCAGGCCGAGGCGCGAACGCGCGAGCGGCGGCAAGATTTGCTGGAATCATAAAAGATTTTAAATTGAAAATTTTCAATTTAAAATTGAAAAAATAGTTATTATTTATTTGACGATTTAATGTTACTTGAACGCAAGGAGGAATAAACCATGAACCGGCTAGAGGCTTTGACGGCCAGTCAACTCAAGAACAATCTGCCCGACTTTGGGCCGGGCGATACGGTTGCCGTTCACTGCAAAGTGGTGGAAGGCGACAAAGAACGCACGCAGATTTTCGAAGGCGTGGTGCTGCAGCGCCGCGGCAACGGCATCGGCGAGACGTTCACCGTGCGAAAAATTTCCGACGGCGTCGGCGTCGAGCGCATTTTCCCGCTGCACTCGCCGAACATCGAAAAGATCGATCACCTGCGCCGAGGCAAAGTCCGCCGCGCGCGCCTGTTCTATTTGCGAGAATTAAGAGGAAAGGCGGCGCGAATCACCGAAAAGAGGTGAAACATGCAGCAAAACCGGAAAAAACCGCTGTCAGTCGCAAGATTGATAGCGGTTTTTGTTTTTAAAAATTTATTGACTTTTTGAAAAAATTTAATATAATATAATTGTATAATCATTCACCTCGGCCTGCGCGCGAAATAAAGCCTGGCGCCGGGCCGGCCCACAATCGACCAAATGGATGAGTTTCCCATGCGTAAAGGATTTACCCCGACGCATTTTCAGTACCTCCGTTTTTTCGCCCCTCTGCTGCTCACCATCGTCTGCCTATCGTCTACCCAAACCACCGCTCAAACTATCGGCCAGGGCGCATACCGTGACGGTTTTCCGCGCTTTGTCCGTCTCGATCCGGCGTTGACGCAAAATGCGGTGCTGACCGACACGGTGGTGACTTTGGCGGCGATTCCCACGGCGATTACCGATCCGGACACCTTTGTGATTTCCGGCATCGACTGGCGCTATCCCAGCGCCGCGCCGCCGCTGGTGTCGCCGAGCGATATTTCGAAAATCCCCGAAGCGCTCGAAGCCTCGCCGGCGCTGCAGGATTTTTATCTGATCACCGATCCACCCAGCCGCAAGGTTTATCTTATCAACACCTCCACGCCGGGCGGCGTGGAAAATTCCTTCGGCGGCCTGGGCGTGCTGGACAAGCCGGTGGCGGCGATTGCCTTCCTGGATTCAGCCGGAAAATTTAAAATTATCATCACCGACCAGGGCGCCAACGCGATTATTCAAGTCGACTGGTCGTTAAAAAGCATTGACTGGCGTATCGACAATACGGTTTTGACCGGCGCCAATCAGCTCTCGGCGCCCTCGGACGCCGTGCCGCTCAGCAACGGCCGGGAGGTTTTGATCTGCGACACCGGCCGCAATCGCCTGATGGTGGTGGATATTAGAACCCGCGCCGTGGTTTGGGAGTTCAGCAAAGCGCCGAATGACAACCTCTCTCTCAATCTGCCGGTGGATGTCGAAGTCGATCCCTCGACCGGGTTGTTTGTGATCACCGACAAAAACAACCATCGCGTGTTGATGGTCGATCGCGCCACCAAAGAAAACCGCTGGCAGTTCGGCACCGGGCAAGCGGGTGCGGGCGGCGACAGACTGAACGGCCCGACCGACGCCAACGCGCTGCCCTCCGGCAATGTGCTCATCAGCGACGCCGGCAACAGGCGCCTCATTGAAGTCAACCGGCAGATGAGAATCGTTTACACCTTTGCGCATCCGCTGCAAGATTTGCGCGCCGCCACCCGCATCGTTGAAAATGTGGCGGATTTAAATAAGACCCTGGTGATTGCCGCCAATCTGCCGGTCAGCCAAAATGCGCTGCCGCTGCGTCTGGCGTATGTCAACGAAGTTTTTTTATCCAGGCAGGCCAATTTTGATTTTTCCACCTCGGTGGATTACGACAGCCTGAGTTTCCCGCGCGCGGCGCTGGAGGTTCCGGCCGGCACGCGCCTGCGCTTGCAATTGCGCTCGGCCAGCGTCATCACCGAGCTGCCCAACGCCAAATGGTACGGCCCGAAAGACACCACTGATTTTTACACCGGGCCGGCCACGGCCATCAACCGCGTGCACGACGGCCATCGCTTCATTCAATACCGTGCTTTTTTGAACAACGACGACAATGCCCAGAGAAAAAGCGATCCGCTGCTGACGCCGGTGCTGCGCCGGGTGAAAATTTCAGCGCATTATTTTGACACCAACACCACCGGCATGATCACCTCAACGGCGATCCGCGACTCGATGAAGCTGATTATCACAAGCTGGCGGAAGCTGATCGTCAACAGCGTCTTGCCGGCTGATCCGCAACAGCGCACGCAGGTTCAGATCACGGTGAACATCCGCGACGAGGCCAATCAAACCAACTTATTCAGCCAGCCGCTAAGCAGCACAACCGGGCTGAGCCAGTTTGATTTGGCATTGGTCGATCTGCTGCGCCGCAGACAGGCGGTGCGGTTGCAAGCGGTGCTGAAAACCAACAACTCTTCGATCACGCCGAAATTGAACGACTGGCAGTTGCAATGGGAAAACACCAAATCCACCGCTTCAAGCCTCAAGTTCACTGACCCCAGCGGCCGCCCGGTCGATTTTTATCGCGTGGCGCCGGTCGAAGACAATCCGCCGCTCAACCTCGGCACGGTTTTTCTTGCGCTGGAGGATTTGAATCTGCTGCCGATCGAAGACGCCGTCAACCTGCAGGTTCGCGCCGTGCGCAGCAGCGACCAGCAAACCGTGCAGTTGATCGAGCAGCCTACCGGCTTGTTCATTCTCAGCCCGGGTTATCCGGCGGTGATGACCGCCGCCGCGCCGAGCCGGCTCAATGTTTTGGAAGGCCGATCCCCGCGCGACACGCTGAGCGTGCGTTATGTCGATCCCACCGACCCCACCGACATCAGCACGGCGCGGGTGCTGTTGATTCAAAACGTCAAAGGCACGCTGCGTATTGAAAATCGCGGCGGGGCCAAACTTGACACCGTTTCCGTCGGCGATTCGCTGTTCGTGCATATCATCGGCGAGACCGACCGGGATTTTTCGCCGGCCCGCGATTCGCTCGTGGTAAAATTTTTCAACACCCTGATCTCGGACACGGAAAATTTGACCTTGTATGAAGTGGCCAACCCAACGACGAGAACTTTTGACACCGGCGAATTTCGCGGCCGCACCGGCATTCCGATCGTCAAAAGCGCCGGCGGCTTGGTGAACGACGGCAAATTGCAGGTCAGCGGCGGCGATCAGGTGCGGGTGGAATTTATCGATCTCGATGGCTCTATTTTGCAGGAATCGGTGCAGGTGCGGCCTGCGCTCGACGAGCCGAATCTGCTGTTGCTCGCCGGCAACAAGGCCTTTGATTTCTTCGTCGCGCCCAATCCGTATCGCGCCGACCAGCACGCCACCGACGGCTTGCGGCTCGGCGTCGTGGCCAACACCGGCGACGTGCTCATCGAGCGCATTGAAATCTACAATATCGCCGGCGAGCGCATTCGCATGTTGGAGGGCGGCGACGTTCCCTTCCAAAGCTTGATCACGCGCGGACGAGCCGCCGCGACGCAGAAAGGCAACATTTGGTGGAATTTGCGCACCGACGCCGGCGCGGGCGTGACCTCCGGAACTTACTGGGCAAAAATTTATTTGCGCTTCACCGACAGCGGAACCGGAACCACCCAGGCCGTCACTTCCATGCGAAAGTTCGTGATCGTGCAGTAATTGGTCTATTTTACCCGCAGATTGAGGAAACCCACCGATAAAATTTTAAGCCGCGGGCTACGCCGGCAAGGATTCTTCAATCTGCGGGGAATTACAAATGAAAAACTTTTTCCTATGAAAAACTCTCAACGATATATTCGCTGCTTCCATTTTGCGATTGCACTTTTAATGTTCTCCGCCGCCTCGGCATTGGCGCAGGGCGGTTTGGGCAAATACGGCGCGCCGTTTCTTTCCATCAGCCCGTATGCCCGGCAGGTCGCCATGGGCGAGGCCTTCACCGCGCTGGCCAACGACGTCAACGTCATGCGCTACAACGTCGGCGGCCTCGGCAATTTGCAGCACACCATTTTCTCGCTGCATTTTCATAAATGGATCGATGACACACAGCAGGGAGCGCTGGAGGGAGCGCTCCCGTTGCCTTCCCGCCTCGGCGTGCTCGGCTTCAATTTGACGTATTTCGATGAAGGCGAGATCACTGATTTGAACAGCGACTTCCAGCAAACCGGCGGCGTCACCACCAGCAACGATCTCGTGCTCTCCTTCGGCTACGGCCGGCCGCTGCCGTTGTTGAACAACAAGCTCACCTTCGGCGCCGGCATCAAATTCATCCGCCAGGATCTCGGCGGCGTTTCAGCCAGCGCCACCGGCATCGACGTCGGCATGTTGTTCGTTCTCAAGCACGTCAACTTTGGCGCCACCCTGCAAAACTTCACCGTCAGCAAGATTCAATTTGTCAAGCAACCATCCCTGTTGCCGGAAACCGTTCGCGGCGGCGCGGCGCTGCGGCTGCCCTTCGGCCCGCTCAATCCCGAAGGCGACCGCAAGCACAAGCTGAATATCGGCACCGATGTCGCCAAAGTGCTCGACCGCGCCGACAAGAAAGTCCGCGTTTATTCCGGCGCCGAGCTGCGCATCGCCGAGGTGTTTGCCGTTCGCGGCGGCTACAAATTTCACGACACCGAGCTGTCGCGCTGGGGCGCCGGCTTCGGCGTGATCATTCCGATGGAATGGCTGGGCGGCTCCAAAACCGAGCTGGACTATGCCTACAGCCCGATGAACGCGTTTGACTCGCAGGCGCACCGCTTTTCGCTTTCGTTTAATTTCGGCAAAGTGCAGACCGATCGCGGCCAATTTGCCGACATGCGCGAAATGATGGCGAAGGAATTGGAAGCCGCGGAGCTGGCGCGGTTGAATGCGCAGCAAACCCTCGAAGATGCCGAAAAATCCCGCCTGGCCGCCGAAGAAGCCCGTCTCTCCGCCGAAGAAACCGAACGGCGCCTGAAAGCGCTCGAAGCTGAAATGGCCGCGCGCCTGGAAAAAGCCAAAAAGATCGCCGAATCCAGCGAGGGCAAAATCGAAGTCAAGCCCGAAGAAAAGGGCAACGTTTTGATGACCCTGCGCATCAATTTCGACTTCGACAGATCCAACATCCGCGCCACCGAGTTTCCGACGATGTTCAAAGTCAAGGAAATTTTGGAGACGTATCCGGAAGCGAAAGTTTGGATTTCCGGCCACACCGACAACATCGGCACCGACGAGTATAACATGAAGCTTTCCGAGGCGCGGATGAACAGCGTCATGGATTTTCTCACCCGCCACGGCATCGGCAACAACCGCTTTTTCATGCCCGTGCCCTACGGCGAATGGAAGCCGCTCACCGACAACAACACCGAGCCTTCGCGCTTCCGCAACCGCCGCGTCGAGTTTTATCTTTACACCGGCGACAACCAGCCGGTGGTGCCCCAAGGCTCGAAGATTCAAACCGTTCAGGTCGTCGGCGACTCGACGATGTCGGTGGTCGGCAACGGCCGGCTAAATTATACCACCAGCTTCGTGGACAATCCGCCGCGCCTGATTTTGAAATTCCCCAACGTGTACATTCCCGATCCCAAAACCATCGCGCTCAATCGCGGAAATTTCCAGCAAGCCCGCATGGCCTATCACCCCAACGAACGCAGCACCTGGGTGGTGTTCGATCTCTACGGCCGCATTCAACAGCCGCCGGCCTGGCTGTCTCAGGACAACCGGCTGATGCTGCGCCTGCGCGGCGACAGCGCCGCCGAACGGCAATAACGTGAGCTTCAATGGCGCGCTGCAAAAGTTTTTAACAAGGCGGCGCCATTCGCTCGTGTCCTGAGTTCTTTGCTTAAATAAAATTAAAAAACTCTTGCGCCACAGCTTAAAATTTATTATACTGTGTCGTTGCCTCAGCGTCTTCGGTAAAGTGGTGAAAACTTAGTCCATCGGCTTAGTGTATCAGAAACAGTGCCTTAATCGTTGTTAACTAAAACACCACCGTACTTAAAGGTACACCGGTTTTTGAAGGCTTCGAAAGCTCGCAAAAAATCTCGAACAAGACAAGTGAAAATAAACAATTAACACAGACCTATTTTTGTAATTATTATTTGCATGCTTTCAAAAAAGTTGAGTGCCACTTTTAAATAGGCACGAAAGTCAAATCGACTCAATAGCTTTATAAACAGATTCTTGCTCTGTGCAAGAATGTGCAGAGCAGAATTTAATAAGCACCGCGGTCGTTTTTTTCTGTTAAGTATACGAGATCTATTACAAATAGAGTGGTTTTAGGTGACAACGGTTTGATTTCACAGTAGATAAGCCCATGGATATGCAACTTTTTATTAAAATATGTTTTATTAACGTTCGAGACGAACGTTCACCAAAAAAATGGTTTTTAGAAACAACGGCTTATCCTGTGGTAACTTGATATAAGTTCGGAGGGGAATGAAAGCACGAAGTGCATTGAAACATCGAATTAGAGATGAAGCTCAAGAATCTTCTGATAAAGTTCGGAGGGGAATGAAAGCACGAAGTGCATTGAAACGATTGCCGCCTGTCCGCAACCACGGCTCTCCAGTTCGGAGGGGAATGAAAGCACGAAGTGCATTGAAACACCCAGCTATCCCCATCAGCTGTCCTTAGTGGACCCCGTTCGGAGGGGAATGAAAGCACGAAGTGCATTGAAACTCTCCCTCCTCGCCCCTTTGGGCGTTGATTCCGTTGTTCGGAGGGGAATGAAAGCACGAAGTGCATTGAAACAGGAAGGTAACATCGGATTCGAACGATGTAGCATTGGTTCGGAGGGGAATGAAAGCACGAAGTGCATTGAAACAGATAATGGCGACGAGTGTCGCCGCGAGAACACGTTCGGAGGGGAATGAAAGCACGAAGTGCATTGAAACCCAGTGGGCCTAACTGCGAAGTTGCAGGTTTGAAAAGTTCGGAGGGGAATGAAAGCACGAAGTGCATTGAAACGTACTGCCCGCACTGGCGCAGCAGTCGATCATCGTTCGGAGGGGAATGAAAGCACGAAGTGCATTGAAACTTAGTACCCCACCACCGGGGCTTTGCTGCATATCGTTCGGAGGGGAATGAAAGCACGAAGTGCATTGAAACTTTTACGGACACCCAATTCCGACGGAAGTCTTCCTCGTGTTCGGAGGGGAATGAAAGCACGAAGTGCATTGAAACTTCTCCCCATCCTTATAAAGGAACAAATATCCGTTCGGAGGGGAATGAAAGCACGAAGTGCATTGAAACTTAAACCGATAAAATCAATCGGTAACCCGACTCCAGTTCGGAGGGGAATGAAAGCACGAAGTGCATTGAAACTCCTGTAAAATACTGGCGGCAATGGCGAGAAAAAAGTTCGGAGGGGAATGAAAGCACGAAGTGCATTGAAACAAAGAATCGTGGATCGGGTGCGGGATGACATGAAGTTCGGAGGGGAATGAAAGCACGAAGTGCATTGAAACAATATTGGGGGGCTTTTGGCCGGGGGGGCAAAGAGTTCGGAGGGGAATGAAAGCACGAAGTGCATTGAAACTTGCGCTCGCTGTTCCATTTGAAACATCTTTTGTGTTCGGAGGGGAATGAAAGCACGAAGTGCATTGAAACATAGACTGCCTCAAACTTCGATCATCCACGGTAATGTTCGGAGGGGAATGAAAGCACGAAGTGCATTGAAACTCGCCGTCTTTGCCGCCCTCGACCACCTCTTTATAATGTTCGGAGGGGAATGAAAGCACGAAGTGCATTGAAACATATAGAATTTATCACATCTACCGACGGAATCAACGCCCGTTCGGAGGGGAATGAAAGCACGAAGTGCATTGAAACAAAAAAAAGGGGGGTGAATTAATCCGGGCAAATAAAAGTTCGGAGGGGAATGAAAGCACGAAGTGCATTGAAACGCAGCGTCTCGTTCACGACAATGGTCACTGACCAGAGGGTTCGGAGGGGAATGAAAGCACGAAGTGCATTGAAACACATCAAAAAAAATAATGCTCTTCTCATCATAATGTTCGGAGGGGAATGAAAGCACGAAGTGCATTGAAACGAGCAGGACACTCCAATCAAAGTCTGGGTGAAAGTTCGGAGGGGAATGAAAGCACGAAGTGCATTGAATCGTTTGCAAATCAGCGGTGCCAGTCCAATTCATGTTCGGAGGGGAATGAAAGCACGAAGTGCATTGAAACTATTAACGCAGCAGAGAACCGTTTCATTATCACCGAGTTCGGAGGGGAATGAAAGCACGAAGTGCATTGAAACGCGAGGCTGCGGCGTTAGCGGATCGATCTCCAAAAGTTCGGAGGGGAATGAAAGCACGAAGTGCATTGAAACGAATGTTACCCACGTGAACTGAAACATCTGAAAAACTCCGTTCGGAGGGGAATGAAAGCACGAAGTGCATTGAAACTTGGAACGTAGTAGAGGCTGGATCGCGACACGTCGAGTTCGGAGGGGAATGAAAGCACGAAGTGCATTGAAACTTTTGAAAAACATTAACAACCAAGAGGGCGGCGTTCGGAGGGGAATGAAAGCACGAAGTGCATTGAAACCAGAAGCTTATCGGCGCGGCGGCACAATAGGGATGGTTCGGAGGGGAATGAAAGCACGAAGTGCATTGAAACAAATCCATCCGCTCTCCGGCGCGGCTCATGGTCTGCTCGGTTCGGAGGGGAATGAAAGCACGAAGTGCATTGAAACAAAACCCAGACGAACTTTTCACTTTTCTCGTGATGGCGTTCGGAGGGGAATGAAAGCACGAAGTGCATTGAAACGTGGGGCCGCGGCCCCACAAGGGACATATCTCCGTTCGGAGGGGAATGAAAGCACGAAGTGCATTGAAACCGACGCACTGGAAAGAACGACGCTCATTTCGACCTGGTTCGGAGGGGAATGAAAGCACGAAGTGCATTGAAACTCAATCAGGTCGTTAGCCATTGGACTCATCTCCCGTTCGGAGGGGAATGAAAGCACGAAGTGCATTGAAACACAGAAGAGGCCCAGTGAATGTCTACCCCACCATGTTCGGAGGGGAATGAAAGCACGAAGTGCATTGAAACATCTACAGGCCCGCCAGATTCCTTCAAGTCCCCCTTGTTCGGAGGGGAATGAAAGCACGAAGTGCATTGAAACGTGTTTAGGCTAACCCGATAGCCCTTATGGGTGTAAGTTCGGAGGGGAATGAAAGCACGAAGTGCATTGAAACAGTATGCCAGCGCCAGCGCGCCCGTGATGAGATTCGTTCGGAGGGGAATGAAAGCACGAAGTGCATTGAAACCATATCTTTCGGCACTACACAGCCATCGACCTTAACGTTCGGAGGGGAATGAAAGCACGAAGTGCATTGAAACTGTCCACTGTAGGGCGGTGGGGGGTAAGAAGCAATTGTTCGGAGGGGAATGAAAGCACGAAGTGCATTGAAACACAGCAATATCGATGGGTGAGGGGGGAAGAGTATGTTCGGAGGGGAATGAAAGCACGAAGTGCATTGAAACTAATCGGCCCGTCCTCGCCCATGAAGATGTTTGGTTCGGAGGGGAATGAAAGCACGAAGTGCATTGAAACCAGTGTTCCCTATTCTCTCCCTACATTAAAATGTCGTTCGGAGGGGAATGAAAGCACGAAGTGCATTGAAACTTTCTACTTCTCTACCTCATCGCGGAGGCGAAAAGTCGTTCGGAGGGGAATGAAAGCACGAAGTGCATTGAAACATGTAATGATGGCCTCCTTGCCATCCTCTGAATAGTTCGGAGGGGAATGAAAGCACGAAGTGCATTGAAACTTTCATCGACGAGGCTAGTGGGTGCCCACACGGGGGGTTCGGAGGGGAATGAAAGCACGAAGTGCATTGAAACAAGTGTTCTCGAGGTCCCCACGAAAGGATATTCAAGTTCGGAGGGGAATGAAAGCACGAAGTGCATTGAAACACAAGCGCTTGTTTGGCCGCAAAAGGATTCGGAATGTTCGGAGGGGAATGAAAGCACGAAGTGCATTGAAACACCAATTGCTGCGGTACCGGCATCAGACTCAACAGTTCGGAGGGGAATGAAAGCACGAAGTGCATTGAAACATTCTTGCCGCTCGCGGCAAGCGCGAACACTATTGTTCGGGGGGGATGAAAGCACGAAGTGCATTGAAACACATATTGCTGTCGCTGGCTGCTCAAAAAGAACACGTTCGGGGGGGATGAAAGCACGAAGTGCATTGAAACGCCCAACTCCTCCCTCATTCACCGACTTCTGCCTAAGTTCGGGGGGGATGAAAGCACGAAATGCATTGAAACAGAAGCGACGGCGATTGACTGTGCACAAGCATGGTTCGGGGGGGATGAAAGCACGAAGTGCATTGAAACACAAGTCCCATACGGGGTAAGCGTATGTAATTTCAAGTTCGGGAGGGGATGAAAGCACGAAGTGCATTGAAACTCATCCCACATCTTTTTTAGCCACGCCCAGAGGCTTCTGCGTTCGGGGGAGGATGAAAGCACGAAGTGCATTGAAACATCTGCCGATATAGTTGACCGACAACCTTGGCGCCGGTTCGGGGGGGATGAAAGCACGAAGTGCATTGAACGGGGTTAAGTTTTCTTGTTCCCATCCGTTGAACGCCCACCTTTGTTCAATCCCCTTGACAAAGTAGAAAAAAATCGCTACAATACCATCGTTGCCGTCAATCCGGATGCCCGGCGAGCAATCGCGCTGCCGTAACTCGTTGCGATTTTTTTATCAAATATTTTGAGGAGGAAACCATGTCCACCAATTTTTCCCGCCGCCGTTTTTTGCAAGTCACCGCGGCGTTGCCGACGTTGAGTTTTCCCGCCATCATCACCGGCAAAACGCAAACAAAATCCGCCGGCAAGTGGCCGGTCATCGTTTGCAGCCGCGGCGAAGACTGGGGCCGCAAAGTCAATGCGCCGGGCTGGGAAATTCTTTCCGCCGGCGGCCACCTCATGGACGCCGTCGAAAAATCCGCCAATGTAACGGAGCTTGACCCGGAAGACTCCAGCGTCGGCTATGGCGGCTTGCCAAACGAAGACGGCGTGGTGCAGCTCGACGCCTCGTGCATGTACGGCCCGACGCACAAGCCCGGCTCGGTCGCGTGCCTTGAGGGCATCAAGACGCCGTGCAGCGTGGCGCGCTTGGTGATGGAGCGCAGCGATCATATCATGCTGGTCGGCCCCGGCGCCCAAAGGTTTGCCCTCGCCCATGGCTTTCAAATCGAAAATCTCCTCACTGAAAAATCGCGGCTGATCTGGCTGAAATGGAAGGAAAATTTGAGCGACCAGGACGACTGGCTGCCGCCGGCGGATGGGATTTATAAAGATAAAAACGGCCGCCCCAGCGGCACGATCAATGTCTTCGGCATCGATGCCCAGGGCAACGTCGCCGGCATCACCACGACCAGCGGGCTTTTTGGGAAGATTCCCGGCCGGGTCGGCGATTCGCCGATCATCGGCGCGGGTTTGTATGTCGATAACGAGGCGGGCGCCGCCGGCGCCACCGGCCGCGGCGAGGAAGTGATTCGCACCTGCGGCAGTTTCTACGTCGTCTCGTTGATGCGGCAGGGCATGTCTCCCACCAAAGCCTGCCTTGAGGCCTGCAAGCGCATCGTCGAGATCAATCAGCGGCAGGGAATCAAAATCGATTTTAACGACAAATTTGTGGCGGTGAATAAAAAAGGCGAGGTGGGTTGCGCCGCGATCAAAGGCTCGAAGAAATATCCGCCGATGGTGGCTTATACGAACGCCGACGGCTTTACGGCGATGGCCGGCGAATATTTAATGGAACAGCCGGAACGCTAAACGCGAAGAATCTTGCTGCGCCGGCGGTTTATCTTTAAATCCCGCCCGCAAACATTTCGAGCTGGCGGGTCAAAGGCTTGCCGTTGCCGGGCCAGCGCACACCCTCAAGCTGCAGCAAGCGGCGCTTGAGTTGCAAGCCATCTTCGCCGGCGCGGCCGGAAAAGCCGCCGAGTTTTCCGCCGCTGGCGACGACGCGGTGGCAGGGAATGAGCAGGGGAATCGGATTGGCGCCCAAGGCCTGGCCGACGGCTTGGCTGGCTTTGGGCTTGCCGAGCTTTTTGGCAATCTCGCCGTAGGTGTAGACTTGGCCATACGGAATCCGGCTGGTGAGCTGCAGAACGCTGCGCTGAAAATCGCTGGCGACGAAACGCCAATCGAGCGGAATCGTAAACCGGCTGAGTTTGCGCTGAAAATAAAGCTGCAGCTCCTGCCGGATGGCGGCGGTCATGAGTTGGTCGCGCCGGATCCAGGCCTCCGGCTGGCGGGCTTTCAACATTTCTTCGATTTCAAACGGCGATTTGCCGGTAAATTCAATCATGCAGACGCCCAAATTGGTGACCGCCATCATCAGCGGCCCGGCGAGCGGATGCTGCATGAATTCGTAATAAATTTGCTTGTCGCGCATTTTGCTTTTGATCGCCGCCCGCAGCAATTCGGCGCGCCGGCCGCCCATTTGCTTGACCAGCGTTTCCACGCCGCCGAGTATTTCCCGGTACAACGAAAACTCGCGATGGCAGCCGGGACAATCCGAGACGTGGCGATGCATCCGCTGCTCCTCGTCGCGGGTCAGCTCGCCGAGATACAGCGCCATCACCTGATCTTCGTTGATGTGACCGACAAGCTGCATGCTCGCCTCCACAGCCGTTTCAAAATCTGCCCAAGCCATGTCCGTGTTGGTTATTGCGCGCGGAAATCCGGCGCTCTTTCCTCGGCATGAAATCCCTGCTCATGCCGTTATCAATTTAAAAATTTTCCGCCGATTGTCAAGCAGAGTTTTGCCTATTTCCCGCCTTTGACAAAATACCGCCCAAACACCACGTCGCTCAACTGCACCGCTTCTTTTGAATACGGATTCACCCGGCGCTTTTTGAATTCACCGTCCAAAAACGCCTTGGCTTGCTTCCAGGTTTGCAGCTCCTCGAGCCGTTCGATAAAATCGAGATAAGCATCGAGATCTTTTTGGAAAACCTTTTTGATCAACGCCTGGCGGCTTTTTTCGTCGATCAGCCGCGTCATCGAAGGATACGGCCCGGGCGGCTGCGCTTCGATTTTGGCGTGTTCGACGAATAGCGGCTCATCATCTTCGGCGTGATTATAAATGACTTTGGGCAAGGGAACGCTGGCGGCCTCTTCCACTTGCAGAATCGCTTTGAGATCGACTTCTTGAAATTCTTCAGCCGCAGGCGGAGGAAAAAATTCGGCCTGGGTTGTCACCGCGGTTTCCGTTTCCGGCGCTGGTTCTGCTGTCGCCGGCTGTACAGCCGCGGGCTGAACTGCCGCCGGCATGATGTCGACTTCATCTTTTTCAATTGCACGCGCCTCAAGTTCGGTTTCCGGAGGCGGGATCGCCGGCTCGATGAGCTGCGCGCGCAAATTGAGATCAGCTTCGCAGCGCTCAAGAATCGGCGTGATTTCCGGCAGCGACCACGACTCCCGTTCCGACAATTCGGCGGCGGCATTTTCAGCGAGATGGCGCAAGCCGCGTTCGCGCAGCATCCGCAAAATGGTTTGCGCGTTGATGCGGGACGAAGCCGCCGGGCCAATGGCGGCGCAAAAATTATGATACATCTGCAATTCGGCGATCACCGCCGGCGCCGGGCGCAGGCGATAAACTTCCCGTTCGGCGCGGCGGCACAAGGCCGCAAACGCTTCCTGAGTGACCGGGCCGTCCGGATATTCCATCAAAAATCTTTCCGCGCACGCCACAAACGGATAATCCTCCTCAAAACCCTCGAGAATAACCGCAACGTCGGCTTTCTCTCGCGCCGCCGCGCAGCGATACAGCAAGTTCTCGAGCGTGGACGCCGGTTTAGTGATCAAATCAAAACTCAGGCGCACGGCAAACGCGACGGCGGCCTGCAGCTCGTTTTTGTCAAAAACCAAACGTTCCAGCAACAGATCGCGCAAGCGCCGCAACTGCGCGCGAAGCTCGTTGTCCTCCAGCTCAAACCGGCGCTGCGATTGCAGCAGCAGCGGTTTTTCCTGCCGGATAATTTGGCGCGCCCGCCGGCGCAGCAGCGCCAGCACGATTTCCCCGGCGTTCGGCGGCTGGCGATCAAAAAATTTGGCGAGAGATTTTTTTAACTCGGAAAATGCCACCCCTTCACGGCCGCGCAAGAGGCGCTCCGTTAATGCCAGCGTCAATTTTTCTTTTTCCTGTTCCCAATGATCCGGCGCGGCTTTGGCCCGCCTCGCCTCGTCCGTCGAGCTTGCCGGCGCCGATTCATTCCGGCTAATTGGCATTTCCAAGTTCGGAAAATCTGCGATTGCGAGTTCTTCTTGCATGCGTTAGCATCCAAACACAAATGGCACAGACAACACAGATTGGCGCGAATTTTAAATCCGTGACAACCTGTTGCCTCTGTGCCATCCGTGGTCAAATATTTTAAAGTCTATTCCTGCTCTTCGTCGTCATCTTCAGTAATTACCCGCGCGACGTCGCCGATGCGGTCGCCCGCGCCGAGCTTGATCAGGCGCACGCCGGAGGTGTTGCGGCTGATGACTTTGATGTCGCCCACACTTTGGCGAATCACCACGCCTTTTTCGGTGATGATCATCAAATCATCGTCGTCGATCACCTCCATGATGCTGATCATCTTGCCGGTTTTGTCGTTGGCTTTCATCGTGATCAAGCCGGAGCCGCCGCGATGCTGCACTTTGTAATCGCGCAACTCGCTGCGTTTGCCGTAGCCGTTTTCGCTCACCACCAAAATCGAGGCGTCGCGTTTGATCATCACCATGCCGACGACTTTATCGCCTTTGGCGAGGTCGATGCCCTTAACGCCGCCGGCGGTGCGGCCCATCTCGCGCACTTCATTTTCGTGGAAACGAATCGCCTGTCCGAAACGGGTGCCGAGCATGATGTCCGCCGTGCCGTCGGTGATTTTCGCTTCGATCAGCGCGTCGTCGCCGTCAATGTTAATCGCGTTGATGCCGCCCTTGCGCGGATTGCTGAATTCCGACAGCGCGGTTTTTTTGATCACGCCTTGCTTCGTGGCAAATGCGACAAAATGCTTATCGTCAAATTCTTTCACCGCGACATACGCCGCGATTTTTTCCTTTTGCTCGAGTGTGAGCATATTCACAATCGCGCGGCCTTTCGAGCCTTTGCCGGCTTGCGGAATGTCGTACACTTTGATCCAATGGCAGCGGCCCTTGTCGGTGAAAAACAGCACGTAATCATGCGTGCCGGCGATAAAAAGATGTTCGAGAAAATCGTCTTCTTTCGTCGTGGCGCCGGTGACGCCGCGCCCACCGCGGCTCTGCCGGCGATAACCCGACACCGGAAAGCGCTTGATAAAACCGCCGTGCGAAATCGTGATCACCATGTCTTCTTCGGCGATCATGTCTTCGACGGAAAACTCGCCGGTTTTCGCGACGATCTCCGTGCGGCGCTCATCGCCGAATTTTTCTTTCAGCTCGAGCAGTTCCTTGGCGATCAAATTCATGCGCTCCGGTTTGCTGGCCAGCAATCCTTTGATCCGCTTGATCTCTGCCATCACTTCCTTGTATTCGGCTTCGATCTTGTCGCGCTCGAGGCCGGTGAGGCGCTGTAACCGCATATCGAGAATCGCCTGCGCTTGAATCTCCGAAAGCTTGAAGCGCTTGATCAACGCCTCTTTCGCGGTCTGCGGATCTTTCGCTTTTTTGATGATCGCGACGATTTCATCAATATTGTTGATACAGATGCGCAAACCTTCCAAAATGTGCGCGCGCTTCTCGGCTTTATCGAGATCGAACTTGAGGCGCCGCACCACCACCTCGTGGCGGAAATCCACGAAATGTTGGAGAATTTGTTTGAGATTCAACACTTTCGGCTGGCCGTCGACGAGCGCGAGCATGATGACGCCGAACGTCTCCTGCATCTGCGTGTGTTTATAAAGATTGTTCAGCACGATTTCCGGCGTGGCGTCGCCTTTTAATTCAATGACGAGTCGCATGCCGTCGCGGTCGCTTTCGTCACGCACGGCGCGAATGCCTTCGATCTTTTTGTCCTGCGCCAGCGTCTCGATCTTCTCGTGCAATGAAGCCTTGTTGACTTGATACGGCAGCTCGTTGACGATGATGTTCTGGCGGCCGCCGCGCACTTCTTCAACCACGGCGCGGGCGCGCACGACGATCCGGCCGCGCCCGCTGCGGTAGGCTTCATCGATGCCCTCGACGCCGTAAATAATGCCGGCAGTCGGAAAATCCGGCCCCTTGATGATCTTCATCAGCTTTTCAATTTTCACCTCGGGGTCTTTGATCAGTGCCGTCAAACCCTCGATCACTTCGGTCAAATTGTGCGGCGGAATATTCGTCGCCATGCCGACAGCAATGCCGGAGGAGCCGTTGATCAGCAGATTCGGCAACACCGTCGGCATCACTGCCGGCTCTTTGAGCGTGTCGTCGAAATTGGGCTTCCAATCCACGGTCTCTTTGTCGAGATCGCGCAGCACTTCCTCGGCAATGTGCGTAAGCCGCACTTCGGTGTAACGCATCGCCGCCGGCGAGTCGCCATCGACCGAGCCGAAATTGCCCTGCCCATCGACGAGCGGATAGCGCAACGAAAAATCCTGCGCCATACGGACGATGGTGTCATACACCGCCAGATCGCCGTGCGGATGGTACTTGCCGAGCACCTCGCCGACGATACGCGCGGACTTTTTGTACGCCGAATTCGGGCGCATATTTAGCTCGTGCATGCCGAACAACACGCGCCGGTGCACCGGCTTCAAGCCGTCGCGCACGTCCGGCAGCGCGCGAGAGACGATGACCGACATCGAATAATCGATGTACGAGTCCTTCATTTCTTCTTCAATATAAACGGGGATGATTTTGTCGCGTTGGATGTCCATAGTTAACTCAATTTGACCTTTTGCTTCCTCTTGGTTTTAGCTGCGCTTTTGTTTTTTCTAACTTGACGATTAGAAATATTTTGTTTCAGAATACTTCTATCGATTTCAAGTGTATATGACAAAATTGTGCGAACATTGATCTTTTGAGAAGCCTTGAGAATTTCGATACCGGCTAATTTGCCATCGCCGGTTGTGTCTAAATTAATGCCTTCAGCAAGCTCGATAACACCGTCCGGCTTTTGATCGCTTAATTTTAAATACACAGCGTCAACTTCGTCATCATAGTAGACTTTCATTTTTTTTAAACCAATTTAATTCCTGTCTTTAAAATTTCTCGCGCAAATGGATTTTGCTCATTAAACTCACTCGGCGGGAAAGGGATGACTTCAAGTTCACTGCTTATCGACAAAGTAATCTTTCTGATTTTATCCTTATCCGCCATGCGATCGCCTTCAAAAATTTCAGAAACTAAAGCAATATCAATATCACTCCATTCCATCTCATTTCCCTTGGCATAGCTGCCGAAAAGCACGGCTTCTCTGATCGGAATATGATGCTGCTTCAAGGCATGAAGGTAACGCTCAATCGTATGCCTTATTTTAACTGGGAGTTGAACCATGCATGAAATTCCTTTATTTTATCCAGATTCGTTCTCGCATAATCTGCATTGCAGCGTTTGTAAAATTCTAACTTGTAATCCGGATAGCGGGCCTGAAGATTAAAATCATTGATCTGGTCTAAAACAAATTTTTGTTCGTCGTTTAATTCTATTTTTGATAATTCCGACAATCTCACCAAGTTGTGAATTTTGGGCGGCACCATATCGTCGTTTCTCTCAACGAAAATTGCTTTTAAAATTTTCTCCAATGCCAGATGCCCGACAAAAAGACACCAATCATATCGCCCTGAACTGAAGATGCTTTCGGCGGATTCAAGATCATGCTGCGCGCTGTCGCGCCAGTATTTGACATGTTCTTCTTTTGTCATTTGAGTGGCCGCACTATACTAAAAAAACGCGAGAGCCGATGTACGAGTCCTTCATCTCTTCTTCAATAAAAACGGGGATGCTTTTGTCGTGTTGGATGTCCCTAATCAGTTAGCTGGTAGTAATTTCTCTTCTCAAGACTTCTTTTAATTTTAAAACTGATTCGCCTGTGAACCCATCGGTTTGAAAGCTTTTGATTTGACACTTGCTTCCAAATAATTCTTTTACCCGCTCTCGTGTATCCATTTTATCGATAATAAAAATTTTCACTTCTCGATTATCGGTTTGAAGGGCTTCATTAAATATTTCATTGTAATATTCATCTGATCCTTTTGCACTCCAGCCAATTATGATGAATATTGATGAATTCATTAAAGCGCTTTTGAAACGTAACAGTTCTTCATCATAGAACACCGAACTGTGACGTCGCCTTGAATTGGTAGGAGGCATTATTGACGCGCGGAGAAAATCATCAGTTTCACTGATGTCAGCCAACTTTTTTGGGAAAAGGGCAGAAGTTGATTGACTATGTCTCAAGCCACCTCGGTAATATACTCCAGACTTCCCTAAAAGGAATGTACACATGTCTCCATGCGGTTTGATTAGATTCGCCTTTCTAGGGAATCTCTCTCCATCCCATGGTTCTCTGAATTTTCCCATTTTCACCAATTCAGACATAGTTTCAACGGCAAGGTCATCAGCGAGTACTTTTCTAGGCCTACCTATATCCCAACCAAATGTTGCTTTGCTGCTTCCTCCGTATTCAACTCGAATTCGTTCCAACAAGCAGTCGTAATTGAAATCAATTATATTTACATTCAAACCTTGTATTAGAAGCTCTTCTATTAGACTATTAAGGTTGATGTGTGCTCTATCAAATTTTGATTGTGAGTGTTTTAGAGAGAACATTTGCAGCATAAAGAAAGAAATAGCATGAGTTAGAGCCCAATGAGCTTTTGTTGCAGATTTGTAGTCGCCTGCTTCTTTTTCAGCCAACAACTTGAAAATTTTATCTAGACTATATTTTTTTTGTTTGATAATATTAACCGTATTCTCAAATCGGGAATCAATTTCACGATTATCAATATCTCCAATTTCTAGTTGTTCACAAGGCTCGTCTATTGCCCTCATGATAGCATAAGTAAGAAACAGTTTTTGTTTTGGGAGATAATACTCAAGCATTTCTTTGTTTTCAATTTCATCTGGAAGATTTCGAGCAAACGAAAGCATCTTGTCGAGCATCTCATTCAATAAGGGATACGGACACATAGTAAATGCCTTTGATGGTCCTGCTCCTATAAAAATCGTTGCACTTAAGGGTTTGTTCGGCTCTTCGCCACGCTCGGCGCAGAAAGATAGATAATCTTCAATCGAATCCTCAAATGCTTTTTTCAGTTGAACAGCCGATTCGCCTTGAAACGTGATGACGTCACGCGTATTAATCACTTCGCCGTAAAAAATATTTGCTTCCGCATCGAATTCAACGCGCGCCAAATAGCCTTTATATTGCATCATGATTAGACTTTATCTGAAATAAGGTTTATATTATATGAATGCTCACATACAACAAACTCAAAAAGAATCGTCGTAAGTTCATCGCTCTCACTGGCATCACACCAAGAGAGTTTAAGCGTCTAA
>Ga0187892_10001629_pt1 | contig 49985 bp, 63 predicted proteins | sample MA1701073metaG_FD_139345 | JGI IMG/M metagenome (GOLD analysis project Ga0187892, IMG submission 139345) | Bio-ooze microbial communities from a basaltic lava cave in the Kipuka Kanohina Cave System on the Island of Hawaii, USA - MA170107-3 metaG ...
TCCTCCGTAGGCAAAGGCGTGTCCGAGGTCATTGTCTACTGTAAATATACTAGTATTGCCACTGTTATTTACTCTAAATTGACCTGCCGCTGATTGGGTAAACACAAAGTTAGGGCTAGTAAACCTAATCTTCTCAATATTTACCCACGCAAACGTACCTCCGTCAGGAAAATTTATATAATTAGACCCGGTACCCGAGTTCGCCCCACCAACGACCACAAATTGAGAGTGAATTTGTCTCCAACGCTGCGCCACCGAACCTAAGTCATAGGTAACAATAGCACTAGCTAACACATCTCCCGTAAACGTAGCTGGCCCTGCTGCTATAGGAGCAAAAGCAGAATCGTCGGCAAGTCTAACTTGCAGAGCCGTAGAACTTCTCTTTAGGGCAGGGAAGGAACTAGTTGAGCCGCCAAACAACAATAAGCCAAAGTCCGATAAAGCTGCATTGCGAAGCAGCAAGTTTCCATTAGCCGGGGACGATATATTAGTTCGTGTGTCCCAACTTAATAGCGAAGTTGAGGCTAAGGTTAAAGTGCTGTCAAGCGTTAGCGCACCAGCTTGTATTTGGGCGAAGGCAGAATCATCGGCTAATCGCGCGTGAAGACTTGTGCCACTTCGTTTAAGTGAAGGGAAAGAACTGGTTGTTCCGCCGAACATTAACTGCGAAAAGTCGCCGCCAGCGTTGTTGGTTAGCAGTAAAGAATTGTTAGCTGGCGAGCTAACCTTAGACCTGGCACTTAGGATAAATGCACTAGCCGCTGCGGCTGTTACGTCAGCACTGGAAGTAATAGCTGCTGCTTCTAACGGAGCGTAGGCGCTATCATCGGCCAGCCTAATTTGTGCGGTTGTTGAACTTCGTTTAAGTGCTGGGAAACTCGCTGTGGCCCCCGACAGTTGGATTAAACCATCTATTTGTACGTTACTTGCAAATGTAGCCGCCCCTGCTGCTAAAGAGGCAAAACCACTATCATCCGCAAGCCTGACTTGAAGAGTCGTGCTGCTTCTTTTCAGTGAAGGGAACGCCGAGGTTAAACCACCTACCCCAACAACAGTGCCATTATCTTGTAGTTGAGAAGCTACTAAATTAGTACCATCACTCTTGGGAATAACATTAGCGCCCGCAGTGTTAGAAATACCAGCTAAAATCCACCCTGCGTCGTAGTTATACAACCTATTATTAGTGGTGTCAAACACCATAGCCACCTTACCAGTTTTGCTGGTCGGGACGCCCGTAGGAACTCCAGGCATAGATGGTATATAAAGAAACCCGTCTGTTGCTGTAGTAATTAATGCTGCTAAACTACCAGCTACCACGTTACCAGCACTGTCCAGCGATAACACTGGGGTAGATCCAGAACCTGAGTCCTCTACCCGAGACGCTATCAGAGTAGTTCCGTCGCTTTTGATTACTTTGTTCGCAGCAATCGCTAGCGTAGAACCTAAAGTGGCTAACAACGCATTAACTTGGTCAGCTGTGTAAGCTCGGCTGTCTTGGCGGTTTTTAACTACTGTAGAGTTGTACGTTTCTATGGCATCCCACGATGTAGGACTGGGAGTAGCAGTAATCTGGAAATTACCTAGAGTATCGGCTAAATAAGTGGCCTTGGCAACACCGTCCACGTAGATAACAGCTAAGTAACTGGCATTCTTGCCGTTTACAGAAGTATTTTGTGGCTGTAAGGTTAATTGAGGGATGGTAGCTACACTACCAACTACAGACAAGGTTACTTTCTGGGCAAACTCCACACCACCCTGGACTACTGTACCGTCGTTGGCAATCCAACTCCTGTCAGAGATAATCCACAACTCGTGTAGAGTCCCTGTAAAGGAATAATTTGGGATATTCTTAGTAGTTATTGTAACTGCTGCCACTATTGTTCCTTAAGTTCTCTTAGAGTTTCTACGAGTAAGCCTGTTAATGCTGTGTAGTGTACTTGCTTAACGCCGTCTATTTCTTCCACCAACTCAGGATAAACTTTCTCTACTTCTTGGGCTAGTACCCCAGCACTAACCTGGTCAGTACCAAGCCACTTCCACATGACTCCGTTCAGGGTTGACAACTTTTCTATGTCAGTTTTTAAGGTGCTGTCACTTGCCAGAATAGCGGCCCCACCAAGCTGCCCTCCTACATCTGCTGCTTTTAAAGCGAAACCTGACCAGAAACCCGGCTGCCCCGCTAACTGTGTGGAAAACTTAGCATAATCTGAAGCCATACTTCCCGTGGGTCCTAAAATAGAGCCGTAACGTTGCGCCGTAAGTGCGGGGGACTCTAGACTTCGTGCTTGTAACATTCGGTCTTTTACTGCTCTCTCGAAGGCCAGTGAATCTTGTTCCCCTGCTCTAAGTGCGGCTTGCTCACGCAACCCAGCTTGAAGTGTAGGAGAAGTATCTCTGCCACCTAAGGTTAGCGCGCCCATGTTTTGCTCGTTTAAACGTCGGTTAAAGGCGGCTAAGTTACCCATTTCCGCCGACCAGCCAAGTCCCGGAAGGCTAGAATAGTCCCCTTGGTGCTGTAGAACAGCTAAATCTGCGGCATCAATAGCTTTCTGGCGTTCTGTGCCTTCGGCTTGCTTTTGAGCAAATTGGTTAAACATCGTCTGATACTGACGCTGTTGTGCCTCTAACTCTTTTTGTTTCCTATTTTTACCGCCAGACATTAGCTTTTAATCCTTTAACAGTTAATATTAACATTATACCATGTTTTACGATAGTTGGGTATATTTATGGTTTACGTTAACTGTTGTCTACGTAGTGACCTAAAACACTAAGTTTGCCAACCACCGAACCTCCGCCAGCCGATAGCGTAATAATTAGGGCGGTATTTACACTGCCTTTCACGGCATTTTGGAATGGTATAAATCTTGTGCCTGCCTCAGTAATATCTAACGACAGTACTGTGTTACCTGAACCATCTTCTACCTTTAAGTTACCCCCAGTGGGGGCAGCGCTGTAGCTGTAGCCAATTCCATTAATAATATGTGCGCCGCCAGTAGTAGAAGCTGCGTAAGTTACTACCGCTGCTGTATTAGCTGCCGGGGCATGAACGTCGCTTGTTGATACCCTAATTGGGTTTGTTCTGGTGTTAGGCATTTTCTTTTCCTTTAGCTTATTTTATACATTTCAAAGTTGGTGTACGTCTTACTTAACGTTACTCCAGTGGTAGTTACGTAAATAAATGCTTCTACGTAGTCAGACACAGCCAAGTCAAGAACTCTGGTAAGGCACAGCCCAACAACGTTATCTGCATGAGAATCATCTGGGTTTGGGCAAGAAGTGATTGCAACAAGGGTTGTTCCGTTAAGTTTTAAATAAACAAAATAAAATTTAGTCCCGTTTGGGCTTTGTGTTGGTATATAGGCGTTTACAGTAATGTGATACCTGCCTGCCTTGCCAGAAGGTACAGTTAGACGAGAGTTGTTAGTTACATTATCGTGAAATGCGTCTGTGTCCCAATTTTCTGAGTCAAAGGTAGCCGCTGTAAAAGACCCGCTTGCAATTGACTGGTCAGCACTTTTAAAGACACTTACCCCGGCAAATGTACTACTGCCACCACTGGCTGCCCACTTTACCCCAGTAGCTTCTGCTGAATCAGCGGTAAGAACTTGAGTGTTTGAGCCAACAGCGAGTCTTTGCGGCTTGCCCGACGCACTAGCGACTATAATGTCTCCCTTAGCCGTTAGTAGCTTACGCCGAATAGCGTCAACGATGCCACTTACAAAGTTCCCGCGAGCAATCATAATTAAGGAGTAATTCTATTAACGTAACCACTGATTAATAAAACATTTGCCGTTTCTGCAAAAGCCCTAACTACTACCGAACCAGACAAGACTAGACCTGGCACCACAAGAACTAAGCCATCTTCTGGTGGAATAGTTACTTCGATTAGGTCATCAGGAGCCGTGGTTCCGCCTAATTCAATTGTTAGTTTCCTTGCTGTGGTGTCTGAGTTAACACAATAAATCCACGTTTCATCTTTATCAGTAGCGTGAGCCGTGTGTATAGTCGTGCCTGCTGTAGCTGTTGCGGCGACTTTAATTTGCCTGCCGTTACTGCTGCCACTTAAGAATTGTTTGCTAAACGTTGCCATTAACTAAATACCTGAATTTGAATTATATCAGGCACTCCACCGGGGGCAGCAGCCCACTTAACTCCAGTAGTTTGTGTAGAGTCAGCTGTTAAGACCTGACCGTCTGTGCCTACGCCTAATCTTGTTGGCGTAGCTGGGGCTGTCGCAGTTATTAAGTCCCCCTTAGCTTCTAATGTAGCTACTCCTACTCCACCACTGCCAGGAACTGGGGCACCTTCTATAGTGCCAGAATTTACTAAGTCAATGTCGGACTGTTGTAGGTCTCCAACTAGTCGCTCTACTGAGACATCAATTGACGGGTATTTAAAAATATTAGACATAATTAGCTTTTAGTGCCTAGTCCTGCTATTCCGTCTCCTGTTGGCAATGGGTTTATAGTGCCTATTCCGCCAACTAATGTTAAACCTTTAAACGGCCTTGGCCTAGCTCTGCCTAGAAATAGTATATTCTGGCTGCCCGTGGTGGCTAAATCATTGTCTTGGTCTAGCTTAGGTTTAGTAGAAACATAGCCTCGCTTAAACCTGAATGTTTCTTTAAACGGTCGTCTAGCCATTAAGTGTCAACCTCGGAAACAACTCCCTCTAAGGATGCTTCTATTGCTACAGTATCGTCGTCCGTGCCACTAAGTTCTACTGAGTATGTCTTAGCATTTCTTACATTTACGCGTTTGACTATAAGATGTTCAGAAACGCCGCTGGCTGTAGGAGCGTGAGTTTCTACTACTGTTTCACTTAAATTCTTATAAACCTTAAGAGTGGTGGGTACAGTAGCGTTATTATTTTCTGTTGCCGCGTGTAGCACCGTCAAAGTTTTATTTTTACCCGGCGTCCCGCCATCCCGCCACGAAGAGCGCAGCTTCCACTTACTTCCAGTGCCAGAGTTAAACTCGTAAATAGTGTAATCAGCCCCGCCAGTATCTAGTATAATAAACAGCTTCCCTCCGTTGGTGTACATGCTTATAATAATAGCTGGACTACCAGCAGGCACTGATACTAGTTCCTCAAATTTTATTGGGGCAGACCACACACCATAAGATTTGTTATAACACAGCAGTCTACTAACTCCACCACTGGTGTAACCATAAACTACGTGGTTAGACGTTGGGTCGTACCCACACCGCACGGCACTCGAAGGTATACCAGCAAACTCGTTGTGTACTGGTGCACCAAACGAGTAGTCTGGGTTGCCTTCAGAGTCAATTCTTACAAAACCCTTAATAGCAGTGTAGCCGTATAACACTCCGTCTGCCAAGCAAGCATTGCCAGTTCTCTCGAATCCAGTATCGGGCCACAACACAGCTAATGCTAATGGTGCTTTGCTGTTTGTTCCAGTATATCGAACAGCCGATAAAGAATTCTTACCTGCTACGTAGACAAATCCATTAGCTGCTCTAGGTAACACCAGAGTTGGTGGTTCAGGCAGTGTAATAAGATGATCGGCGTCTATAGGAAAAGCCTCAGGAAACCCGGCTTTACTTACTGCTATCATGTTACCTACGTTATCTGACGTAACAGCGTCTTGTCCTGCATAAGCGCCAGCGACAGCTATACACCCTTCTATTGGAAAGGCAAAAACACCTACGGGTGGGGGAAAGTGGTCTATCGGGGCTAAATTACCGCTTATCAGGTCTCCGCTTGCCCACTCAAAATCCAAGTTACGTTGTCCTGCCCCTCCTAGTGTCGAAGCTGCTACTGTGGCCTCTGTCACAAATCCAGCAGGAGATTCGCCGGTTAAGGTTGTGGGCAATGATAAGTGTGGCCCCCTTTCGCCAAAATTAGCCGCAGTAACGTAAACTCCCCATTTATCTTGGCCGTTGCCTACTGCCGCTGGGAATTTTACTCTAAGTTTAGTCCCACTTATTGTTATTACAGCTGACTGTGGGCTAGCGTTGCTCTCTGCTCCTGTGGTGGAACGTATGGCAGTTAATCTTACTGAGTAAGTTCCTGCTAACTTAGTGCCTGCTGCCCCTGCTGTTACACTAACAGGGGCACTAGGTGCAGCTAATCCTGCTGTGAACGTAGTTCCGTTGTAGCCACCACTTTGGTACAGCCTAAATCTTAAAGTAGTAGTACCACCGGGAGTGCCTGTAGGCTTGGCCCCATTAAACACTAAATCCCCATCGCCAATCCAAAATAGCGATCTGCCAAAATAAGCAAAGATACTGCCAACACCTGCTCCCATTATTCCCCTTACGTTGTAGCCGTAGTAAACCTAGTTATTCTAATTTCTTTCCCAAAAGCTGGGGCTACTCTTGTAAATATGTTTAAACGTGCCCCCGTAGAATTTAGTGTGCTAGTAAATAACAGTAATCCATTTTTCCAAAACGAAGCTACATTGCCAACTAGTTTAATCATAAAAACATCAGAAGGAACCCAAGAAGTTGAGTGTGACTCAATGGAAGATACTGGACGGGCTGAAAATATTGCGGTAGTTCCGACAGCCCCAACCTGCACTTCAAACCCCCTGTCCAACCCTGAGGTAATAGTTGCACAGTCTGTAACTGTATACCTTAACGCCACTATCATGTCGGGGGTTAGAATTTTAAATTGTAATATACCGTTATTAGTTATAAAAGCTGTAGCCTCGCCAGTAGTATCTAATGATCCGTCGCTAGCCGACCCACATCCGTTATAAAAAACAGATAACTCACTTCCCGACATAGCGTACCCTGGCACGCACGGGCAAACGTTGTTGGCCATTACTATAGCAGGAAGGCTAAAATCAGCTACCGGCTTTGTGCCTAATCCACCTATACCATCGCCAACAGGAAGCCCATTTATACTTCCGATGCCACCAACTACTGACAGTCCCTTAAATGGGACAGGTTTTGCTTCTCCTAAGAATAAAACGTTTTGGCTGCCTGAGGTAGCGTAGTTAGCATCCTCGTCGGTAGGGTCGTCTATAACAGGAGCTTCCGTTATGTACCCTTGAGTGAATCTTACCAAATCTCTAAAGGCATTTCGTCCCATTAACTAGCTCCCTTAGCCACTGACTCTTGTAAGTACGCTACTACGACATCTACAAAATCATCTTCCAGCTGTGCAGGAACATTAGCTAATGTTGGCGCGAAAGCCCCAACTATTGTGACGGTGGTAGATAAAGAAGTTAATGAACCGTCAGTATTACGCGTGCGAAGCGTTGACTTATCTACTGTGAAGTAAATAAACATCGCTGGTCGCTTGAGTTTAAGTTGGAATCTGTCAGGCAAGTACTGAAGCATGTTGCCGTTAGAATCAGTAACAAACGCTGACGAGATAAACTCAATGAGCAATGGTTCGGCAGCCGTCAAGGATGCCGATAGGTCACTTGTGCCGCTGGCGATTGTAGCCGAGAAGTCTTTCTTTAGCAGTTCCCTCTTCCACATTATAGGAGACATAGCTGTCATTCTAGCGAAGCGGAACAAGCACGTAGGAACTGCCGCCTCAACGTCCCCGCCTTGGAACAAGTCGTAGCCAGTCTTTGCTAGTACTCTATCTTTTAGTTCTGCGATCGTCATTAGGATGCAGGCCTTTCGTTAGCGATAAACGTAGTAGCCGTAGTAGCTCCAAGACTAGACAATAGCTGTGATGCTTGTAAATCATCACCTTCGGTGGAGAACAAGTCAGCGGCAGCCAATAAGGCAACTACTTCTATATACTCACTAGGTGCTTGGCAAGCAGTATCATTGATGACTAAATCAAAATAAGTAAGCCTAAGGTTAGAACCAACAAAGTAAATCTGCCCGTCCGTTTGAACGTAGTATCCCTCTGAACCAGTGCCAAACACCGATGCCCTATTTTCCAACCAAGACAATAGTTTGGGAAGAGCAGAGACAGGTAATTCTCTGGCTACCCTGTAAGTCGTGTCAGTGTGCTGAATTTCTACCATTCTAAGCTGCCCCGCGTGAGAAGTTACCGGGACTCCTGTGTTAGTTTGGGCTATTACTGCCGTAGTAAAGCTAAAGTGGTTGCGTCGTGGGTGGTCTCCGCTTAACAAGATAGCATGAGAAATTTCTATATCTTTCTGAAGAACTGCCTTGGTTATTCTCTGAAGAGAATGCCTTGGGTCTTCAGACCTACCACCGTACATCATGCTAGCTAACGTCCGCGTAACGCCTGCAGCTACGCTCAACACTGCGGTAGTGGCATTAGTAACAGACGCTATGTAAGCAAGAAGAGGAAGGTTCCCTGCTCTACCCCCTGCTATTGACACCGCTTTGCCCACGTCATTTTGGGTGAACGCAGCACTAGCTGAAGTAATGGTAGAGGTAGAATTCAACGCAACATCGTTGACAGTCTTCCAGTCAGCCGCGTTAACGATGCCAGCAACGTAGTTTACGCATTCATTAAGGTCGATTATCGCCAACTTTAGCCTCTGTTAAACCACCAACCAGAAGTGATGTTATTACGCACCCGGCTACCGCGAAAGTCTCGCCTTTGAATTGGCCCTTGCTGTCGGTCGGTATTAGTCCATTGCCGCCACTTAGCTTCCCACGAGTTAAGCTGAGCCATCAAAGTATTTGTAAGACTAATGCCAGCCTCGCCTAAGAATGCCGCGCAAGATAGTGCAGTCCTAAGCTTAACCATAGCGGCGAACGCGGTAGACATCTTGGGACTCTCAGTTAGTTGAGTAGGCACTGCTGCTGCGGGCTCGTACCATATTCTAGCTTCTACATCCCAATCTTCTTGGGGGTCAAACGACCACTTGACTCTAACTGGGTTTCCGTAGAAGGCAACTGCTTTGTTGCCGTCTCTACCTATACTTTGTACATCAGTTAAGTTGCTAATCATTATTTGTTGCCAACCAGACTCGCTAGTGTCTTGTAAGTCCCTAACTTCTATCATAACTGGAACACTAAAGTCAGAGATAGCAACTAAATGATCGATGCTTGTGGGGGTGTACTCGAAGGACTTGAGTAGGTAATTTTCCCCACTTATCTGAAGGTCAAGCAGGTAGAAACTTATGTTATCGAGCAATAGAGGCAGTATATGACCGATACTAAGCTTTTCGCTAGTAGGTCGTCCCAACCAATCCAATGTTCCGCTTAAAAGCTCTTCTACACTTGCCATTTACTTTTTACCCCTAGCGGGCTTGCGGTCGTGAGGTACTCGCAAGCCCGCCCCCTGAATGTCTGTTAAGCAGCTAACAGACTTGTTTAGCCACCGCCTCACAGTTCTGTAGTGTGAGTCCGGTAGGCAATCTTAACTCTAACAACCCCAGCTGCAGTACCCGGCTGAGTAAATGCCGCAGCAGCTACTAGGTTAACTCCGGTAGCTAATACTAATTGGTTATTCGTTGGGGTAACTGGAATAAGAAGTGCAATCTGGTCTGCGGCGGCGCCAAGGCTGTTAGCGGCAGATACAACGGCTGACAAGGCGGCCCCGCCGCCAGCATAGTTAACTGATACGTTACCACCACCGGTGTAAGCAGCTGTGGCGAAGTCGTAAATGACGGTAGCCGAGATAAGTTCTATGGTTTTGCCCGCGGCAGGGGCAACAACTAGAGGGTACCCGTTAGCGTGGCCAAGTTGACCTGCACCAGTACCTGTTATGTTTGCGGAAGATATATTAACAGTAGCATACTGGATTAAAGTTTCGTCTAAGGTAACTACGCCTGAGGCACTTATAGTAGCGTGGCCTGACATTGCCGCAGAGATAACGTCTGTACCATCGCCCAAGACAATCTTTCCTGCATCCTTAGCAGAAACTCTCTCCCAGACAGTAGCTCCTCGTCTAACCAAGTCTCCGCGAGCTTCGGAAGCTATTGTAAGATCACTTACTGTTACTACACCAGCTAATGAAACAGCAGCATCGCCTGAGGGAGTTACTTTACTTGGAAGATTACTTGCGTCCCCAATAAAGATTTTACCCTGTGCTAGAGAATTTAGCCCCTCATTAACAATATTCTTTTTAGATTGAACCCACATAGCTTCGCTGCCAGTGCGCCCGTTGGCGACCAGCTCAACAGCGTCATATTGTGAGGTAAGAGTAAGGGTGGCTGCGCCATTTATAGTGGCGCTTGAGCCTTCGGTAGCTACGGTTACTACGCCAACACCAGCATTAACTACGACTACTTTTCGTCGGCGAGCAGGTGATAGCAGTGTGATGGTAGTAGTACCAGTGACTTCATAAACATCAGCCGTGCCCGAGCTCTGTTCGTTGTAGTTGGAAGTTACCCGAAAGACCCTCGGGATTGGAGTATAAGCCATGTGAGGTTAGCCCTTTTATTAGCGTTTGGGTTCGCCCTTTGCTAATGGTTAGTGGGGGATGGTTAATCCCCCGTTACCTTTGTTCAAGTGACTTTATTTAGTCACTTCACTTTTCTGAGCCTTTAAGTACAACTACTCCAGACGTGCCTGCGCCCAGTGAGGTCAAGGCAGCAGAAGCGTCAAAACCCGCTTCCTTGTTGGTAATTGTTACTCCGGCTGCAATAGCAGCGCCGTTCGAGCCAAACACATAAACGTTATGAATTCGTCTAAGATTGTTGGCCGTAATTGTGCCTGTCGTGTCTCCAGTGTCCTTAGCGTACGCGTGGACTTCCATAGCGTACCCGTCAAACTTAAGACCACGACCTTTAATATTGCCCGAGTTGGCAATTATTGTTGGAACAAAAGCCATAATATTCTCCTTGTTGTCCACAACTGAGGGGTTATCCCTCAGTTGTTTCCGTTAAGGGCCTCAGAGGCCTGTCGTGTGCACGGCGAATAGAATTTTTACTAGCACGGGCGAGCCAGATCCGCCAAATTCGCCATCTCCGGTGTTATGCAAAACCAAGGCAGCATTTGCAGTCATTAAGGCATCCTTAATAGGAATTGACTGAATCATTCTATCGGCAGTCGCGTCCAAAAACCCTGTGGTTTCTATTGTCTCCGACACAGCAACCCCTGAGCCATTGGTATATTTTACTGCAAGGTTATCCGTAGACTCGGTGTAGGCTGCCGCAAAATCATAAATAAGCGTAGCGCCTAAGAACTGGAGAACTTTGCCAGTACCAGGAGCAGCAACCAATGTAACCGGCGTTGCCCTAATAGCCAACATCTGTGCGGTAGTAATAGCAACTTCGACGCTAGCGTAAGGCGAATCTTCCAAGTCAGCGCTTCCGTGACCAGCGATACGCGGGCAACGAGTGACGGTAGCTGAGCCGTAGCTTACTCCGCCGTTAATTGTTTTAGTAACTTCTGCCATTGTTATTTATCCTTTTTGATTGTCCCCACTGAAGACTTCTCCGTGGTTCCGTTAGTTGCCTGAGTCTGCGCTTGCTGACCCTTAAGAAGTTGCGTCTGTTCAAGCAGGAGTTTATTTTGCTCAACCAGAGCCCTTAGAATTTCATCGTTGCCGCCACTCTTAGGCATAGCAGCAGCTATTTCTTTACCCAAAGCCATAGTAGCCTGAGCAGGCACATTCTCTGGGAGAATTTCATTAAGTTCAATAAAATACTCACGTTCCGCAGAGTCCACGCCACGTTTGCCTTTGCCAGTGCCTTTAGCAATTTCAAGCTCTACTTTGGTGCCTCTAATGTGCTCAGTCATCCAAGTTTTGGCATATGCGGCACCTTCTAAGAGTTCATTTCTAAGTTGATCTTTAATGCCGTCTAGCGATGACCTACTAAGATAATCAATGCACTCTACCAAAGAACTCTCTCTAACCGCTTTAGGAAGCACTGTGTCAAAAATAGCTTCGGCAGCCGCCCCTTGCAAGCCAGTGAGGGAATTCAGTACTACAAACCCTCTCTCGGTGTAGTTTCTCTGGACGTCCTGTACGCACTCAAGAGCCGACTTAGTAACAACTCTATCAGGATTAACGTGCCAACCTTCGTGAAGTCTGATTAAGTTAGCTTCCAAGGCTTCAGGAAGGTCGTTCCTGCGGCCCACACTAATGTCGGTGAACATCAGCAATTCTCTGCGAACTAAACCTTGGATGCCGATAGCGGAGTCGCCGATCGGTTCCCATTTCTCTGACTTAGGCCCGCCCATAAATACTCCGTAGCGGGTCAGGCTAGCGTTAGACGCTGGAGCCTGAACAATATTTTGAACTGGTTTAATCATTATTAATTCCTCGGGGTTGTGGTTCGGCTAGGCCGAACTGGGTTTCCCACGAACGGTGGGTTTCTACCTTCTCACTCACGCGTTATCAAACAAATCAGGTAACGCTCGTCTGTGCTGCTTAAGGGTATCTTTTAACTCGTCGGCTATCTCGAACTCAGATTTTGTCTGACGCGCGATTTGCGCCGACTGGAAGTCTCGTACTGCTTCTTCAACTGATTTTGCCTTGTGGACTTCTCTTTTTTGTAAGGCTTCGCGGATAAGTAAACCTTCTCGCGAAGTAAAGGGCGAATACTTTCCGAGGTAAGTCCTGCCATCGTCTTCTTTCACTGTAAGTAAATGTTCATACCGCCCCTCATAAGGAAACGGCCCTATTAAGTCTGTCCAAACTTGTTTTTGTTTCTCTGGGTCAAACCACCAACCGTACCGATGAGCTTCCCAATTGCTCGGTGAATCTTTAATGGCTACTACTGGGACATATTCCTCAACCATCCACCTAGGAGTGCCAATCCACTCAATACTACGAGAGACTTTATACTCAGGTAGCCACTCTATGGCTGGGTCAATAGAGTCATAAATTTTCTTGGCCTCTATAAATTCCCCTAAGGAACAAAACTTTAACTCGTTGGTGGTTAAGTTTCTAAGTCTAAATTGGTAGTCAGCTTCTTCTGTGTAGAAGTTAGTGGGATATTTCATTCTAAGTCTGCCACAGGCAAAACGCAATTCTGACATACCCCAGACTACTCGAATGTTTGGCTGACCAAAAGAATTTACTCCTCCGATACTAGTTAATTCTTTAGTTACCCATTCTTCTAAATGAGGGGCCGGATGATTAACTAGTGAATCTGGATTATTCTGATTTAATTCGTACATAGTGCCTCACTCACTAATATGTTACCGTTTTCTAAGGCTAGTAAGAGTCTTCGCTAGCCTGGCTCGCTGACCAACTTTACCTGAACGCTTGGCTGCTGCTTCTATCTTAGATTTAGGTATTCTTTCACCTTGGGGTACTCCCAAATCTCTGTGAAGTTGCCCGGGGTTTGATATGGCATGTTGAATCCAGTTTTTCATTTTTCGCCGAACCAAAAGTCTGAAGCTTGAGTCCACTTAAGTTTAGCCAAGTGTCAACTCATCTCCATTTATAGTTAGAACAAGTATATTATTAGTACCAGCTAGTGCTTGTATAATCTCGGCGGCTTCCAATACATAGTAACAAAAATGGTCAAAAACACTATTGGCTGCAATTGAATAAGCGTCAAATAATCTCACTGCGGCAGCATCTGCGCCTATACTCATAGTAAAGGTTACAGCAGAACCTGACGGATTTGACAGATGTATGTGTCTAACTATGGCTTTAGTCGATGCAGGAACTGTGTACTTAGTTGCCGCTGAGTTACTGACCTGTGCTGGGCCGTGAAGTCGTTTTGGTGTTCTAGCCATTATACATTATCCTTAAAAAGCGTCTACTTCGCTCCAAGCGACGTTTACAGTAAAATTCCAAGTCATGGTTGCTGGGAAGGCAGAGCCAATTCTAACCACAAATCCTTCTTGATTTACTAGTATCAGCGGGAAAGCCATGGCCCCAGAAAATTCTCCTAACAGATTTGTTTTTTCTATAATACTAGTATCAACAGCACCTGCCTGTGTAGCTAAGTAGGTAGATGAAGTAATTGAGCCAATGTCTTGAGAATCTAGTGTTTTAGTTCCTGCTGTTAAGGCTCCTGTGGTACTGATACCTGCATCATTAACTTCGCTAGTCGCGTGCCCTGTCCTAAGTTTTTGGTTGTTCCCTGTGAGGGTAAACCTAGTACCGCCAGAACCAGCAGCAGTCCAAGCACGGGCAATTGCCGCCCTAAGTTGAAAAGGGCCTGCTGCAACAGTTGTACTAACAGCAGGCATTGTAAGAATTGCAGCACTCACTGAAATACCGTGAACAAGACATACTCGGCTTGCCCCAGTTACAAAACGAAACTGAAAAATTTCGGAATTAGCTCCTAAGGAAGCTGCCATAGTTCCAGAGGCGGCAGCTAACCGAAATGCTCCACCATTACCAACAGGAAGTGGCCCGGTAACTGTGTGCTGGGGAGTCCACACCATTCCAGAGGCCATACCAACGCGCACTATGTTAGCAGCCGTAGTTGGATCGTTTATTACAGCCAATTTTATCTCCAAGCAAAAGCATAAGTACCAACTACAACAGAACCGTGGGCAGAAAACCAGTGGCAACGAATAGTTGTTGTATTTAACACTGTAGCTGCGACTATTATTTGATCCATTTCCGGCTCGTCAGTAGCGTTACCTTTACTACTTATGGCGTCATTAGTTTGCACCACTTCTTTAACGTCTCCGGTAGTTAATCCAGATAATCCTGTAATATCGAAAGTTCCTGAGCGCCTAGCTGTTCCAAGATCTTTGGTAAACTTAGTAAAAGTTCCGCCACCGCCACCTGCTGGGCCAGTAGCGCCTGTCGGGCCGGGAATGATATAAGGTATCTCAGGTTCTTCAGCGTCCATTCCTGGAGGGCCGGGTATGCCTTGAGAACCTGTCGCACCAGTTGCTCCGGTTGCCCCCATCGGCCCTGTAAGACCGGGTTGGCCGTCTTCACCATCTACGCCGTCAAAGCCTGGAATTCCTTGCAATCCCTGAATACCTTGAGGCCCGGCAGGTCCCGTAGATCCTGTAGCACCCTGAGTCCCTTGTGGCCCAACTGGACCCACGTCACCAGGTAAGCCATCGGGGCCAATATCCCCGTCAAATCCGTCTTGGCCTGGTAAGCCTTGCGGCCCCTGAGTTCCCTGATTTCTTCCTACTAAGCCCACTATTTATATCCTAGGTTAACTATGGCAGCATTTGCTGGTGGCGTTGCGTTTGTTGGAGCAGTAGTAACTGCTATTGTTAATGCTGTGTTTAGCTGTAGCGGCCAACTTAGAATTTCTTCAAAGGCCCCTCGGTTTATTAAGCCAGTGCCCCCTGGCACAATCCATGATTGTACTGGGATTGTGGTGCCTACTACGACTTCACTTGATTGTTTGTCAAAAATCTGAATAAATACATCTGTCGCGTTAGGATTTATCGCGTGTACCCAGAATACTCTTGTTGGGTAGGTCGTAACCACTACTGGCACGTTAGAAACTGACGTATTTAGAAAGGGTGTATACCCTATACCTGGCTCAGGCATTTCTCACCAAACGCACGCAAAATAGCCAAGCTCTTAGCAGTAGCCCAGCGCGCCGTACAAAATTCCCATTAGCTCCTATTCCGCGAAAAGGCATCTATCCTAACAATTTCTTCTAGTCCTTCTAATTCGTACCTTAAGTCAAGAACCGCTTGTTCCTGGTAGCATAAGCTAGACAACAGTAGTCGTGTTTCATCGACGGTAAAATTAGTAGGTATATTTTCAAATAGTGATCCCTTTAGACGGATAATTAATAATTCTAACGGAGTCATTAGTGTCTGTCAAACCAAAAGTGTGAAGCTCGAAGCCACAAGCGTGATAACCACCCTAAGAGTACGCTGAAACTTATCGTTCCTTTTTCTTCTTTAACAGAGCTAATAGAGGAACCTTAGCAGGAGTTAAGTCAGTTGTTACCCGATAAGGCATTCGCTCTTTAGGCATCGGAACAGGGTAATTTATGTCCCTGCCCGGCTCGCCGTAGTGCTTAGTGTTTGGGTCTTTGTCTTTTCGTTTCTTTAAAGCAACGTGTGGCACTGGGTTAGTCTCCCCAAACTACACTATTAATTTTGGCTTTGAGTTCTTTAGCCTTAACAGCTACTAATTCTCGGTTGCCGCGGAGCCAATAACCTGCTACTGCGCCGACCACTAATGCTATTAGAGTTGACATTTCTTACGCTCCTATTTTCTTTGACTTCTGTTCTTCTACTGTCTTAAACTTATGGCACGTCTTACACAAAACCTGAAGTGGTGGGTCTTGTGGAAAGTTATTTTGGCTTAAGTACCGATAAAAATCAGCTCCCGTCGAGCGATTAATAGATTCTCTATGTTTAGTGCCATCTCCGTTAATGTGGTCTAGTTCTAACTTAAACGGGTTAGTTTCCCCACAAACATTACAAAATACCCCGCCGTAGGCGTTTAATGCCTTTATTTTGCAGGAAAGTCTACTTTGCTTAGCAGATTCGTTAACTCTCCCTTTGTTTTCTCTGGCCCACTTACGCTTTCTGGCGTCTTCTTGTTCTTTATTTTTGGCGTAGTAGTCTTTCTTGGCTTGGGCCACTTTCTCTGGGTTTTCCTCTCGGTATTTCTTCTGGAAAGCTAATAGGGTTTGTTGGTTCTTTTTATAGTATTTCTGGTGGTACTTGGTCTTCTTGCGTTTGTCCAGTTCTGCTTGATAAGCTTCTGGATTATTAGCCCTATTTTCCCTTGCTCTAGCTGCAAAACATTGTTTACAGTAAGAACCCAACCCATCAAGGCTATTCTTGTTTTTGACCCACTCCGACGACGGTTTTGTTTGACTGCATTTAGGGCAGTATTTTTCAAGTAACATTCTAACTATCCTTTCGTTAGTTCCTTTTAAATTAAACTAGGGGCAGGCGGTAGGATTTCCGCTTTTCGGCTAGCTAATACCTAGCCCCTAATTTCAGGAACTTTATACCTTAGTATTATACCAAAATATAAAGTATATGTCAATACCCATACTACAAAATATTACCGGACGGCAAACCTGACGTTGAGAGGGAAGTGAGCTTACTCCCTACCAGTCTAGGATTTGGAGCTCCGATTTGTAGCTTCCCTGCTAAATACACGTTGTAACCATCACTATGTCCTTGGCCGCTAGCAGCGTTGCGCTGGAACAACATCGTACCAGCCTCGTTCCTAACTGGGCCGACAGGCAACAGCTGGAAACGCTTAAGCTGCTCGAAGTTAACCATGAACACCTTATCGTCTGGGCAATCCACGTCGGTAATAGTAGGAATATTAGCGTGTGAAATACCATCAAACGACAAATCAAGCTTCTGAGCGCCTTCGCGAACGAACTGCTTGAGTTCGTAGCCAAGGTTCAGGTAAGCTTGTCGCTGAGCCGGAGACCAAATGATAACCATCATTTCCTGCTTCTCCATACCAGTTTTGTAAGCCATCTGGTTGCCAAGCTGGTCAAGCAGCGAAGCTGAGAGGGCAGCACTGGAAGCGTTGATGATACTAGCGTTCAACGCTGGAAAAGTAGTGCGACTAAGGCCGTGAATAGTACCGGTATTAGCAATGATGTTGTCCAGACCGTTGATGCTGGCCGAGACCGAATTAGCAAACACCGCAACGTCGCCCGCTGAAAGAACAGGGGAGCCGTTCAGAGTAGCCGTTCGGGCCGACCGGTCAACAGCAGTCACTGTAAACACACTCTGTGACGCACCATTAGTGCGCAGCGTGGCAAGGGTGCTGTCGTAGAACGAAATGCTGGCACGCTTGTCAAGTTTGCGGGAACCGAACGGGGCCAAGAACGTGATAGTGCTTGTGCCAGTACCAGACGAATAGAACGCAAGCGCGCCAGAACCATCGCCAAAGAACATCCGATTAAGGGACTTCTTAAGCTTCATGGTTGTCTTAGCAACTGAGTTAGCGATAATGCCGACGATTTTGTCGGGGTCTTTGTCTAACTGAGCAACGTCAGCCGTAAACTCCGCAGTTTTGTAAACGCGGGTGTAGGTGACGGTCAGGTTCTTGTAAACTTCCGCGTCCGAAGGGGCGAAGTCCGCACCTTCTGAGCTTCGCCATTCCTCGGAAGCGTTATCTTCCACCAGAACGGGGAGTCGAACACCAAGAGAATTGGTGCTCTGGGCAGGGGATTTCTCGACGCGACTAAAGGTCACGTCTTTCTTTTCAAGCCCGTCTTCAACAATTTTACGGACCTTTTCAATTAATAGGGACGCAATCCCGGACGTGTTAAGTGCAGCCATGTGAGGTTCCTTTTCTAAGGTTAAGCCCGCGTTGCTAAGTCTCGCTTGAAGTCTTCCATAAACTTAGTCAAGAAGTCAGGGTCACTTGGGTCGTAAGCCGCTTCCTGCTTAGCCACTTGGTTTCCAGCGTTACCTGCCGTAACGTCGGGACGAATATTTTTAGCTTTGGTAATCTGCTCAGCTTTGCTGGACTCTACTAATGCTCTGAGTTGTTTATTCTGCCTTTCAGCAGTTTGAATTAGAACCGCTTGCCACTTATTGTGAAGCCGTGCTTCGGCTGCGCGGGCTTGCGACGTTAATCCCTTAGAAACCATGTCAGCGATTTGCATATAATCCTTAACGTGGTTAGCTAAGAAACGACCTTGGGCAGCATACCTAAGATCTTCTATGGTATCGTTGAACATTTGTTTTTCAACTTCAGAGGCATCAGCAGCAGGGCTTAAGCTGAACTGCTTTACCACTTCTTCGGCTGTGTCTTCAAAGAAACGTTTTTGAAACTCCACCACTCTAGCCTCAGAAGCTTTAGCAGTTTCTTGGGCCGTCGCAGCGTTTTGGGCGTCTTGAATTTTCTTCAAGTCAGCTTTAAGCTGCAACTTTTCTGGGTCAGTTTCACTTTCCGTCTCGTGGAACGCTACCGCAGCTTGAACGTCTTCAATCGACATTCCGTTAAACAACTTCTCGGAGATATTTTTTCTAACTTCAGGGTCATTAAGAATGATTTCCTGTACGTTAGGATTATCTAGTGCCGACCAAGCTAGTGCCTCGACATGCTCAGGCAAGAAAGCCTCTTGCATTGTCTTAACAACTAAATCAGGATCAGCGTCTGGGTCTAAGATAACCTTAGCTAACGGTTCAAGAGCATTAATAACGGCTAAGCCGCCAAGCTTATCAACTGCTTCCGCAACTGGCTTGTATTTCTCTTTAACGTCACGTTCTAAGGCTTCGTAACCCTTCCGAAAGTGCTCGGGTGGTTCCTTATCAGCCGTTTCAGTCGTTTCGGTAACTCCCTCTTGGGCGGCTACCTGCTCAGTAGCTTCGGCTTCTGGAGCAGACTGTGTCGTTACCTCTTGTTCCCCGGTGGCAGGCTGAGCGGTATCCTCAGTGGTAATCTCACCAATGTCTGGCATGTTTTCAATTTCCTCTCTCAATAATGAGACACGCTAGATTTTATTACTCCGGTTACTGTGAGGAATTTTCCGGGCAAGCGTGCTTAGTTAAGTAATTAGCAGCCTCGTTTAATAAAGGTATAGAATCCTTGAATAAACCAAGTGCTCTGTTGCATTTACCACATAACAGTTCTCTAACTTGACCTGTTTTGTGACAATGATCTATAGCTAACGACCTGTTCCTAGTAGTTTCTGGATTTTTACATATAGCGCATAAGGCATTTTGACGTATTATCATCTCCTCATACTGCTCTTTAGTAACTCCGTATTTATCAAGTCTAGTAAAAGAAGGGTTAGCTTCTCTTAGTTTTTCTTGACAAAATCTACAATAAACAGACGATTTTTTATGCCTACGGGTTAAAAAGTCTTTACCGCATTGTTTACAAACAACAGAAATATAAAGATTTTGTCTTACTGTAGAAGAATCCCTACAGGAAACCTCAAGCTCAGACAACCGTAAAAGCACTGTATTCTTAGAAATTTGAAATTCTTTAGCTATTTTAGTCAAACTAACGCCAGAAACCCAAAGTTCTATCAATTTATAGTCGTCAGAAGTTAGCTTTTTCATAAGAAAGATTAGAGGTACGCGATACTTAATCTAACTAATAATAGTGTAACACAGAGTTTAACGTTTGACAATACTTTTGGCAAATCGCCTGTTAGGACTTTGGAAGCAAAACTTGGTGCTCTAAAGCACCATTTGAAATGTAAGATTTATTTGAGTACTTTACACTTGTTTTGTAGTCGATTTTCCCAGTCAATTTTTGGTAAACTTTCTCTTCTAAAGTCATAGGCCTAGTTTTAACGTAAGTAAAACCGTGAGAATCTGTTAAAACATGTTCAACGACATAAACTCCATCAGAAAACTCTATAAAAGCGCCTTTCAAGGCGCGTAAGTCCATTCTTTAGGGGGTTTTTGAGGTTCTGGCTTAGGCTCGCTGTCCCAAGAGTGGCCGTTATTGCAAATGTAGTGCCACGAACCTCGTACCCTACGCCCTGTAGTGGCTTTCTTACCGCAGTTCTCTGTTGGACACTTAGCCTTGTCCATTTTTTCTTTACTAGTACTCATTTAGCTTTTCTAGTTTTGTACTGGGCATTTCTGCCCCGTATTGCCTCAATTTCCAGGTCATGCTTGCGCTGCCGTTCGTTCTCTTCTTGTTCAAGAGCAGTTTGCATAGCTTGGACTCCAGCCGACGCTTGTTCTTTAGTGACATCCAGCTGAGCTTCTGCCTGCTTTTGCTGAGTTTGAGCCTCAGCTTGTGCTCGTGCTGCTTCTCCTGCGTCCTGCTCGTCTGGCTGAGTTGCAGCCTCAAGCTGTGCCTGAGCCATAGCCATAGGCGCCTGGGCCATAGCTGCCTTAGCGTTGTTGTCTTGAACCATCTGGAATTCTAGCATTTCGATTTCAGAAAGCTTAAGCTCCGCCGCCGCTATCATCAGCATATCAGGTACTGGCTCGTCTATCGTAGACCGAAGATATTCTTGAAATATCTGTTTGTATACTGGCAAAGAACCTTCGTCTCGTGCCTTGCTGAGTTGAGCAACAGCCGAAACTGCCATAGCTAACTCCTCAGTATTAATTTCTTCGCCAGCAAACGAGGAAACATAAACTGCCGCCTGGCGCATCTTACCGAGCAACGTTTCGCCTACTCGCCGTGCCTGCTCAGCAGGATCGTTCTCAAGCGGAATACGAAGTTGCTCCAATCCATACTGCCGTACACCATCCAAAATTGGAGCAGTTGGATTAGCTAACCCAGACTGTATAGCAATAGCCACATCCTGCTTACGCTCAAATTGAGTTCGAGGAATTTCTGAGTTGTCGACCGGATAAATGTGAATATCTTCCCGAAGGTTGCAGTTTTTAAACGCCTCAACGTCTCGTTGCCCCCACTCGCCAGCCAACATTCGGAAGTGCTTGTCTGAGCCATATTTTTGTAAGTATTCTAAATACTGAAAAAAGGCTTCTACCTCAACTTGGGCACGGATTTTAAGGGACGGCCCAATCATGCCCGCGGCTTGGTTAAGTTGCTGGGTTTGCCCGCCTAAGGTTTCTCTGCCAGCACCAACTCCTGCCCCACCACCAAGTATATCGAATGCCCCCCCAGCCGCGTGAGGCATCTTGGAGTCAATCATCTGAAGGAATGGAAGAGTGAAAGGTGACAATGGCTTAGTATCAACGTTAATTAGCGCCGCTGATATTGGCCTACCGTCGATCTGTGCCCCAGGCTTTAGTGGAATTGCCCCACCAACTCTGGCAGACTGAACGTCAGAAGCTTCCACCATAAGAGGGTCGTAAATTTGCAATCCCAGCGCGTCTCTCATTAGGTAGGCAAAACTAAGACTCACGCCTTCGTCTATCATTTCTTGAAGGTTTACCAAGCCAGAAAATCCTCTGCCATAAGGAGATGTAGGATCAACTGTGTCTACCCCACCAACCCAAGTGTCATTTTTATCTTCGTTAAAAAACTTTACTATTTTACCGTCAATTTGGTCGATGTATAACCCGTTTGGAAATATATCACCTAGTGGAATGTCTTTCTTGAACGACATGCCAGCATACTCTTCGTCTCTATCGGGCTTGAAGGTTCGGTATACCTTTAAGTCAAGCCAATATTGACGCCTAAGCTTAGTGTGGGAGTCTTTGGCGTAATCAAAAGATAGCCCGCCAGTGCTTTGCTCCAATCCCCTTTTATAATCAAGAATATTACTAGTCTGAGGAGCATCTGCCTTTTCATCCATGATTTTATCAAAGTCAGGGTATATCTCCCTTACTTCATAATCCCTAATGTAGCGCTCTCGCCGCAAAAAGTCTGCTGACTTGACATTTGCGGCTCGGCACTTGGAGTCAATTTTAATCTCCATTGGGTCAACTAACTCAACGTCTATGTCTATATCAGGCACTGATTCAACTCCGTTAGGAGCATACCCAACTACAGTAATTGAGCGCTTAATGGCTAGATTAGCTTTACCGCACTCAGGGCAAACAGGCTTTGATTCTAATTTTCCAGACTCATCGACCTTTGAGGCAAGGTCTTTCTCAGGGCCAGAAGCTCCGCAATTGGCACACAGAAACATGCCATCTCCAGAAACTGGATTCTCCATAAACTTAGTGACTTTGGAAGCCCCACTAACCATTGGCCGAGTGTGAATGAAGTAACTAGTGCTAAGCATGGCAAACTTGGACAATGCCTGTTTAAAATCTGAGTGCCAGTAGCGTTGTTTGTAAGGGCCTAGTTCTTTTTCTACATGACGTATGGCTGCGCGCACCTGCGGCAAATCGGACACTGGCTCAAAAGCTAACTCAGGGTTTGATTGACTCCACTGAGTGGCTTTAGTTTCTACATAATAGTAAAAATCGTCTGTGTAACGAAGATCTTCAGTCTGGGTATCTGGCAGCTGAACCCAGTTACCCTGCCTGTCCCAGTCTGCAAAATGGTTTCCTCGGTAAAAAGCCCAGTTTTTAACCCACGTTCTGACTCGCAGAGTATGGTAAGATTGGGCGTCGTCTTCAATAAACCTAATCTTACCTTTGATAAACTCAGAGACTGATTTGTATTTCTGTTCCATTATTCACCGTAACTTTGGGACTGGAGTAATCTGATTGATGCGCACAAAGTAAAATCTGAGAGCTGAATGTTGAGTATGTTCGCCCCATAGCGCTTGGCCTGTCGTCGAACTACCTTAGCAACTTCATTTCCTACATTTTCCATAGACGTAAGTTCTTCCCAAGAACGTTTCATTATAAAGTCCGAAATAGCGCCGTAGCTAACGTCTTCAACTATGGCATTACGCCCCTCAACCTCAAGAAGAAATACCCGAACGTCTTCTATTTTAAAGGTTATAACACTAGATAAAACAACAGACTTACCGTCTTTTGTTGTTAGTGATTGTGGTTTTAGGCGACGGGTTTCTACTACAACATTTTCAGTGAATATTTGGTCCACCCAAAAAGGAAAAAATAAGTGAAGCCCCGTCTTAAATAACCCATTGTCAGAAGTTACTACCTTACGAAACTTACCAAACCGCAGTAGAACACCTTCTTGGTAAGAGTCTATTACCATCGCAAACTGAAAAATGGTAGCAAACTGTGTTATGAAGCCTATTAAGCGGTCAAACAAGGTTTATTGTACCTTTCCCCGCAAAAATTTCATTTCATCGTCTGAAAGCTTAGCAGTTAATGGAGTTAAGGAGTCTATGTAATTAGCTAGTCGTTTTTTAGGGGGAATCCACCCTGTTATTGGATCGGCTGGTTCGGTCTCAACTACTGCTGAAGCTTGCTGAGCGCGCGGTAAACCGTGTTTAACATACAATCGATCGCGTAGCTCCATGTTTTCTTGTACCAGCCGGTCAATTTCTTTATCCTTGTCGGACAACCTCAGTTCCATTATACTGTACGAGAACATTTTTGTTAGGAAACCCATATTTTCTCCGTAGATACTCTGAGTTGTATATGTTAAAAATATCAAAGGCGTGGAAACTCTCAGGATCAGCCATATCTAAAGTGGCCCATTCTTCGCAACGTTTCTTGCCTTCTTCGCGTAACGCGTCTAATGACAATAGTTTTGCTAATATTTTATGGTGTTCAAGGTTCATAAATAATAGTATACCATGAATTTAATAGTTTAGCAATAAAAGTGGTTGCTCGTCGCACTAATGTCGGCGTCTCCAGCGTACTATTGGGCTAGAAACCACCTGATTTTGCTGCTTTTTTCGTATTTCAGCTTCGCGCAATCGCCATGCGTCTATCGCTGGCCCACGATACTCGGCCGGGAGCAGAAGAATGTCATCGAACGTTCGGCCAGATAAAGACTCCATTTCAGCCCTAACTTTCTCGTCGGTTGTGAGGGGTATCACTGGGGCAAAATACTCAGCCCCAGCAGCTCTAAGGGTATCGCATGCGTCATTGAACAGAGGATGAGGCTGTACAACAGTAGCTATACCGCCTTGACTGGTTTTATAGTGATAAACAGGTATCTCAGCCCGCCACCTAGCTAACCCAGCGTCGTCTTTGGGGTTTTCTAGCTGATCATCGTCCACGACTAAGTAAAGTGTTGGCCGTCCCATTACTCCGGGCTTAAACGGGTGTGGTATAGTTTTGTGCCTAATTTCAAGGTAGTTAGCTATCTGAGCGATGCCTCTATTTCTATCGGCTTTCCAGGCCGAAAACGGCAAGTTAAAGTCTCTGTTGTATGATATTCTTTCTGAGTTAGCTTCGTGGCTATTTCGCCAAACTACTATCTGATTTATTTCGCTGGCTGAAACCTTTTTGATGTGTTCGGCTATTTCTCGAACAGTTTGATTGTAGACGCAATGTCCTCGATAAAGAAATACACTACCAGATAGCCTAGCATTTTCTGGAGCAGCGGCAAACCAGCTAGTAACATTAGGATGACCTTCAGTAGTTCCTGCGTCGGCGAATATACCCCTACTCCAATGATTGGGAATGCTGCGTTGCCGGTAAACCTTTTCGAATTGACTCCAACTAATAACGTGGTGGTCTTCTGACCACATAGGAAAGATGTCTCCTCGCTCGTGAATGCGCCAGTCTCCCTTGAGAAGTTGTTCGCGCGTAACAGGGTCAAGTTCCTTTAGAGATTCTACGTATTCGCCGTAGTCTAAGTGAGGGTTGTCAATTAACTTAGCAGGGACAAATGGCCGTCTAACCGGTTCTCCGTAGGAATCTGTGGAGTCTTTCCACCAAACTTTATGCTCTTGGGCGTTGGCCGGGGTAAACCCTTCAGGAATGAACCGTTCATACACCCACTTAGCTCCGTAGCCCCCTGGGTTCGATGAAGATCTCATTCTTATTGGAATAGAAGATCCGTGAAGTCGGCGTAGACGAGAAAATAAGTATAAATATTGGCTTTCGGAAAACTGTGTTAGTTCGTCAAAGCCTACAAACTGGTACTCGCTTTGGCCAGACCACGATACTCGGCCTCTGTAACGAATTAATATAGTATGGTAAGGGGGGACAGTCACGCAGTATACTTTACCGTGGCTGTTTAAGGATTCAGTTAACTTACCGATAGTAGTATCTGCTTGTCCCTTATTACAAAGGTTTACCCTCCACACAGGGACTCCAGGGCCAAATTTATTGTTATCGGGTCGGCTCTTTTCTAGTGCAATAGTTGGTCTGTACCCACAAATAATAGCTAGTTCTGACACAGTATTGGCTAACTTTTCAGATGTTGTTTTTAGTACGCCATTACTCCCATTCCTACCCCGCTTATACCAAGTGCCATCTCCTTCAACTAAAGAGTACAGTAACGGCTTTAAGTCATTAGGTCTGTAGGATAGCAATTCTCTTGGTATTGTCTTGTTGTAACAGCTATTGCCTGTGCGTTCACGTAAGTATTTAGCAAGCGAAATACACGCGAACCTAAATACTTTGCCGTTGTAAGTCCATTTAATTCCCATCCTTGTTAGTAAAGTGGAAATTTGTCTAACGCCACTTTTATTTAGTTGTACAAGCCCTATTCCACCGTACTTATCTGTAAGATAGCCTTCTGACAAATACCAGCCTAAGAATTCCGCAAAATCTGCCCAGTTAAATATGTATCCTTGGGATTTGTGAACCTTGACGAATTCTATGGTTTTAGGGGCTGGAGTTCCGGCCCACGTCCCCCACTGGGGGATGCGAGCAGTTTTAGGTAGATTATCAGCTTGGGTCTTCTTAAGGTGAAAGTTCGTTCCCTTACCTCTAGACTGCGAAGACCACCAAACATTATGGTTAGGAGTTACGCTAAAAGAAACACCATTAGATGAGTGGGCGTTTACCATTCTTCCACTATAAGGGTAAGAATGAGTCTTTATTACTGGTTTGTATTCGACTTCACGTGTAGCGGGATTTAACGAAGCTACTAATTCCCCTACTTTGGCGTCTTCTATTCTTTTCCACCCATCTTTAGTGAGTATTTCGTGGTCTGGGCCGAAACATCCTTGATAGATATATTTATCGTTTTCATTTTCTAAGTAGCCGAAGGCTAAAGTAGCTCCTGAAGGGAAAGTCCAAGTCTTCTTAGTTTCATTCCATTTGGCCTTGCCAGTGAGCCACTCATGGGCGCGGTGCATGAGAGCGCCCGACTTCGACAAGTCTGCGTAAGAACGCCGCAATAGTAGCGCTGAGTACCCCGGGATATCGCAGAACTCCAACGCAGCCATTAACAAGCAGGAGGAATTATGCGTAGGAATCATGGACTTACCAGTTAAGTACAAGTGAGACGGTGAATCTACTTGGATGCACCGCATAGGCACAGGCTCTATTGATTGGCAGTCTACAATGTACCTAAATTTAAGGGTTCTACGAGTGCCCAGTTTTTGTTTACATCTCTTACGCGGCAGTCGGAAAACATGTTCTGACGGCGTCCACTTAATGTCCCATTTAGGGCCGCAATCCTTACCATTATAGCGAGATCGACCCTCAATAACTTGTGCCTTCCACCCTAGACTAACTATCAGTTCGTATACCCCGTCAATCAATCTTCTATTAGTATTTGTAAATTCAACAGAGCCAGAGCTGCAAACAGTTCCGTCCGTGTCCATAAGCCCTTGCAAAATAGAAAGCCGTTGTTCATAAGACCCCCGTAAATAGTGCTGAGGTATGTGTTTGTTATTTAACAAACCCTCTTCTCTGAGTTTTACAGTTAGAGTGTCTCTAAATCTTTTTATGACAAAAGGTTTAGCGTGATCTTTAGGAACATACTCTCCTGTTGGATTGTATGGAACTTCAATGTTGTCCCAGTCGTCCCGAAGCATGCCTATGTACCCTTGAGCACTCGATCCGTCACCCAGCCACAGCCCTAGCGTATACGGGTCAATTAAAAACTCTTTGTTCGGTAAAATAAGTGGTTTAGCGACAGGTACAGCGTGATTAGCGCGGCCACTACTGGTTCGCAAAGAGTTGTAAATCTCCAGTGTAGTACGGGCTGTTCCAGAAGGGGCTGGTTTTATGTTCGCCTCTGATTGCTTTAAGTTTAAGGCCGTTAGGTTAGGACTAGAAGCGCGACCGCGCATATCTGGTTGGCCGTTAGACAGAAGCTTTTGGGGACGTTTATCTCTGGGCTTTCTTTTGTTTCTGCGGTTCGCGCGGAACCTATAGTTTCTTCTAGTTAGTGCGGCCAGTTCTATAGCATTAAAAGTAAGCCACTGGTGATTCTCACAGCAGTCTTGAGTGGAGCCGTCATCAAAGAAAATCCTAAATGAGTTTGGTCGATCTATTATGTCAAAAACTTTCGTAACTTTAGAGATTTCCCCAGTCTCCGAAAAGATTTCATCTCCAACTTTTATGTCTTTTAGTGATACCCAACCGTAGGGCGTCGGCTGTAAAGTGTTGATAGGACTGGCTTTTCCCCCGCCTGCGGCGCCGCCGAATAGCGCCTCGCGCTCGTCGCGCAGCCCAAGAAATAACTTTTGTCGTTCGGTAGGTTCCTGCGGTGACCAAGAATGGTGTTTTTCTGAGATTTTATGCGTTTGAAGTAACCGTTCGATTACTTTGTCGATGTGTTCCCGTGTGCTCTGCTTCACTGGTGAGGGGTACTCCTAATTTAGCAAGAATAATTTCTTCGTCGGTAGCGGGCCTAATATCAGGTATACTAAGAAATACCAAATAACCTTTTAATGTTCTGGCCCATAACCAAGAGATGTTGAAGTTGGTAGCTGACCGAACTACTGTGTAGACTTGGTTTCTGTGGACAATATAATCGTCTGTTGAGTACTTATAAGTAGAGTTTAACATGGTTTTTCAGTAGAGTCAAGCGGTTTGGTATTTCCGAAGAGCTTAAACCTTGTTCGGTGGCTGGACGAAACCTATCGGGGTATAATTCTAAGAGTAATTTAGCCCTTTTCGGTTTAACCACCGTTTTAGTGAACTTGTTAAAGAGATAAGGTAATTGATAGGCACCCTCGTAAGTCTTGTTACCCAGTCGCCTATTTTAACAAAGTTGGTACTCATAGCCTACATGGTCTTCGAATAAGATAAACTTAGTTTTGTGGCCTAGAAGTTTAAACTCGATGATTTCCTCTGGGGTTGCTGTAGTTACTCTGCAACCAGTCTGTACCAATTCTGATCTCCAATAATCAGCCGCCGTCTGATGATTGAACTCTACTAAGGTATTGTAATTTCTTAGCTCAAAGCTAACTCGTATGTATATCATTGTGGGTATTATACACTATTTATGGTAGGGTTGTCAAGTAGGCATTTTAGGCTGCCGGGTGCGCGTGCTCGTGTAAAACGAGCCGCAAGCTCCCAGTAAAGTACTAGTATTCCACCACAACCCCCCGGCCCCCGGGTACCCCCACACCCCCCGGCAGGGGGAGTAGGCTAAGCCAAGCTTAAGCTTGGTGCTGAACTAACGTTCAACGGTTCGCCTAAAGGCAGGCGAACGGTGTTCAATTAGTGTTGAACACGGTTTAACCGCATAGGAACTAGTCTCCGTGAGGAGACTGCTTAGCCCTTAAGGGCGTCCAACCTAATGGTTAAACCTTGTTTAACGCCCCAAGGTTTACATGCTCTTTAGAGCATGGTAAGAGTGCCTGTATTCTACGAGTGAAGACTTGCTCCAGGCCGGAGGCTGACGAAGTCACCCGCGTAGCGGGCAGGAAAGCAAGTCTGAACGAACTAATGTTCAGCGGCGCCTGCTCAACCTTAGAAGCGCCGCGTATTGTTTAACAAGTTTGTCCACTTTAAGTGGACATAATTATCCCAGTAGTATTATTAGCTTTTCAGCTTTGCTTCGATTAATTTGCTATTCGCATTAATCTCAGCGCGTCGCTCCGCTTCACTCCGCTTTGTGGCTTCGTTACGCTTCGCTCCTAAGAGCGCTCAGCAAGTCTTTTGTTAGACTTGCCTCGCTTTTGAAGGGAAGATAAGATAGTGCAAGGTTCATTTAGGGAACCTTGCCTTGCTCGAAAGTCTTTGTTTGCTGTTACTTAGACTTTCTCGCCATTAAGCACAATTAGGTTTTAAGGGATGGGTAAAATATACTTGCTTGAACATACATTGCTTAACAGTGACGTGCTTATGCGACCATTAAGCTTTTTACTTGCACACCAGAACCAGAGGCATTTAAATGCCTGCTCTGCGAGTTTTCTCGCCTAGCCTAAGTCACCTTAGGGGTTGACAGTGTAAAACCTTAAACCACACTTGCAAGTAATGTTCAAACTACCTTTTTATTAATAATGATGCGTTGCTTAGCGAATTGTTCCCTAAGAACTAGAAGTCTAGCTTTTTCAGCTAAGCGCCTTTCGCGGCAAGTTTTCTTAGCCTCATTAAAATTATCCCAATAAGCTTCTGACCCTAGTTCTTTTAAACTCTTTAAACGCCTTAGCGGGTTACGCTTCATTATGACAACTATTATACCATACTTTCCCGGGATTGCCTAGTCTTTTGGTATATTGACTTTCAGGAATTCTTAGGTTATTATTACTTTGATATAAACGATGAGGACAGCTACATGCAGTAAATGCAGCGAACAGTTCAATGTTCCAAGCTACATGGAAGGCAATCTAACCTTTTGTTCGGTTTGTGAAATGACGTCTTTCCTAACTGAACTCAAAGACTATTTTAACTTGGACGACGTCTACGAAACACTCGAGGACAAGTCATGCACGGAACAATAAGCGCCCTTTGGGTGCCAATTGGATTTGGTTTAGTAACATTTTTTTACTATTTAGTAAAGGGTTGGCACGAAGACGAAAAAAGCAAGCTGCAAGATACGATAGACTTGCTGGAACTACGCATTCTAGAACTAACCTATGAGAAAAGAAATAACTAACTACTACCAAGCTGAGCAATTCCTAAGCAAAGACCGTAACAAAACTAGACGCGCCGTCTCTAGCCTGAGGGCAACACAACTGGAGCGCTTGGACGAAAATTCCATTGCGGTTTATTACCACAATACTCCTGTGTTAACGTACTTCTCAGACGGCAGGCTAGTACTTAACTCCGGAGGCTGGCGTTCGCAGACAACCAAATCTAGAATTAATGAATTTTCTGATGTGTACGTTTACGCTGGAGAAAACGTTATATTTGGTAAATCTAGTTGGGTGCTTTGCAGTAATTTTACATACGAAAGAGTAGAATTCTTTGACGGCATAGAAATTCAACACGGCAAGGTACTAAACAATCATTTGCCTGAGTTTATCAGGCGAATAACTAATAAGACATACGCTAACTACAGGCAAATAATGTATTTATACAATAAAGGTCTGCTCACTTCAGAAAACTATGCTGGAATACTAGCCGAAATAGACGTTTATGAGAAGTTAGTTGGTCGAACAATGTCGCTGCAGCAAGTGGCTGGCATAGCCAAGAAAGTAGAAAACCATGCAAAACCTGTCTGTTAACCCCGTGCCTATGATTTCGGCAGTAGCTGACTGGTTGTCGGCTATAAACCAAGCAGGGAAAGAACCAAAAAGTGCTAGTATCAACGAAATAGCCTTGCTAGCCGAACTTTTGGTTACTAGTCTTGAAACTGCCCTTTCTACTAATCCACCGATACTAGGCAAGACAATAGGCCTAGTTATTGAAGAAAGCACACGGAAAATTGGGTTTGTTAGTAAAAACTAGGGAGGAAATTTATGTCTAAAATTAAAGACTTTGAATTTAAAGACTATGGCGTTGGCCATGCTCAGTATTTCCAAGGTTGCGGAAAATCTTTCACGCGTTTCGATTATGCGTTTGTTGGCATAGGCTACAGTCAACGCGAAGCATACGAAGACGCGCTTGAGCAAGCATGCATGTCGTTAGATTTTGATAGTGACGATGATCCGATCCTGAAAGACATTGAAAGCAAGATTGCCAGCGCATCGGATCATGATGAAGTTATCGATAACCAGGGCGAAATAGACGAAGACTCAGAACTCTACTATTACGCCGCTTTGATGATACAAAAGTAAACCCGACAATGAAACCACGAGAAGGATACGGCAAAGCCACCTACCCGGTAATACGCCTTAAGATTATGCTAGCCGGGGAAAGATACCCCGGCTTTCTAAGGCGACTCGTTACGAAACTGTTTGGATCGAAAGGATACTCCAAATGTCTGGCAAAGTACGGCCAGAATAACCCACATTGCCAAACAGTAAGTGAGGCGGAAATACTTAGTGTATCACCTCGCGTAAGTCAGGAAAGCTAACTTCCAGTACAGACATGGCCTCATCACGGCTAATCTGTTCGCCCTTTTCTTTTGCGGCATCCATTACGTGGTCAACGTAACGGTTATATTGTTCTACCTTATTTAGCCTGGTCTCTTTTATGCTAGTAGGATTGCCTCTAAGAAGATTCATTTTGTCCGTAGCCGTAGCGGCTATTATCGTTAGTTCTTTAGGCTTAGCTTCGGATAAGGTTTCGTACGCTAACCCTAGGCTCTTGTGTGCTAGTTTCTCAAACTTATCGGCAAGCTCAGTGCACTGGGCAGGGAACAGTTTTTCTACTTCGGCTAAGTCTATGCCTTGGCCTTCGCTCCAGAGCTTAAGCGTGCGACGACTTATGCCTGTGTCTCTGTAAGTCCGTGAAATGTTGCCACTATTAGCTTTAAGTACGGCAAGGGCGCCTGCCTTTTCTTGGTTCGTGTAGCGTTTACTTTGTTTTGACATGATGTTATTAAGTATAACACGGTTTTATTAAAAAGTCTATAAAACTGTCACAACAAAGAAAAAACTTGAATTACTTTACGATCGATTCAAAAGAAAGGATTGAAGTACAATGAGTAACTCCAAAGAGGCAAAAGAACAAAAGCATCAACGAAGTATGATTGATGTACGGCCATCACAATTAATTCAATTATTAATAATCGCGTTTACTAACAAGCTGCGAGTCTTAGTAATTGGAGAGCCAGGGATAGGCAAATCTGAGCTTGTTGCCCAAGCAGCAGCAGCGGCAGGAATGGACTTGTTGTTGAGCCACCCAGTAGTCGAAGACCCTACAGTACCAGCTGGTATGCCTAATCTAAGTACTTCTGATGAGTATGCCACGTTTAAACCGTTCGGCACGTTATACAAGGCGCTAACCGCAAAGAACCCAACGGTTTGGTTTCTAGACGACTTTGGCCAGGCTGCGCCAGCAACGCAGGCAGCGTACATGCAACTACTGCTGGCTGGTCAGATAAACGATCATGTACTGCCCGATAACGTGGTTTTTGTTGCCGCTACTAACGAACGCGCGCACAAAAGCGGTGTTATGGGCATGCTTGAGCCTGTTAAGGATCGTTTCCACGTTATTGTACGACTCAAAGCAAACTTAGAAGATTCTAAAAAGTATTTTTACGCCAATAACGCGCCGCCAGAAATGATTGCCTTTCTAGAAAGTCGTCCTGATTTATTGTCTGACTTTAACCCCACTAACGATATGTCTAAGAGTCCATCGCCGCGTTCATGGAGCATGTGCGCCAAGTGGGTTCGAATGGCTTTAGATGGCACACTTCCTTCAGACCTTCACGGCGCTACTTTTGCCGGGTGTATTGGCGAAGGCGCAGCCTTAGAACTCAAGACACACCTAAACACGGTGTCTAAGATGCCAGACGTTGACAAGATCATTAAAAATCCAGAGAAAGGGGAAATACCAGAAGACCCATCAATAATGTATGCGGTGATAGCATCACTGGCGTATAAAGCAAACAACAAAACTTTTGACAACATCTTAACCTACGCTCTACGACTCGAAAAGGAAAAGAAGGGAGAATATGCCGTATTGTTAATCAGAGACTCGCTTGGGCGTGATGATTCTCTTAGATCGTTCATAGGCAAGATTGCGAACTCGCCAATAGGCAAACTCATCAATCAAGCGTGAAGTCTTTGCAGTCAGCGGGTTAGACCTTTCTAAGCTAACCCGCTTGTGGAGAGACTAAAACATGAAAAACTCAAAAGCTTACGATGCAATGATAGTCGCTAGAACTTCTGTACTGCTAAGTCAACCATTCTTTGGACAACTAGTTATGCGGCTAAGGTTGGTAGAGACTGATGGCTTACCTACTGCGGCCGTTGACGGGGTTAGAATGTACTACAACCCTAAGTTTATACTGTCCCTCACAAAGGACGAATTAGTAGGGGTGTTCTGTCACGAAGTTCTGCATTGTGCTTTGGGCCATCTTTGGAGACTCGTTAACAAAGACCCTACAAAGCGAAACGTTGCCTTTGACTATGTTATTAACCTAATAATACGACAAAGCGGTTTAGTCCTGCCGTCCTGTGCCTTGTATGATGAAAAATATACTGGCATGTCATCTGACGAAGTGTATAACCTTCTAACAAACGAAGACATGAAAAAAATCTGCGGTTCAGGTAACGGGTTTGACATAGGTGGAATATTAGAGCCTGTCGGAAACGGCGAGAATGGAAGTACTGAATCCGATTGGAGTGACGCGGTAATTAAAGCCGCTAAGGTAGCTAAGCAAACTGGTAAAGTCCCCGCAGGGTTAGAAGACTACATTAACAAGATAATGTCTGTCAAAACTGACTGGAAGTCTATTCTTCAAGCTTTGGTAATGCAGTTAGTCTCGCGCGATGATTTTACTTGGACTCGCCCTAATTCACGTTACGCACCGCATGGTTTATACCTTCCTAGCCTTAGAAGTGAAAAGATGCCGGCGTTTAGAGTCTATGTGGATGCGTCCGGTTCGTGCTGGTCTAAGCAAATTCTAACCGAGTTTTGCAGTCACCTGTCGGCCATAGTAGACCAGTGTCGGCCGGAAATAGTATACGTTGACTACTTTGACACTCAGGTAAACAAGGGCGATGAATTCATGCCAGGTGACAACATATTCATAGAGCCACGTGGTGGTGGCGGTACGGATTTTAGGCCTATCTTCGAGCACGTGGAAGAATCAGGGGAAGAGCCAGCAGTAGTAATAGTTCTTACCGATGGTTACGGGCCTTTCCCTGAACAGGAACCAAGCTATCATGTAGTGTGGGCGATAAATTCTGAAGTTGAGGCCCCGTGGGGGCATCATGTGGACATACGAGAATGAAGTGCAACCGCTGTATGACACTATTAAACTGCAAAAGTCACAGAGGATGGAGACTGCGACACGGAATGTATAAGACTACGGAATGGAGAGCCTATAACGCCGCTAATGGAAGGTGTAATAACCCTAACAATCCTAAGTATAAAAACTATGGTGGGCGTGGGATAAAGTTCCTCTTTGGGTCGTTTGAGCAATGGTATGATGAAATAGGCCAAAAACCATCACCACAACACTCTCACGACCATATAGACAACAACAGCAATTATGAACCCGGAAATGTTCGGTGGGCAACTAAAACAGTACAAAGGCTAAACTTTCGCCCTAAGTCAATACCAAACAGGCGTAACTCAATGACTGGTAGATTCGAAAGCCGCCCATGAAAACTACGCGTAAACCAAAAATAGGAGACTGGATTCTAGTCAAGTGGGGAAGATCGTCTGGCTATGAATCTTTATGGATTCCTGTTAAAGTTATAAGTATATCATCATCTTATGTTGTTAGTAATAACCCCTGACCGTCAGACCAGCTATTTAAAACCAGGCCCCGCTGAGTGGGCAGAGGGAGTAAGGTTTATTACTGCTAAGAAAGCCCAAAAAGAACTAATACTACTCAAGCTTACGGGAAAGGGATCAGATGAAATACAAAATAGGTGACTGGGTTGTGATAGACTTTCACAGGTCTCCTGTGAAATGGTATGTAACGCCTGACAAAAAGCTTAACCGTAAAGGTAAGATAACTACTATTAAAGATTACTCGCCTAGATCATCGTTTAATCGCCGATTCCCTTACTGTTTAGAAAGCGAGTTATCATGGTTTTCTTACTCAGCACACGAACTGCGTTACGCTACGAAAGAAGAAATAATATGCGCCAAATTAGGTCTATTGTCCAAATAACTAACACACCATACTATAGCAACGCCAATTCACCCTTTAAGTTAAAAGATATAGTTGTTGTAGTTAAACTTACAAGTATTGAACAAGAAGAAAACGAATTTCTGTATAGGTTAAGTGCTAAAGTACATTTAATGAACCAAGACGACCACCACGAATGGGAATTGTGTTTTGGTTCTGAATTAAGGTTAGCCACGGAAGAAGAAGTGATTGCTTATAAATTACTAGGGCCAACGGATTTACCGTGAAAAAGAAACTACAAGTTGTAAACGGGGTAACAGCAACACATGTTTCGTAAAATTACAAAATGGTGGAACAACCTAGTACACCCTAAGGGAAAAGGGTGGATTAAGTGTGGCGTATGTGGCGAGTGGGGCATACGAAATACTAATTACAAATACGTGGATACGTTTTTACACTACAATAGATCTTACCTTTCTACGTACGTACACCAGGTACACCAGTTACGGGAGTGGGCAGGCAAACAACAAAGTAAGAACTTAAATTAGGGAACAGCCTTAGCTTTAGGCTTGCCGCGCTCGTATACTTGAACACTTTCTCCGAAGAAACTTGGAATAATGGCAGCTGGGGCAAACCATCCCAATTCACTTATAGCCTCACCTGCGTCATTTATAGGCATTGGCGCGAACCGTCTAACCGCAGCAACAGTCTTAATGCGCTCTAACCCACTAGTACCAGGCTTGCCCCACAAGTATACGGGATTACCAAGATAGTCAGTGCCGTACCCTTTTTTATCTTTCTCAGCAAAAAATACGTCATATACTAAGGCAGCTCCAGGCTCTAGTTTAGAACGAACGTATCTACCTGCAATCTCGGTCGGTGGTAATTCTCTGGCCCTCCTAGAAATAAATTTCTCAGATTTAGGTACGGCAAAGATTTTCTTTTCTCGACCAACGTGTATGAAAGTACGAAGAAATGCCCTAATATGGTTTTGGAATCCAGCTGACATATCCCAATGTAACTTACCTAGTCTTGCTTTTAAGAAATCTGGTGAATCTATGTCCCAGTCTATGTCAAACCCTGCCAAATTCAATAGAGTTCCTTGTGCAGCCATTAAGGCAACATAAGAGCCTAAAGTTTTCCACGCCTCAATTCTAGCTGGCTCAGATGCTTTAGCATAGTTCATTGGATTAAACGGTATGCTAAGAATCTGAAGTCTAGACACCCAAAAACGCGGGCTAAAAAAGGCCCCTGCTAGTACGGGCGAACCAGCCTCTAAAAATCTACCCGGTGCCCCGGCTAACACGCCCCTTCCAGTGGCATTAGCAACAAGTTTTGCCCCCTTAAGAAACTGTTCCGAATCAGCATCATTATCCGGATCAAGACCTAATAACCTAAGGTTATTCATGTACGAAGTAAACCAACCCATACGCACCCAATCAATCATGGTTGTGTATGCCTGTTCAGAGTGCTTGATTAAAGGTATCTTCTCAGAAAACCTAGTTTGAAACGCTTCTTCTTTGCCTGTCACGAAAGTAGCGCCCGGAGTTGACAGCGGTAGCTTGAACTTAATCGCGTATTTGTAGTCAGGTAAAAGCTGAAGCTCCGAGGCCATTTGGTTAAACTGATACGTATTAAGGGCCTTAATTTGTCTCAAAAATGCCTTGGCCCATACTATAGGATGACGAAAAATAGCCATCTTAGTCTGTCTCCCAGAAGCAGACAAGTCTAGGCTCGTAACAATAGCACGACGTAACCCAAGAACATTAACTAAGAAGTCCCCAGCTTTAGACCAAGGGTTAGCGTCAAGTTGATTAAATTGTTGCAGAAGTTTAGCTTGTTCGCGTCTTAACTCAGTCTGCGCCGCTAGCCTTTCAGTAATTAGGCGCCGGTATTCGGCATCAGTAAATTGTTGGCCAGGAAATAGCCTTCTGATGCCCCGCTTACGGCTTTCAAGCAAGGTTTCTTTTTTGGTGTTTAAGTACGTCTGGTAAGATTCCCTGAACAAACTGTTCATTTGTGGAGCAATGTTCGTACCAAACACGGTGGTCATATAAGATTCCCACTGGCTCTTAAGATTCTTGCCGCGCAAGGTGGAAATCCTTGCTGCACCAACAGCAGTTAAAACATTCCGTGGCGGTATATCAGGACTAGGGTTAGCCGTCCTAAGAGATACACTAGTAGGTGTATAAACAATACCTCTGGATTTATTCCACTCAGCCAATGCCTTGTCTGCTTGCTGTTGAAGCTTAGCCTGCACTTCGGTGATACGCTTGGACTTAATACGAGCTTTATCGCCTAAGTTAGCAGTTAGTTCGGCAACTCTCTCGGAAGCATTACGAATATTCTGCGCCGTTTCTTTTAGCTCAGTAGCTTGGTTCGGGCTTAACTCACTACCCTTCCGGCGGGTAGCCGCTATTAGTACGGACTGGTCACTCCCACGGGCTATCAGGGACGCCGCTTGAACTGCTTGCCCGGCCTTAGTAAGCTTCCTAGAAAGTATGTTAATGGCGCTAACTTCATCTTCAACGTTCTTGTTCTCATTAAAGATACGAACTGCTTCTATTCCTAAAGCAATCTCGTAGGCTCCAACCGTTTCACTGGCAGCCATGTCGGAAACTGCTTTGTGAACTCCCTTAGACACTATTAGTTCACGCGCACGGTCTAGCGATTCCCTATTTGTCAGTAGAGTATACGTAAGGTCAGTTCCCTCGACATACCCAGTTTCAATAGCAGACTTAGGAAACTCTCGCTCTTTAATAACAGGTTCCTTGACAGGGGCCCTTTCTATTTCCTTAGTCAAGTTAGTCCAAGTTCGACTTAGTTCTGCACTCTTAGGTGGTGGAGTAATCGCAGCTTTCATTTCCCTTACCCACTCTCTAAATGTGCCAAACCTACGCCTCTTTTTGTAGCCCACAAACAGCATTGTATCCGTGCGGGAGTCACCCTGCATAGCGTCTAAGACTTTTTCTGGGGTTTCCTTGCGTTGAATGCTTTCCGTAGCCCCGCTTTCCCCTCTTTGAGCCACACTTCGTACAGGGTACTTAGCTTTGAGACTTTCGACGAAATCATCAACTTCTCGTTGTTCGTTAGTTTTACCTTTGCGTTGTTTTGCTTTGGCATAAGATTGTTTAGCTAATTCTAGCCCTTTCTGCGCTTCAAATGATAAGTTTCGAAAAGAATCAAGTGACTGAAAGCCATTCCTTTGGGTAAAGGCCAGAAACCACTTGTGCATGAAGTCAGTGGCTTCTTCTGCGTCAATCGGCATCTGCTCATAGTTCTCTGCTATGTGCGCTCCCGCTTCGTCAATTAACACTCCTGAGCGATTGGGGTATCCACCAATATTAAGTAGGTAGAATTTAATTCGCTGCCACGCTGGGTGACTCTTAATAAGCTTGAAACCACTTGGAGAGAAATACTGCGACACGTCAGCCTTGCCAGAACCTAAGTAAGAACCTTCGTGGAACATCTCGTGCTGAAAGACTCTTGTATTAGTCCCTAAAATAACGGTACCGTATTCGGTACCAGCATCTCTAATGTCAGTGGCTAACTCCTGTAACTTAGCGTTACCGGAGTCTAACAGCTTAGTAACATCGGCGAACCCGTCTGGGTTTCTCTCGAAAGCCCCATCTACTTGTTGCTTGTCTGACGCAATCTTAGCCCAGCGCAATACGCCTTGTAACACGTTACGTGCCGTAGGATTCCTTAGTAATATTCTATTTTCTTCTACTGACCAATCTGGGTTAGTGTAATCCAGATCTTCGGGCTTAACGAACTCAGAAGTATCTTCCGCTTCTTTGACCACCAAACTAGTATTAAGGGGATTCTCTCTTAAACGAGCTTCTACAGCTTGCCGCGCAAGGTCTTGTTTTTTACGCACGGCTTCAGAGAATGCTTTGTTCTGTTCTAGAGTAGATTCCTTGGTAGGAATCTTCTTTAGTTCATCAATTTCTTTTTGAACTTCGGCAATCTGCTTCCTAATAGTCCTTTCTTCAACAGGCACTACTTTGCGAGATACTACTTTAGTCTTAGGAGACTCGATAATCTCCACAACTTCAGTTTCCTTGGCCTTCTCAGGAACTATTGTTTCAACGTCAGCCTTGGGCTTAGCTACTTTCTTTTCTTTAGGTTTAGCCTTGCCTTTGACTTTTTCCTTACCTTCGACGGTAGGCTTTTGAACCTTTGCGGGCTTTCCTTTTGCCACTTGTGCAGCAGGTCTGGTCGGTTCGCCGCTAGGTATCTCCACTGGTGCTTGGACTTTATCGGCATCTTTCTGTAACCTTTCTAGCTTGGCCCTTTGTTTACCTACCTGAAGCCTTAGCCCGGCTCGCGACTTGGCTGGGCCTTTCTGGGCCTCGCGCAATCGAGTTTCTAAGTTAGTTAATTTTTGTTCAGCCTCGGCTACTTCAGAAGTTTTACTAACCCTAGGTTGGCTAATAACTTTAGGCTTCTCAGCAGCTTTAGCCCTGGCTTCTGTTTGTGCTTTAATTTCAGCAGTCTTACCTAGTTTCTCTTTAGCAGTAGTAGTTTTGATTTTAGCTGGCTTAGTGGTCGGTTTAAACCCCTCTGCTCTAATCCTAGCAGCGATTGGTTTATACGACGGCTTTACAATAGGCTCGCCACGCTCTATTAACCCACGAACTTTCTGTTCAATAGCAGCTTTATCAGCCGAATCGGCAGTTAGACCAGCCGCTCCTGATATGCCTGTACTTTGCTCCCCGTACTTCTTCCTAGGGAACGACGCCACTACTTCTTGAACTTTAGCTTGCGCCTGCTTAACTGGTATATTGTCTAACAGTACATTTATTTCATCGCCGCCCGTTCTAAATATCTGACTGTTAGGAAAGTTATTGCGAAGGTGAGCTACTGCGTCAGCTATAAGCTTGTTCCCCTCAGCATGAGATACACTGTTTGCTGCCGCAAGACCGTCTATATCAAAAGCAACATGGGTTTTCTCGACTCCGGCTTGTTCCGCAGACTCTAGTGCCCGTCTGTACGCTCTGGTATTTCCTAGTCCGGTAGGCTCGTCTATTTCTGCTTCACGTTGGGCTTCTCGTCGTTCGGTAGCTTCCTTTTCTAAGGTTCTTACTAGTTCCCGCTCAACAGGCGTAGCTAACCTAGTACCCTCTGGTTGCGGCTGAGCAGGGGCAGGAACAGGCTGAACGGCCTCAGGTTCCGCAAATTCAGCTTCTCCCTGGGCTATGTCTTGCTCAATAGCACGGTCAGTAACAGCATCTTGTCCATATAAGATACGTCTAAGTCCCTGTCCGGCCATTCGGGCAACCGACTGTGGCTCTGGTGCGTCAGGGCCAACAGACTCTGGTGGAATTACACCCTTAGTAGCACGTTTCTTTGCTAGGTGTCCTAAAGTGGCAATGCCGCCACTCATTAACCCGCCAGTAACAAGACCTACTATCAAGTCTTCCTGTAAAGTTCCAAAGTACGACCTATTTTTGTCGTATATGTGTTTAGCAACAGCATTTATAGCTATCCCTGAGGTGGATTCTTGTATTCCTTCTTCTACCGAACCACCAACTGTTTGCTTGACAACCTTTACTCCAGCATTTTCTAAGACTTTCTTTAATTCTTCCTTAGAAAGACCCTTTAAGGCCCCAGCACTTATTCCCTTTAAACTTCCTGCCAGCTTACCGATTCCTAAAAAAGCTTCCGAAGAGCCAATAGGAATTCCCCACCAAAATGCTCTTAAAGCTTGGTCTTCTGTAGCTCCAGACTCTTTAGCGTCTCGGTAAATTTCTGTAGCAGTATTAGCCGCTCCCACAACTCCAACACCAACTCCGCCAGTTAACGCACCAACTCCTACGTAAAATAAACCAGAGCCAAAAGCAGTTGGAATCTTAGACGATACCCACTCATTTTGATGTCTAGGGTCATTAGGAAATAACTCCCGGGCTTTGTCTCTAAGATTTTCCAAAGCCACGAACAAAGGCATTTTATTGGCCGGAACATTTCTGCCGTCTATGCTAGACGCTAAGACAGGAATAAATTGTGCCGTGCTTGCCGCACCTTCGGTTATACCGTTAATCACTGCATTAGCGGCATTAGCCATTCTCCCTGTGGAAGGGTCAATGCCCGTAATGTCTTTAATAGTTCTTTTAACTGACCGCTCTATAATATCTGGGGTTAACGTAGAGGCTACTTCAGTAGCCCCTGCGACAGCAGAGTTTATAAATCCTGGGCCTTCTCCAGGCTTAAGGCCGTATTTTTGCGCTGCTTGCTCGGCTTGTATATTTGCTATCTGACGGTTTAGGTGGGCTACGTCACCGCCCAGCGGAATGTAAACTTCTACAACGCCTTCTCTTTGCGCTACTTCTAAGGCATTGGACGTGGGTAAACCAGCCTTAATACGTTGCTCTTGCATATACCTAGCTAACCCAATAGCCCTTTCGGCGGATAATCCCTTGGCTCTGGCTACACTTTCGTATGTTCTAAGCTCAATTGACTCAGGCGTATCATTAGGTTGAATTTTTAATTTAACGCCTTGGCCTTCTTTTAGTGGCTGGTCAGCACTAACAGTTGGAGGTGCCTGTTGTCTTACTCCTGCTTTTGCTTTAGGTGCTCTAACGTCAGTTTTAATTACTTCATCATAAGCTTCGTCAGGGGAAACTGCGGGCTTAGCCGTAGAAGGGGTCTGAGTATAAATCACAGGCGTATAAGTAGGTTCTGCGGGTTGTGGCGCCTCAAATACTGTATCTCCTGGGCCTACTTCTCTAGAACGCCTGATAATTTCTTGGCGCTGTACTTCGGCTTCTTCTGGTGTTCTGGGAGTAGGAAATGGAGTTCTAGGGATAGGCGTTGCTTCTACATCTTGTTCTGCCTGCGCTAAGTCAGCCTGAGCATATCCCTCAGGCACAGCAATATGCCAAGGTTCGTCAGACGGAACGTGATAGCCACGTGCTTTAGCGTATTTAGCTATTATATTTCTGCCAGCTTGTTTCTGAGCTGGACTAAATGTGATGTCTAAGGCTCGCCCTTCTTGGTGTGGACTTATCTTAGTAATACCATCATTGCCTTTTGTAAGTGCTCGGGTCTTTGGGTTGTTATATAATGCTTGTTGCTGGGCGGCGGTTCTGAAGCCACTCTTGACAATAGGCTTAACCCCAGCTCTAGAAAACTCGTCGTTAAGACCTTCCCACATTCTTAGACCTTGACTGTTTAGGCCTACCAGTTTATCAGAGTCAGTATACGACCGAACGGCAGACTTGTACTCTGGGTACTTCTTAACTACCCTACTGACTACCTCGTAGTCGTCAACACCATCGTACTCAGGATACTTTTCCTTTACTTTTCGGGCAAAGTCCTGTACTGAATATAGTTCGTTACCGTTTGGCATACTCACCCGTTTGTTCTTTAAAGTTTAATAGCAACAATCTAGTTTTCCGCGTTCTATTGCTGTGGCACCACGGACAACTCCCGTGGTTTCGACATGAGCTATCAAAAGCCTTAGACTTCCTATAAGGCTCGCGATGTTCTTTGCCGCTAGCTATGGATTTGCCCAAACTCATGTTAGTTAAATATACCTAAAGAATCTTTACCAGAAGAAGTCGGTTGTTGAGATTGTGCTGGAACATATACTTTTTGAGCACCAAGCCTAGCTTTCTTTCCTTGCTGAATAGCTTGGTCGCGTAGTTTTTCTAGTCGAGTTCTTTCAGCTTGGTTTTTGTATCTTTTAGTCGGCTCCCCGTATTTGTCTAGTTCTAATTCTCCCTGGCCATAAAGTACGTCAAGTTGTCGCTGGTATTCCTTGGCTGCTTCGTCATACTCGGCAGCTTCTTGCAGAAGTCCTTCTTTCTTAGTTTGGGCTGTGCCTGACTTGTCCGCAGTAGTTCTAGCTGTCTTGCTTGCTTCTATTCTTTCTCTTGAAGCTATTCCCGCTTTACTTCTGGCAGTTCTACCGGCTTCGCCCGCTTCAAAACGCTTTGCTAGACCTTCTTCTCTAAGGGCAGCAAGTTCGCGTATTCTAGCGTCTGCCAGTTCTGCCCTAATTAAATCACCGTCGGCCCGAGCTTTGTCTCGCTCTGACTTAAGACGTACTAGCTCTTGGTTGTATTCAGCTTGTTGCCTAGCTCGCTCTGGAGCATTTCTAAGGTTCTCCGTCTGAGCTTTTTGTGCTTCTAGCTCCGCTTGCTGTCGCTCGCGCTGCATTTCTCGTTGTAGGTCAGATTCGCTTTCGGCGACGGCTTGTTGATGTCTTTGCCTTAGAGTAATGCCTGGGTCTGCGGCTCCCGCTACTGCTCCACCAGCGGCACCGCCCAATGCTTGACCGAATCCTTCCCAGCCAGCGTTACCACTCTTTAAAGCCTCACTAGCCCCTTGCCCCAAGTTTATCAGTGCCTGCCCAATCGCTGATCTAAGCCTACCTGGTTTTTCTAGAACAGTACCATAGCGACCTCTGTTCGGCCCGCCAGTCACCCACTCCACGTCTTCTCTAGCCTTTTGTCCAGAAGACACAGGTTGAATAATCCTACCCCTGCTTGCTGATGGGTCACTTAAGCCTATTGCTAGTGGTCTACTAATAGGGGTTACTGCGTAGGGGTCTGGTGTGGTGGTGCTAATAGGTTCAGCGGGTAGAGTAACTCGTCTGGGTCTGCTAATAGGAATTTGTGAAGTTATTACAGGCTGTTCTTCGTCTGAATTGCGTCTAGAAAGGAAAGGGGCAAGCAGCCCTTTATAGTTAAATCTAGCCATTACAATAGTTTACCCCTGAGTTTTAGTAAAATAGAGATACTTACTATTATAACTCGGTTTAACTATTTTGGCAAGTGTTTTGGCGAGTTAAGGTGATTACCTTAGTAGGCATTGAAGGTATGATATTTCCTTTACCAGAACAGTCAAAATCCCCACACCCAGTTACCTTGGGAATAGATTCTCTGGGTAAGTAAATAACCTCGTAAGTAAGGCCACACTTACGGCACTTGAACTCAGCTACCGTCATTATTATTTTCCTCCTGCACGTACCAGTAGTGCACTGCTCCGAACAAATAGGCACAAATTTCATTAATGAACTCGCCCCGAAAAATGCCTTCTGAGGGCTGCATTACTTTAAACACCCCAAATCCGGGAACTATTATTGTTAACACTAATCCGGGCGTAATAACACTAACTAGTTGTTTTGTACTTTTAGGCTTAGGTAGTTCGGGCTGGGTTAACCACGATTTCACTTTAGAAGTCCCAACTTCCATAATATTATTTCTTCCTTACTAAGAAGTTTTAAGCATATCGTGTAAAACTCGCCATCTTGGTTAAATTCTAAACAATGTACTGTTACAATCTTTGTACCGCATTTCTTTATTATGCCAGCACCGCCCCAAGGCTTAGGCCAGAGTACCTTAACATAATCACCTACCTTAAATTTACGTGCCATACAATAACTTAGCCTCAATTATTTCTTCTTTTGTTGCCTTCCTGATTTCTATGTCTGAAACTATAGATGTGTCTGGCCCGTGCTGCACAGCTAATTTACGATCTAAATGAAAAACATACATATACTCCGCAGTCCCTGCCCACCTAGTTCTTAAAGTAACATAATCGCCTTTTGAAAATTTAAGCTTGGGGTTGGTAAGAAATGTTGACTTAACTATTTTTATTATCTTAACTGTGCGTTGCTTCATACTCACCTCACTAAAACAAAAATGGCCCCTGCGGCTACTCCACCTAATATCTTACCAAGTTTCTTTAACCTTTTGTTAGAACGCTCAAGCTTAGCTACTTTATCCTTGAAAATACGCTGTTCTTCCATAAGATTAGAAGTAAGAAGTTTGTACTCGGCTATCTGCTTGTCTTTCAAAGCATTCAATTCCTCAAGTACCTTAACAGCCTGCTTGTCAAGTTCAACTCGCTCTTTTAGCGCTTTATTTTCCGACTCAAGTACAGCTATGTAATCTCTACTAACAGCTACTTCCTGAGCGGCTATCATAGCCTTTTCGAAGGTCTCGATAGGAATAGTAACTGTAGCTACTATTGCCGGTTCCTCTAAGGTTTTATAAATCTTCTTAGGTTGTTTCTTGACAGCCTTAGCGGGTTGCTGCAAAAAGTTAGGGTTAAATCCCTTAGAGTCAGGGACAGCCAAGAATAACAATAAGGCAAGTATTGGTAGAATATATTTCATTTTGTGCTCCTATCTATGTCATATAGCTCAATACCTAGAATAACTGCAGCAATAACAGCTAGGATAAATAATGTTATCACTGCAAAAATAATAGCTAGGATAAATAATGTTATCATTTGGTTTTCTCCGTGTTAGGATACAATGTGTTTAACAGTGTTGTTAGTTCCTTGATTCGTCCCTCAAAATCAGGCGACTGAAATATTGGCTTGTTGGGCCGATTAACGTAAATTGTTCGTGCTCTGCTAGTTGCTGCAGCAAGTTCTTCAAGCTTAGCGTCTGACTGCTTAAGGTACTCCTGTATTAAAGCAAGTTCGGCGTTCTTGGTTGAGATAACCTGAGACAGAATGTCAATCTTCTGAAGATGAAGTTCCTGCTCGCGCTCTAGCTCAGCTACTCGGCGGTCAACAAAGTAGTCCTTAATATGCCCAACAGTGTAAAACACTGTAATACTAACGAAAATAAGCAGCAAAGCAGCAGCTATTGGTTTCTTATATTTAACTAAGAATTTCGTCAAAGTGTCCATTTTTTACCTTTCCAATTGTTCGTTTAAACAAGTTTATCACTTGTTTTTGGTTTCTAGAAGGACAGTCATTATAGTATATTAGACTGCCAAATTTCTTTACGGCTCTATCACGTCTTAATACAAATCTAATTGTAGTCTCAACAGACGCAAAAGATTTACCAGACGCATTTAAAGCCCCTATAATACAATACCTTCCTTCGGACTCAAAATCACGTTGAATCCAGCCCTTTTCTACTAACTTTTGGGCTTTCTCCAGCCTTTTAAGCACTATATTTTTCAGTTTCATAGTTTCCATACTATAGCATAAACTACTAATGCCTGTCAAGTACCAATTTCTAAACAAAAAAGCCGAAACAATTTTCGTGTTTCGGCCAATTTCTTTGTTAAGAAAGTTTGTTGGGCTTAGACTCTAGGCACCTTAACTACCAAAACAGTACCTTGTATATCACGTGAACCACCAACAAGTATACCCCAAACGTACCCGTGTTGATCAATGACAGGTGAACCAGAGGCTCCCGGCGCACCTATCAAAGATACCACAAACATACCGTTAATCTCGGCCTCTGGCTTGTCAGAAACCCATGCGATACCTGAAAACACCCCAGTAATGAAGAACGGCACCATACTCATAGGGCCGACAAACCCGTAAACCCGGTCACCAATTCTAGGCACAGTTTGAGACATAGGAAGGGCAGGTATTAGTTTAGGTTCTACCATTTCCCAAACTGAATAATCAGCAGAAGGCCACTGGTCTTCAAATTTTAGTAGCTTCAACTTAATAGTAACGTTGTTTCTCCAGTCGTAAGCAGCATAAGTCTTAGACTGGTCTTTGGCACAATGCCCTGCGGAGATAAACTTAACGCCGTTCAATGATTTTACCACGAAAGCTGTACAAAACGAATCGCCATCTCGCTGTAGGTTATACGTAGCTTTCTGCGCTAATGTTATCTGATCTAAAACTTCAGTGTTAGAATAGCTAGGAAATGGGACTACCAATATAAGAGCAACTAAAAGAAACAGACACTTTTTGAGCACGATTTCTCACCCCCTAGAACTTGAACAACTTAACCAACAAACTAACAATACCCGCAACAATGGAACCAGCAAAGACTCCCCAGACGGCAGCTTTACCCTTCAAGGTAGCTAATTCTACCTTTACCTCATTAAGTAACTGGGCTAAGCTTTCTCTACTTTCAATAATCTCAGCGGCTAACTCAGCGTGCCCTTCTCTAAGACGTTTTAAGTCTTCTAAGACTAGTGCCTCATACTTAGGCCAGCTATTAAGTTGATTTTCCATTGTTTAACCCCTTGATTGTCTTTTCGTCTTGACGGCGCGCGTAACGATTGAACACCCAAAATCCTAGCATAAGAACTAATACGGCTATTAGTATCTTAATCTGATTAGTTTGTACGAAGGTCACTAACCCGGCGATGCCTGTCCAGCCTAACTGCATTATTCGGCTAACCAGCGATTTCTCGCCTTCTGAGGCGTTGCAGTACGCATTTCTTATTTTTGATGTTAGACTGGGTGAGGCAGTCTGTTCTGCCGTAGAAGGGGCTTGGTCTTCGGCAGGTTGTGGCGGCTCAGCGGTAGGTTCCGGTTCCTGAACAATTGGGGGTGAGGGGATTTCTTGAGAAGCGCCTAAGATAGCCATAAATTGACGGGCTATCAGTGCTATATCTGCGGCTTTATCTAAACCATTTACTATCTTCCGTGCATTTTTAAAGTCTGTCTTAGATTGTGTAAGGTAATCTGACAGCTTCTTACCTGTGAACATGCCTTTACGCATGCCATCAGAGGCAATTTTATACGCAGTCTCTGGTTCTAAGGCTAACTTGGGATTATTAGCAATTCCGAACCGTTTGTAGTTCTTCTCCCAAGTGATTTGAATGTACCCTCTGCCATAGAAGCCAGTTGACCAGTAACGGTCTTGAAGGACACGAACTTTAGTGCCTGCTTTAGCTCGTTTCTCAGGGATAGGAAGAAAGGTATGCCCAGTCTCGTGCTTAATCGTGGCTAAGAAATACGCCACATGACTAAGTTCTGTCCATTCTGGGTCTGACTCTATCTTAGAAAGCAGGAATTCTAGGCCGTTTTTGGCGTACTTTGGCAGGGTAGAGAACTGGTCTCTATAATGCTTGAAGAATTTGTCTCTATTAAACAACACATATACAGTTTAACATGGTTTTTAGCTTTTTGCAAGGCTTTTGGCATGCAGCATTCCCAGCAACTTGAATTCTACTACTTCTTCTGGAGACATTAGTTTCCAGGGCTCGCATGAGTCAAATTTACGCACAGAATATATAAATTCCACTACATTATTTCGCCCATTGTACTGAACAACCCTGAAACTTGCTTCTTCATTTATAACATTAACCCTCTCTTTTATTAGCATAACACAACTATCTTGCCATTTATATTTGTAGTATTTGCCTACCTCAAACATTATTTGTGCTATTCTTATAAGTACTTAGAGCAATACTCCATTATTAAAGATTCTACTTCATCTACAGTATCTACCATAGAAGTAGCAAACTTTTTCATTACGTCATACCTACCGTCTTCTGAGTCACGTAAAAATATCACAGGCTTGTTGCAAGCGGCTGCAAAACCAGCTTCTATCATGCAAGACTTGCCCGCCGGTAACACTACTACTACAGCGTCGGCTAAGGACAAAAATGCCTGATCGTAGTAAAATACATGTTTGGCAGACCTGCCATTTAAAGCTTCTTTATACCCTCTACCCCTGTCGTTTTCGTACTTTTTCCAGTAATCGTCTGCCTCTGGACCAGCCGCCATATAATCATCAAACACATCAAGACTGTTGTTAGACCTAAGGACGGCAGATACTTTCTTAACCTCTTCATTTCTTAAAGAACCAACAACGTATACAAGAATCTTGCTAGGATCTCTGCTTAGATAGGCACTCATTCTATATAAAATGTCGTCCTTTTCTTTGACGCGACCTAGAACAGTATTACAATTGGCGCACAATAACCCCCTAACAACTCCTGTTTTGTGGCAATGGTCTACGTTTAAATCCAAGGCTTCCACCGTTTCTTGACAGCACAAACACTTACCGTTCTGCCTAGAATACATATTATAAAACTTATCTAGAGTTAAACCATACTTTCTTTTAAGCCACCTTCTGCGTAATCCGATAGGTTCGTTGTTCATCGGTTATCTCCTGAACCCAACAGCACTCCGCGTTCCTTTCGGTCAGTTAGTTTGTCAATATTAGCTTGAAGAACATCGCCAGGAAGTACCCCCAATCTTCGGCAAAGCCTAACCCAGTAATAAATAATATCACCAAGTTCCTTAACTGCTTTTTTGTTATCCCAGTCGCCTTCTCGGTAAAATCGTTTTAATAGACCGTGAAACTCGCCCACTTCCTCTACGAGGCCACTAACCGCGTGAAATAGTTCTTTGTTAAGAGTGTCCTTCTTCCACGTAGTGTCTGTGAAGTCTGCGTAAGAATTTATATTCATTATTTGTCCTTTCCTGAAAGTTTCCTTAAAATGTACTGCTCATTGGACTCACATTTGGTAGTAAACCAAGTGCCTCGCCCAGAGAATACCTGGTGTAGCCAAACATACTCTAACCAAACAACTGTCTTTTCGTCAACACGTCTAGGAATAACGGCAAATTTGCGTTTTACTCGCTCGGCTCCAGTTGTAAAAAGCTTTTTTGTAATTTTCACTTCGCGGATCCCCAATCATCTGCGATATCTGCCGAAACTTTAACAGGAACGCCAAATGTCTTAGGCACTACCCGTAGCATACTATCAACTACTATCTGTTTAACGGCCTCTGCCTGTTTAGTATCAACTTCAACAATAATCTCATCGTGAACTTGGGCAACAATCTTAGCTCCGCCAGGTAAATTATTAGCTACCTCTACTGTAGCCATCTTGAATAGGTCAGCGGCTGAGCCTTGGATCACAAAATTGATTGCCTGTCGAATCTCTCTATAATTCCTTCCAGATAACCTTCGGCGTCTTCCCTTCATGGAAGTCACGTAATTCACAGTTCGTATCAAATAACTAATTCGGTCAAGAAATGACCGTACCTTAGGGTACGTTTGGAAATACTTTTCAATAAATTCGTGACATTGGTTTAAAGTAACGTTAATCTTGAGAGTCTTAAGGCGTTTGAATAAACCTTCTGGGGTTAGCCCGAAAATTATTCCGAAATTAATCATTTTCGAGATGAACCGTTCTTCTTTAGAAACTTCAGTCTTGCCTAGCATAGCACAAGCTGTGCGTTCGTGCAAATCTTGATCAGACAAGAATGCCTCTTTAAGAGCAGGGTCTAAGCTAAAGTGTGCTAATATTCTCAATTCGA